>WNFW01000920.1_pt1 | contig 19536 bp, 12 predicted proteins | sample 5400131 | NCBI WGS metagenome assembly WNFW01 (sample SAMN13153362, study PRJNA577476) | soil metagenome | isolation source: 20 cm soil or saprolite under grassland replicate 1 | place: USA:California | collected 2016-06-15 | reverse complement strand
TCGCTCGATACGAGCGGACGCATGCTCCTGGGAACCGATATTGCAGCAGTGATGACCACCCTTGTTGGGCTGCAAGTGGATATCGTTGGATTGAACTGCTCGACAGGGCCAGAACATATGCGCGAGCCAGTGCGTTTTCTGAGCGAAAACTGCCCGCTGCCCATTTCAACCATTCCCAACGCAGGTATACCTCTAAACATCAATGGACTGGCAGTATATCCGATGGAACCAGAGCCAATGGCCGCTGCCTTGCGCGATTTCATCACCGAATTTGGCGTCAATATCATAGGTGGTTGCTGCGGGAGCAGCCACGAGCATCTACGGGCTATTGTCAAAGCATGTCGTCATGCACCACGTCGACCTCGTCCTATTGCAGAAAAGAACGTGCTTAACAAGCATTTTGCCAGGATCATTTTGCCATTCGCCTCGAGTGGTATTCGCGCGACCGCATTGCAACAAGACCCACCACCTCTGCTGGTTGGAGAACGTGTCAACAGCCAGGGCAGTCGTAAAGCAAAACAGGCTCTACTCAACGAGGACTACGATACGTTACTTGGTATTGGACGCGAGCAGGTTGAAGGAGGAGCGCATATTCTCGACGTCTGTGTCGCTCTTACCGAGCGCACTGACGAAGCAGAACAGATGGCAAAGACCATCAAAAAACTTTCAATGGGTATTGAAGCTCCCTTGATGATCGATTCGACCGAGCCCGATGTAATTAAAGCGGCACTGGAGACTTATCCTGGACGGGCGATTATTAATTCTATCAATATGGAGAATGGCCGCCAGCGCATTGAGAGCGTTTTACCGCTAGCAATCGAGCACGGCGCTGCCGTTGTGGCTCTTACAATCGACGAAATTGGCATGGGTAAAACAACCGAACGTAAAGTAGCGATTGCTCATAACATCTACGATATCTGCTTAAATGAATATGGCCTTGCGCCTAATGCGCTCATCTTTGACACGCTGACATTCCCTATTACGACCGGTCAGGAAGAGCTACAGACAGCGGGCATCGAAACACTTGAAGCAATCAAACGCATCAAGATAGAATTGCCAGAAGTATTCACCATACTTGGAGTCAGTAATATCTCTTTCGGCCTGAAACCATACGCCCGCTCAGTACTCAACAGTGTTTTTCTTTATCATGCTGTCAAAGCCGGACTTGATGCAGCGATCGTTAACCCAACGCATATTACACCATACACAGAAATAGATGCAGAACAGCGCCAGCTTGCTGAAGATTTGATTTACAATCGTTCCGATGCTCTGCCCCGCTACATCGCCTACTTTGAGGCTCACGAACCACAAGCAGATGAAAGCAATAACAAAGTGGACCCCACAGAGGATTTGAACACCGCTGAGCATATTCACTGGAACATATTACACCGTCACAAAGAAGGTATTGAGGTGCTCATCGAACAGGCGATTGAAGAACGAGCTTCAGATATGGCTATTCCACAGAGCGAAGCGGCGGTCAACGTACTGAACACTGTGCTTCTGCCCGCTATGAAAGATGTCGGTGATCGCTTTGGTGCTGGTGAACTCATCCTACCATTCGTGCTACAATCAGCCGAGGTCATGAAACGCGCTGTCGCATGCCTGGAACGCTATCTGGAGAAGCAGGAAGGCTATACGAAAGGAAAGGTTGTGCTGGCAACCGTCTTTGGTGATGTTCACGATATCGGCAAAAACCTGGTCAATACAATCCTCAGTAACAATGGCTACACCGTCTATGATCTAGGTAAACAGGTACCACTGAATACGATCCTGGATAAGGCCATCGAGGTCAATGCCGATGCTATTGGCCTATCTGCCCTATTGGTCAGCACCTCGAAGCAAATGCCTTTGTGTGTCAAAGAATTGCATAAGCGAGGGCTAAATTTTCCCGTGATTGTAGGGGGAGCTGCCATCAATCGCTCTTATGGGCGTCGTATCCTCTTCGTGGACGATCAGACATCGGAGTCCACTCCAATTCCATATGAGTCTGGAGTGTTTTATGCACGTGATGCTTTCGAGGGACTGGAGATTATCGACAGGCTAACGAATACGCCTGAAGATCGGGCGAAGTATGTTGAACAGATCAAAGAAGAAGCGTTACGTGAGCGTTTCAAAAAGGTCACGACGGTAACGGGCACTGGTATTGATAGGTCAGATAGTCCTTCATCTAGCATACAACGAGATATCTCTATCCCCACTCCACCATTTTGGGGACCGCGAGTTCTCGAACGCATTGGCATCGAAGACGTTGCTGCCAATATGGATTTGAATACTCTCTTCCGCTTGCATTGGGGAGGCAAAGCTCATGGTGAAGAATTTACGCGGCTGGTAGAAAAGGAGTTTCGACCACGCCTGGATCGGATGTTACGTCAGGCTCGTCAGCAACGCTACTTACAACCCCGCGTGATCTACGGCTACTTCCCTTGTCAATCTAGTGGCAATGAACTGATTATCTATGATCCGCAGGAGTATGCTGGGGGGACAGGAAAACAAATGGAAACTGCGCGTTTTCTCTTCCCACGGCAACACGAACGCGAACGCCTTTGTCTCGCTGACTATTTTGCATCCATTGAGAGCGGCAAGGTAGATGTGGTAGCATTGCAGGTTGTGACGATGGGACAGGTTGCCAGTGATATGATACAAGGTCTTCAGGAAGCAGGCGATTATGCGGAAGCATACTATACCCATGGGCTTGCCGTGGAGATGGCAGAAGGATTGGCTGAATATACCAATAAGCTGATTCAACAGGAACTTGGCCTTGATGGCCAACGCGGGCGTCGCTATAGTTGGGGTTATCCTGCTATACCCGATCTTGAAGACCATGAAAAGGTCTTCAGTTTGTTGCCTGTACGCAGTACGATAGGTGTCGACCTGACAGAGTCTTACCAGTTTGTACCCGAGCAATCAACTGCTGCCATTGTGGTACATCATCCACAAGCAACCTACTTTGCTGTCAGAGAGCAAATGGCAGAGGCATTGAAAACTTAATCAGGAAGAGTTACATCTGAAAATAAAAGCTACTACAGTTGCGTAGTGTGTTATACTAGCAATACAAACATCTCACAAGCCTGAGCTATTGGAGAAGATAGTGAACGACCGTAGTTATCAAAAGAATTATTGCACCTGTCCTGGCGTTCGCAGAGGCAATGTGGGTAGCTCAGCCCCCTGCGAACGTATTGGCGTGTCCTCGAATATCCAGTAACATAAGCATCTCACTGCACGTCTTTTCCCCAGTCTGAGCTACTTTCTCACGACAAGCTTTCATCGCATTCGCATGCATTTGAGGAGATATATGCTCATGACCAACATTTCATCTAAACCGATTTACCTGTACAATACACTGACAAGAAGTAAAAATGAGTTTCAACCGCTCAATCCACCACGAGTGAGTATATATAACTGCGGCCCCACCGTCTACAGAGATATCCATATCGGCAACTTCCGTTCTTTTATGACATCCGATTGGCTTCGTCGTATGCTCGCATACAATGGATACGATGTCTTTCTTGTGCGTAACATCACCGATGTCGGACATCTGCAAAACGATACCGAGGAAAGAGGTGAAGACAGGCTCGAGCACGAAGCACGTACGACTGGCCGCTCTGCCTATGAGATAGCTTCCTACTATGCACACAATTACTTTGCTGACCAGGCTGAATTGAACATTCTGCCTGCGCATGTCAACCCTAAAGCAACCGACCACATTCCAGAAATGCAGGCAATGACTGAGAAGCTTATAGAAAATGGGCTGGCATACACAGTAAACGGGAACGTCTACTACGATGTCAGCCGCTTCCCCAATTATGGCCAACTTTCAGGCAACACAGTCGAGAAACTGCGAACTGGTGGACATGGTCGCCAGCAAATGGAGATAGCTGAAGATAAGGACGCGCCTGAAGACTTCGCTTTATGGAAACATGGAGATGCCAGTCGGCAGATGAACTGGTCCAGTCCCTGGGGAGTGGGCTTCCCGGGCTGGCATATCGAGTGCTCCGCCATGGCAACGAAGTACCTGGGCGAGCAGTTTGACATTCATACCGGTGGTTTGGATCTGGTTTTCCCGCATCACGAGGATGAGATTGCCCAGAGTCAGGGCGCTAGTCACAAACAACCTGTACAGTTTTGGGTGCACAACGAGTTTCTCATCTTCGGCAACTTGAAGATGTCGCGTTCAAAGGGCAACGTCGTTCTGGTAAGCACGCTCAAAGAGCGAGGTATCGACCCGATGGCCTATCGTTACTTATTACTTACCGCGCACTACAGATCGAAACTCCATTTCACTGATGAATCGATCGCAGCGGCACAGAATGGATTAAACAACCTGAGAGACGATCTTGCTGCGCTACCTGCACTCGAAATAGAGGATACTCAAAAAGGATGGTCGACGGAAGCTGAGCAGGTGCGCGATGCGTTTCACATAGCTATTAATGACGACCTGGATCTACCAACTGCCTTGAGTATAACGCGTGAGGTAGCCCGTAACAGCAAAATCGAGCCAGCAGAACGGCGCCGCTTGATCCTCGACTTTGATCGGGTACTGGGTTTGCGCCTGCACACTGTCGAGGCCAAAAAGCCACGTATTATCAGCGATGAAGCTCTTGCGTTAGTACGAGAGCGCGATCAAGCCAGAGCAGCACGCGATTGGAAACGTTCTGATGAACTGCGTGATCAATTGGCTGCACTTGGCTTTGAGGTAAGGGATACACCCGGGGGAACAGAACTCGTATAATCCCAGTTAAAGAGAGAACCAGGAGAATTGCTGAATTCTCCTGGTTCTCTCTCATAAGCTACATACGTTTAAAAACAAGAACCTGTGCCGTGACAAATATTCTGTGTACTATCTCAAGGAAAAGTTTTAAAAAGGTCACTCAGATCGCTGGCATTTGCTGCATCACCCAAAAGCGGAGAAACGCCAAAAATCTCCTCCAAGGTACGCAGAGTAGAACTATGGGTATATTGGATCGTGTTCGAGTAGCCGCCCCCTTTTGCATTATTGGAAAGCACAATCATCCCTATTGGACCATTCCCGCCTTCACCTTCATCCCATGTAATGAAGATAACACCTCCATTTTTATATGCCTGTGAATTGAGAATAGTTGGGAGATTCTGCGCCAACCAGCTGTCTCCTTGATTCACAGGATCATTGAGGGGTGCGCAGGTATCATGCATATCATCGCATAGATTTGGGGTAATGAAGTTGTAGTTTGCCTCAGTATTGTGTTGTAAATCTGTAGCCAATTCAGTGTAGGGTCGTACATGGGAAATACAGTTGGACGAATTTGGATCATTGGTATTCGTGATATCGTCGAAGAAGACCATTGGATTGTGCTTTGGAGCATATTGCCCACTTCCAGTGAGCGGGCAATCAGTGCCACTAATGCCTTCTTGATACGACTTCCAGGATATGCCTGCATTACTCAAGAGCGTGACAAGGTGCTGCGAGGTACCCTGGTGATTGGAAGCTGGATCAGCGTCATTGCTGACGCCAAAATTAGTGCCTGCCTCCAACCACAAATAATTTGGTTCGCTTGGGTGATTTCCTGGCGGGTTATAGTATTGTTCAGCATATGATGCTATCGGGAGCAACGTATGGTTGATATATGGCGCTGATGGATTATTCTTGATAGCCGACCAGTTGTGATTCTCCATCATAATCAAAAAGACATGTTTATCGTTCATCGTTTTGATAGTTAAAGAACGGGAGAAAGTAGTTGTATTATGAGGCCTGACAAAGGCATATAACACAACAGCGCTCACAACAACTAGCATGACCAGCCCAATCAACACCAATAGCCATCTGGGGAAATACTTTGACATTTTCATATCCCTACTAGAAAAATACGAACTGCACTTAAGTCTATAATAACAACAGAATATGATAACAACATATTCTGAAAAGCTGATGAAAAGACAAGAAGAGAAAACAAAAGCATCGTGAAACATCCTGACAGAAGCCTCAAATTGCTCTCAGCGTTCTGTGATATACTACTGCTGACGATGAAATGAACGATTTGAATATCGAAGCTTGACGAGAATACACATCACAAAGTCCCCCAGCAATAGAATGTAGACCCCCGATTTATCAGGGGGCGAGCGAAGCGAGGAGAGTAAACAATGGCGTCCTGGTGGCAAAAAACGTTAGTGGGGTTGGCTGGCCTGGCTGGATTGGTTGGTGGTGCATACTTTATGCTTATGCGTCGTCCCCTCCCAAAGGTAAAAGGCGAGTTAACATTGCAAGGGTTGCATGAGCCGGTTGAAATTATCACAGATCGTTACGGTGTTCCACATATTTATGCTCAGAATGAAGATGATCTGTTTTTTGCCCAGGGCTATGTTCATGCTTATGAGCGTTTGTGGCAGATGGAACTGAATCGACGTATCTCCTCAGGACGGCTTTCCGAGATTTTTGGTGATATAGCTCTTGAGACTGACAGATTCGCTCGTCGTCTTGGTATGCATCGTGCAGCAAATGACGCAGCCAGGCAATTGCCAGAGCACAGTAAGCGCATACTTGATGCATATGCACATGGCGTGAATACATATATCGAACGTAATCAAAACAAACTACCAGTTGAATTTACCATCCTGCGTTTCAAACCGGAACCCTGGCAGATCAATGACAGCATTCAATGGTCCAAAGTGATGGGTTGGAACCTGGGAGGAAACTGGGAAACCGAAGTGATACGAGCTCGCTTTGTTGCGAAACTGGGAAGCGAACGAGCCGCAAAACTCGAAGCAGGCTATGATCCCAACCATCCATTGATCATACCACCTGGAGTGGAATACCAGGGCATTAACCTGGGTATGCTGGAACAATACGAGCAACTAAAGCAATTGAGCGGTTTTGGTCTGTTGGGTGCAAGCAATAACTGGGTAGTCGATGGAACAATGACTACTACTGGTATGCCTATTCTTTGTAATGATCCCCATCTGGGTCAGGCAGCCCCGTCAATCTGGTACCAATGTCACCTGGTTGCTGGTGATATTGACGTGATTGGGGTAGGCTTTCCCGGCACGCCCGGAATTGTCATAGGGCACAACCAGTACATCGCCTGGGGGATGACAAATGCTATCTCAGATGTAGAAGACCTGTATATCGAAAAATTCAACCCGAACAATTTCTACCAATACGAATATATGGGTAAATGGGAAGATGCCCAGGTGGTACGGGAAGAGATCAAAGTAAAAGGATCCAGGTCTCCAGTGATCGAGGAAGTGCGAATTACTCGTCACGGGCCAATCTTGACGAGCATGCCTCACCCTTTGCAAGATGACAAGATCGGCACGAATGGAAATGCAGCTAGCGAGGCCAGCGAATTACCGTTGGCACTTCGTTGGACGGGACTGGAAAAGCACTCTATCATATCAGCCGTGCAGAAATTAAATCTTGCCACAAACTGGGAAGAGTTCCGCAATGCTTTGCGTGATTGGGACCAACCGCCACAGAATGTGGTCTATGCAGATATTCAGGGCAATATCGGATATGTCATGGCTGGAGCTATTCCTCTACGTGCTAAAGGCCAGGCACTACTCCCATCCCCAGGTTGGACAGGTGAGTATGAATGGACAGGCTACATTCCATTCGATGATTTGCCACAAACGTTCAATCCAGAACAACATTTTATCGTCACAGCTAACAATCGTGTCGTTGACGATACATATCCTCACTATATAACACACGAATGGCTGAACGGCTATCGTGCTCAGCGCATACGTGATTTATTGACAAGCAAGGGAAAGCTTGCGCTTTCTACTATGGCAACGATTCAGGCAGATCAATATTCACTGCCCGCAACCGAAATCGTGCCATACTTCCTGAAACTCAAGGGGAATTCTGAGCTTGAAACTGCAGCGCTTGCTGTGTTGCGAAACTGGAATTTCATTCTTGCACCCAATAGTGCCGGTGCAGCGATCTACAGCCTTGTTCTGTTCAAATTGGAACGCATCGTTTTCAATGCTATGCTCGGCGACGAGGAAGCCTTGATGCACAGTTATCTTGGAGTAGGCACAACTATTTTGGCTCTTCAGAACGGCTACTCAAGCCGCAGTAAACCATTGTTGATCCGTTTGCTTCATGAGCGTGACGATCGCTGGTTTGCTGATTCCGTTGTACCGAATGGCCCTGGTTCCTGGGATGAGGCCATTAGCAGTGCATTCACTGCCGCGGTTGAAGAACTGCAAGAGAAACTTGGAAGTGATATTTCGCGTTGGAAGTACGGAAAGATTCACAAGATGACGTACACTCATCCACTTGGTATGATTAAACCGCTCGATAAAATTTTCAATCGCGGACCCTATTCTGTAGGTGGTGATATTGATACCGTCAACATGGGAGCTTCGCTGCCAAACCAACCAGAAACTGTAGTAACAGTGCCCTCCTATCGTCAGATCGTTAATCTGGCGGATCTGAAAGCATCACTCTCCGGGCATGCGCCTGGGCAGTCAGGTCATCCTGCCAGCAAGCATTACGCAGATTTTATCAAACCCTGGCTGAATGTCGAGCATCATCCCCAGCTCTTCGAGCGTGGCATGATTGAAGAAAACGCTGAAGGCATTCTGTGTATGATCCCTCACAGAGACTGAGGTAGTGAAGCTATACTTTGGAAGACTTTTCGGGCTTGGAGTATGCAGCAACGTGTTCGTCTGATTGCCTGACCTGTTGGAAGCCAGGCTTGTTTTGCCCGATCATTTTCGCACGTTGCTTCTCTTCACGATGCCACTTGATGGCATATACGAATAATTCTCGGAAAGCTCGCAGAATAACTGATAGCTTTGCGCCTGTAGCCCTGCCACCACGTCGTGGCAAATGTCGCACACCTACCTGGGTGTAGGTATTGCCCGCTCTGATAAACTTGTACAGTATCTCAGCATTAATCATGGCTCCTCGAGTCTCAAGTATCTCTTCACGGAAAAACCTGGTTGGATAGAGTTTGAAAGCGCAATCGACATCACGTACATGGATGCCGAAAACCAATCCAACTAATTGCTTCCAACCCCAGGCATTGACTTTACGCATCCATGTATCCTGGCGATCGATCCGATATCCCAGTACGGCATCATATTCTGCAATAAGAAGCAAGAACTGCGCAAGGTCATGAATATCAAATTGCCCATCAGAATCCATGAAAAACGTCAGATCCTTTGAGGCTGCTTCAAAGCCACTAACCAGGGCCGCGCCATATCCCATGTTTACAGGGTGATGAATGACCTTTAAGCATGGATGAGTTTTGCTCATCGTATCCACGATCTCACCGCTACTATCCTGACTTCCATCATCAACCACAATGATTTCAAAGTCTAACATCCATGTTGACAAAGTTTCGATGACTTCATGCACAGTAGCAGCGATTGCCTCCTCTTCGTTATGAGCAGGCAAAACTACCGAAAGGCTTCTATTGATGGGGATTTCTTTCAACTCTAAAATTTCCTAACTACGTACACAACCAGGAGTTGCTACCTGGAGAGCGCATAAGATTCCTCATTTTACCAGTATAGAAAGTGGTACTAAGCTTCTCATGATATAAAACTTAGCATGTCGAGTACGTATTGTATTTCTTTGCTATGCATTATACATCAGCAATAATGCTTTTGCGATGGTAACAGTACTTTTCTATACTTGACAAAGTGATAGCAAACAGTTATATTCATTATAGCAGATAGTTATGCGAGGTTGAAATGAATCTCTCTGAAAAAATAAAACATCTACGCGAAGTTGAGGGTGAATTGCGTGGACTTAACAGACCAATGACACAAACGGAAGTTGTTAAGGCCATGCAAGAGGAATTGAATGAGAGCATCACCCAGGCATATTTATCGCAATTGGAAAATGGTAAAAGAGTTCATCTGACCACTTCGAGCCGCGATCTACTCTCACGTTTTTTTAAGGTCCAACCAGGATACCTTGTAAGTGACTTGCCTGGCTATAGTACCGACCTGCTGACCGATATGGATTATGATACTGATCGTTTAGGAACGTGGTTACTTGCAAGTGCTGAAGAATGGCGATCTGAATCTCTTATCCAAAGGTTTTTCACAAGTCTTGCAAATGTTGAGGATCCACGTCAATACATCGCGCTTTTTCATGAATTGCTAGATTTATCTGCTGATAAACTCGAAAACATTGTCCAGATGATAAAAGCTGTTGAAAATGCTTGAAATTGTAAATTAATCAATACTCAACGTCCATAGTAAAGGAACCTTTCCTTTCGTTCACATGTTAAATGTTTCCACGGTCAAAGGAGGAACAGAGCTCATGATAGCAACTGATCCACTTTCTCTCTTATTCATCGCCTGCTTTCTGACTGGATTAGTGTTCTTCATTGTAACAGCCCTCTTGGGAAACTTGGGTCATGGCATGACTCATAACGTTGCGCATCATAGTGGTGTTGTGCATACGACTAGCGCGCATGCAGTCAGCAATGGATCTGCTCATACTTCGGGTCACACATCAGGCTCACATAGTACTTCTCATGCCCACGCAAGCACACAAGGACAGCACCTGACCTTTCTTGCGTTCATCAATCCTACTTCAGTAATGCTCTTCTTACTTGGATTTGGCTTTTTCGGCTACTTCTTTCACACCACAATACATTCTGTGGCTGCACTGACGCTGATCCTGGCAGGTATTGGCGGAATTGCAGTTGCCGGGCTGCTCCTGATCTTGCTCAGTCGCATGTTCGGTGGAAGGGAGGAATCATCGGTGCAAGATGTTTCTGATCGCACCGGTCTACTGGGAAAAGTCAGCATTACTATTCAGGAGAACAGCATAGGTGAAATCATCTATGTATCGCCCGGAGGAATGCGTAAAAGCATACCAGCACAAAGTATTGACGGATCCCGTCTTGAGCGCGATCAAGAGGTCGTTGTTGTCAATTACCAGCACGGTATTGCAGAAGTCGATACCTGGGAACATTTCATTCATGAGGATGGGTTACCAACTGAAGCGTCATATTCTGATGAACTTGAAAAATTGCGTACTTTGCTCGATTCGTCAAACACAGAAGACTCACAATTAGTCATGAGAAAAGATTTGCAAAAGGAGTAACATGTATGGATCCTCTTATTCTTCTAGTTATAGGCGTCGTCATTGGAGTTGTGGTTCTTTTCATTCTTATCCAAGCATGGGGACGACTCTTACGTAAGGTTGGGCCTAACCAGGCATTGATTGTCTATGGGGCTGTACCGGGGGGCACCAAAGTAATAACAGGTGGTTCAAAGTTCGTTGTTCCATTGTACCAACGCGCCCAGGAATTCTCGCTCGAGCTGATGTCTTTCGACGTTGCACCTTCCCAGGATCTCTACACTTCACAGGGAGTGGCCGTCAATGTCGAAGCTGTTACACAGATCAAAGTGCGCTCCGACGAAGAGAGCGTGAAAACCGCCGCGGAGCAGTTTCTTAGCAAAAGCCAGCAGGAGCGCGAAGGTCTGATCCGACTGGTAATGGAGGGCCACCTGCGTGGTATCGTTGGTCAGCTTACAGTTGAAGAACTGGTAAAAGATCCGGAAAACGTGGGCGCGAAGATGCTCAAAACCGTCACTCCCGATATGGAGAAGATGGGTTTGGAGGTTATCTCCTTCACGATTAAAGATGTGCGTGATCAGAACGAGTACATCACAAATATGGGTCGACCGCAGATCGCCCAGATCAGGAAACAGGCTGACATAGCTTCAGCCCTGGCGCAGCGAGATACGCAGATCCAACAAGCCAATGCCTCCCGTGAAGCAGCCGTCGCCAAATCTGCCGCCGATCAAGAGCGTGTAAAGGCTGAAACAGAATCGCTTGCACTGCAAGCAGAATCGCAACGTAACCTGTCTTTGAAAAAGGCTGCCTTTGATGCCGAAGTGAAGACGAAGCAAGCCACGGCTGATAAGTCATACGATATCCAGGCCAATTTGATGCAGCAACAAGTTGTCACGGAATCCGTCAAAGTAACCGAGGTGGAGAAAAACGCGCAAATAAAAGTGCAACAGGCTGAAATTCAGCGACGCGAACTGGAACTGCAAGCAACGATCCAGAAAGCTGTTGAAGCCGAACGTCGACGTATTGAGACCGTTGCCGAGGCTGAACGCCAGCGACTGATTCTCGAAGCACAGGGTCAAGCTGATGCGGCCAGGACACGCGGCGTTGGTGATGCCGAGGCAAACCGCGCCCGCGGTCTGTCGGAAGCTGAAGTCATACGAGCTAAAGGTCTGGCCGAAGCAGAGGTGATACGCGCCAAAGGTGAAGCAGAAGCTGACGCCATGAAGGTCAAAGCTGCTGCTTTCCATGAATACAATCAGGCAGCAGTTCTGGATAAATTACTGACGGGTATGCCTGAAATCGTGCGCGCCATAGCTGAGCCACTGAGCAAGGTGGACAAAGTAACCATTGTCTCCACTGGGAGCAGCAACGGAAAGGACGGGCTAGGCGCCAGTCGACTCACTGGGGACATTGTGAACATGGTGGCTCAGGTCCCGGCTCTCTTCGAGCTTCTTAGTGGGACACGCATTGGCGATTTGATGAATCGCGTTCCCGCTTTGGCTAACCAGGAACAACAAACTGTTGGAACGAACAATGCCGGCGCTAATGGCACAGGTTCTACCGATAGCGTTGATGCAACATCAAACGAAAAGTAGCACTCTCACGAGGTGAGGAAAGGGCTAGCGCCAGATTTGACTAGGGCGGGGGAAACCCTGCCCCATATCAATAAGAGCGCGCCCTTTCTGTCATTCTTTGCTAGCATGCTACAACAATGCAGTATGCTGGCGCAACAATCGTCCCATTTCAATGCAGCATGTGCAGGAATATTTTACTAGTAGGGGGATGTAGATGAATTTGTTGGAGCGTGTACTTACCCTTTTACGTGCAAATCTCAATTCAATAGTGGAGAGGGCCGACGACCCAGAGAAGGTAATGCAGCAACTTCAGATTGACATGCGCAATCAACTAATGCAAGTGAAAACACAAGTTGCTACAGCGATCTCAGAAAGCCGTAAGCTACGTAGTCGTGTGAAAGAGAAGAAAGCTGAGGCAGAAGCCTGGCACCAGAAGGCAGAGTATGCTATCCAGCAAAACAATGATGCAGCGGCACGCAGCGCTCTTAATCGTTACAACGAAATCATCAAGCAGGCCCAGCGTTATCAGCAACAACAGCAGGAACAAGAACAGTTGGTTTCAACAATGAAAAGGGTGCTACAACAACTCGAGGCGAAGATTTCCGAAGTTGAGACCACTATTGAATTGCTTGCCACTCGCAAACGAAATGCATTACTGCAACAACGAGTCTTCGATGCGCTCAAAAAATCAGAGGAGATGAAAGATTCAGGACAAACTGAAAGAGCTTATGATATTCTGATGGAATCTGAGGCTCGTGCCCATGCAATGGCAGATCTGTATCAGCGTGATCTGGATGTTCAGCTTGAGCAACTATCCCAAGAACAGTTACTTGAACAACAATTGAATACACTCAAAGCGAAGAAGTCCCCCATGACGGAAACTCCTCTATTGCAAGAGGGAAATCCCCATCGATCACCACTTATACCACCCCAGCCACACAATGATGCTCCAGAAAGGAAACGCTCTGAGATGAAGTCAAAAGAGCACGAACTTTCAGATACTCAACCAGGCACGAAAGAACTTGACATTATGCAGCTAAAAAAGTTAATGGAACAGTAGCACAAAGAGTAAAATAATTGTCAGACCAATAAAGATACCAACAATGAAAGAAAATCGGTTATTTCTTTTTTCCTCTTCAGTGCGACTTCTTTTTGTTTCGCTCATATTTTGCTTCTAGCGCCAGGAATTTTGGCAATATATTCTAGAGTAAAAAGCCTTCCGCATTTTATAAAGCAGCTTCGAGTACAGGCTCCATATTTGCCATGATTTCAAGGCATTCAACTGGATTGGTATCATGGGTCACGATCAGAACTTGAAATATATCTCTGCTGCTACCAACAAGCCGGAACAGAATGAAATGTGTCAGGCTTGTAATGATTGTATCTTCATAATGACCAAAGGCACCTACTTCCAACGCCCGAAGCACGCTTTGCATACTACTGCCAAAGTAATCACAGATCCGAGAAATATCTCGATCATCCACAACAACCTGGGCGATTGGATGTCCATCAATGTTCACGAGAGCGGTAGCAATGAAGCCTGGAATAGCAAAACCCAGAGTTCGCAAAGCAGTAATGAGAGAAGCATAATTACGTTTTTGATTGCGTCGTGAACGGATATCTGTTGTTAATGCACTAGATTCCAGGGATGGAGACTGTGAAGTGGCAGCTACAGATTCTATATTCCTGCGCACATTATCCTTAGTTATTGCAGGATTAGAAGCATTCGCAGGTAAAACATCACCCTTTTGCTGAGAAGGAGGTGAAGGGAAATCATCAGTTCTTCTTGTAGAAGTCAAGTTTTGTAGTTGATTAACTTCAGCTTTCTCCACTAATTGCCATTCTGGTGAACTTTGTCCATATGAAGACATATGAGATTTTTGTTCCACTTTTAATTGCTCAACGATTCGCTGGGTAGTTTTTTTCGCCTGCTTCTCTGGAGAATTTGCATTACCTTCGGGCGCTGCAGGAACTTTGTTTGAATCGCTAAGTGAAGAAGGACGTATAGCGGGCATTTCAAATTGGGTAGGTTGATCGATCAACCAGGATGGAAGATCGGTGCGTTGACCCGCGGATGTCTTATGCGCTTTCGCTGGAATGATATTGGGTTTGCCTGAAATCCTACCTTTCATAACTTGCTGTGTGTTTTTTGTTGCTGGATCGTCAGCAAGGGTTGGACTGCCGATTTCAGGTTGTACCGTGTTCATTTTAGGTGAATGTTCTTGCAAAGCCGATTCCTGCCACCATTCGATTGTTTCGTTCGACACCACAGGAACAGGTACAGGTGTTTCATGAGAACTACTCGCACCTCCTTCCTGAAAGCTATTGGTAGGTATAGGCTCTATAAACAAGAAAGGCGCATCTTCATCATCAGATGTTTGAATTGTTTGAGATACAGCTTGTGGAGTAACTACAGCTTGTTCTCCTGTTTGCTGTTGGAATTCCGCATACTTTGAACGATATTGAAGAGCCTGGAAAATGAGACGAGAAAGAGGCTGTGTGACATTTGGTCTGACTTGAACAGTCCAGGGTTGATGTGTAATAGTCCCATTTTTGTGCGCTGCAAGAGCGAAGAAAGCCTCTTCTCCACGCAAAATGCCATATTCTGCCCAGACTAACTCTCCTGCCTGGAACCCCAACAGTCCCTGTTCTTCCAGCCCTGCACTCACCACCATAGCTATAGTTTTATGACTCATATTAACGATCTGAATGACGTCTAGCAAATCGAAAGAATCTAGACTGGCAGAAAAACCTGTTTGTTGCAACAGTCGTCGCAATTCCACTTTCAATGTGTGGAGATCGAGCGGCTTTTCCAGATAACTAACAACACCGTTTTCAAGTGCCTGATTTCGTGTGACTGAAGAGCCAGGCATACCTATCATGATCATGCGAGTGCTGGGACGATATGTGCGCATCCACTGTAATAGCTCAAAGCCATCTGAGTCTGGCATTTTTTGATCACTTACCACAATATCATACTCTTCAGCCCAAAGTAGATGCACAGCTTCAGTTGCGCTGGCCACCCCTTTCACAACATAACCATCAATTTGAAGCGAATTTACAATGTTACGATTGAGATATTCGTCATCGAGAACTATCAGAATATGCCATTGTTTAGACATAATTGCTACCACCAAAGAAAATATGGCACAGGATTTTTTGCTACCAGGAGAGTTTATCACGATGGACTCTGGATGACAAGTGCAAAACAAAGATTACCATCTATGCGATAAAATAGAGAAATATCACGAAAGCGGTATAGAAATTGACCCGACAACTCTGACAGAACTTATTTGATAGAGGAGATGAGTTATGGAAGACAACGATCAGCAAGATAAGTGGAAGCGCCTGGCGGGCGAGGCGGCAGCAACTTTCATAGAAGACGGAATGGTGATAGGCCTTGGTAGCGGTACAACTGCAACAAAAATGATTTACGCATTGGGTAGTCGCATCCAGCAGGGATTAAGAATAACTGGTGCAGTAGCCACTTCACATGCAAGCGAAAACCTGGCCCGCAAACTCGGTATTCCTCTTACTGATCTCGATACTCACCCGATACTTGATCTAGATATAGATGGCGCTGATGAAATCGATCAACAATTGCGCCTGATTAAAGGTGGTGGTGGCGCACTATTGCGTGAGAAAATTGTCGCATCTTCTGCACGCCGCTTTGTTGTTATCGCAGATGCCACGAAGCGAGTGCCACTACTAGGTCAGCATAGCCCTTTACCTGTAGAAACAGTCCCTTTTGCAGCTACACCTGTAACCAAACATTTAGAGGCTCTCGGCGCGATTGTGCAGTTGCGCCGTTCGGGAGATAATGTGTTTTTCACCGAGAATTGCAATATCATTTTAGACTGTTTCTTCGCCAATGGTATTGCTGATCCTGTAGAGTTGGACACTCGCATACAAAGTATCGTTGGCGTCGTAGAAACAGGTTTATTTTTGCATATGGCAGAAAGGGCTATTATTGGCGGCCCAGAAGGTATTACTGTCCTTTCTTGAAACTGCGTTGTCTGTGAACTACAGACACTCTTATTTCAATTGCAGACTGTATACACCGATGGTATACTTTGGAAAGTATGAAAGGGCTGCCTTACAACCCTGTCGCCCTATAAGATCAGGTCGATACAGGAGCAGAAAAGAATGCGAGTAATCACCACAATCCAGGAGATGGTGGCAGAACGCTCGAGATGCGCTAGCCCTGAAAAAGTTGGATTTGTTCCTACTATGGGCTATCTTCATGAGGGACATCTTTCTCTCGTACGCCAGGCGCGAGAAGAAAACGAAATACTTACGGCGAGTATATTCGTTAACCCAACACAATTTGGTCCGCACGAGGACCTGGCTAGCTACCCACGCGATTTACCACACGACTTAAGTATGCTTGAGAATTTCGGCGTAGATATTGTGTTCGTGCCAACTCCTGATGAGATTTACCCTCCAGGTTTCGTGACATACGTTGATCCTACAGGACCGCTTGTCAACGAGGCTGAGGGAGCCTTTCGTCCCGGGCACTTTCGCGGTGTAGCAACTGTGGTGTTAAAACTATTCCAGATTATGCGACCCCACCAGGCATATTTCGGTCAAAAGGATGCGCAACAAGCAGCAATAATCTCACACATGGTCACTGATTTCAATCTCCCTGTGAATTTACACATTCTATCGACCATACGTGAAGCTGATGGACTCGCAATGAGCAGCCGGAATGCTTATCTTAACCAGCAAGAACGCGCTGCTGCAACTGTACTTTACAGGGCACTGCAATCTGGCCGTTTACAATTCAAAGCTCATCCACATTCTGAAGCATCGTTGGCAGTTAGAGCAATGACAGATACTATTGAAACTGAGCCATACGTGCATCTTGACTATGCAGAGATTCGAGATCCTGACAGTTTTGTGCAATTAGAAGTACTCCGTGCTCCAGCGTTACTCCTTATTGCTGCGAGGGTTGGTCCAGCGCGTTTGATCGATAATTTTCTATTGCATGCAGATGGCACCTGGGATATTGGCATCCTGTCCAATGTATAGTTTGCGAACAAGGTGAAAGGAATGATTTTATGCGGGACAAAGTGACGGTGCCTGCGATACTCGCCCGCAAAGGCGGTCCGAAACTCAAGATGGTTACAGCTTATGATACCCCATCAGCACAGATTGCTGATAATGCAGGAGCAGATATTATTCTGGTAGGTGATACACTTGCTCATGTTATGTTGGGCTTCGAAGATACGCTACCTGCCACGGTAGATATAATGGTACACCATACTGCTGCGGTAGCACGGGCAAAGCCAAATGCCCTGGTGTTGGGTGATTTACCCTGGTTGAGTTACCATATTTCAGTTGAAGAAACGGTCCGCAATGCTGGACGTTTAATGCGTGAGGGACGGGCTGAAGCACTGAAATTAGAGGGTGGACGGAAACGATTACACATGGTTGAAGCGCTTCTTGCCGCTGAAATACCAGTTATGGGGCATCTTGGACTTACTCCACAGTCAATACATGCCATGGGCGGGTACAGAGTACAGGGTAGAGGAGTCGAGGCAGCCAGAGAATTAGTAGAAGATGCGCGTACTTTAGCAGCAGCCGGTGTCTTCGCTATTGTATTGGAGGGGGTACCCTCTACCGTAGCCGAGATTGTTACCCAGGAAGTATCGGTACCCACTATTGGTATCGGTGCAGGGCCATCTTGTGATGGTCAAGTGCTGGTCTACCACGACGTGTTGGGACTGCATCACGGTCGGCTGCCAAAGTTCGTCCGGCAATACACCCACCTGGCCGATATAGCTACTGAGGCTCTAGAACGTTTCTTTGCTGATATTGAATCTGGGGCATTTCCTGCTGACAGCGAGAGTTATCATATGGACGAAGCATCAGCAAGAGCCTTTCACGAGCTGATGAGAAAAGAGGAATAACTCTTTGCATTGCAGTAACGTGTGAAATTGATGCTGCTATAAGAAACTCCCTGGAGTTACTCGCGCTTCGTTAAGCTTCAGTGCTTTAACTTTCAAATGAAATAGGTAAAGTAGCTATGGTGAACAGGAGAATAACGTAAATTTGGCTATTGACGCTCTTTAAGTCAAATGGTATGGTTAATTCGTCCTCAAAATGATTCAGCTTCAAAACCAGGATACCGAGGGGAATTACTATGAATGTACCTGCGCCCACCTATACTCGATATCGGGTTGCTGCAATTCAATATGAACCAACGCTTGGCGAAAAAGAGAAGAACGTAACCGGCCTTCTCCAGCTCGTGGAGCAGGCTGCGAAGCACGATGCGCGTTTGATCGTCTTACCGGAAATGGCAACAACGGGCTATTGTTGGGTGTCTCGATCAGAAATTGCTCCTTTCGTTGAACCTATTCCTGGACCAACTACCGACCGCTTTCAACAACTGGCAACCCAATATAACTGTTACATTACTGTTAGCCTCGCTGAAGTTGACTCTACCACCGATGTTTACTACAACTCTCTGGCCTTGATCGGCCCTCATGGTTTGATCGGGACATATCGTAAAATACACTCGTACATCTCCGAACCACGTTGGGCCCGAGATGGTGATCTGGATATGCCAGTGTGGGAAACACCTCTGGGTCGGCTTTCAGGTCTCATTTGCCAGGATGCTTCTTTCTTCGAGGCAGCTCGCATACCAGCATTACGTAAGGCAGACGTATTACTTTTCCCAACGAATTGGCTGGAAGAAAAATGCCCTAGTAGCTGGTGGATGGCACGTGCGTTTGAGAATGGGGTGTATTTTATTGCTGCTGACCGCTACGGTATTGAACGCGGCGTACAGTTCAGCGGCGGAAGTTGCGTCATTGATCCAGATGGAGCTATTCAGGACTACCTTGACAGTGGTGACGGTATTGTCTACGGCGAAGTGGATCTAAACCGAAGTCGCAATAAGAGTTGGGGAAGCAGCCAGGAAGAAATCATTGGTGATAG
>WNFW01000919.1_pt1 | contig 19538 bp, 20 predicted proteins | sample 5400131 | NCBI WGS metagenome assembly WNFW01 (sample SAMN13153362, study PRJNA577476) | soil metagenome | isolation source: 20 cm soil or saprolite under grassland replicate 1 | place: USA:California | collected 2016-06-15 | reverse complement strand
TCGGGCTTGAAGCCGAGCTCGCGGTTCGCCTCGACCGTATCGTGGCCCGCGTCCTGAAGCTCGTACGCCTTCAGCTTGTTGAGGAGGCCGATGCCGCGCCCCTCCTGATCGAGGTACACCACCACGCCCCGGCCCTCCGCGGCGATCATGCGCATCGCCGAATGCAGCTGCCACCCGCAGTCGCATCGCCCCGACCCGAACACGTCGCCGGTGAGGCACTTGGAGTGCATTCGCACCAGCACGTTTTTCCGGTCCTGCACGTCGCCGTACACGAGCGCCACATGCTCGGCCGCGTCCACGTCGTTGCGATAGCCGACGATGCGGAATTCGCCGAACGGGGTCGGCAGACGCGCCTCGGCCACGGCGTGCACCAGCCGCTCGTGCGCCAGCCGGTACGCCACGAGCTCGGCGACCGTGATGAAGGTGAGCCCGTGCCGCGCAGCGAACTCTTCCAGGTCCTGGCGCCGCGCCATGGAGCCGTCCGGGTTCAGGATCTCGCAGATCACTCCCGCCGGATACAGCCCCGCGAGTCGCGCGAGATCCAGACTCGCCTCCGTCTGACCAACGCGCTGCAGCACGCCGCCGGGACGCGCCCGCAACGGGAAGACGTGTCCGGGGCGCCGCAGATCGGTCGGCACGCTGACCGGATCGACCGCCACCCGGATCGTGGCGGCGCGATCCGCCGCCGAGATACCGGTAGTGACGCCGAAGCGAGCGGCGGCGTCGATGGACACGGTGAACGCGGTTTCGTGCGCTTCGGTGTTGTGCTCGGCCATCTGGGTGAGGCCCAGGGCCTGACAGCGCTCGGGCAGGAGGGTGACGCAGATCAAGCCGCGCGCGTGCGTCGCCATGAAATTGACCATCTCGGGGGTGATCTGCTCGGCGGCGCCGACCAGGTCCCCCTCGTTCTCGCGGTTCTCGTCGTCGGCCACGATCACCAGCTTGCCGGCGCGGATGTCCGCGATCGCCTGCTTTATCTTGCCGTGCTGCATAGTTCCCTCACGTACTTCCCGAGCGTGTCGCCCTCCACGTGAACGCGGTCCCCGACGCCGAGCGTTCCAAGCGTCGTGTGCTCCCGCGTGAACGGGATCAGCGAGATCTGCACGAGGTCCTTTCCCGGCAGGTCGTTGATAGTGAGACTCACCCCGTCCACCGTGATCGCGCCGCGTGGAATCGACACCTGCCGCACCGCGGCGGGCACCCGCAGATCGTACACCCAGGCGTCCCCACGCCGCTCGACCTGCGTAACCACCGCGACGCCGTCCACGTGTCCCTGGACGATGTGGCCACCCAGGCGATCCGCCGCGCGCAGCGCGCGCTCCAGATTCACGGGGCGTCCGGGCGCGTACTCGCCGAACAGGGTGCGGCCCTCGGTCGTCTCCACCACGTGCACCGAGAATCCACCCTTTACCGCCCGCTCGACCGTGAGGCATGCCCCGTTCACGGCGATGCTCTCACCTTGCTTGAGGCCCTTGAACGGAGCCCGGATCGTGAGTGTGAGACCCTGTGCGCCGTTTCCCGTCTCCCGCGTCGCCTTGGCGACGCGCCCTACGGCGCTGACGATTCCGGTAAACATAGTCGCCTGTCCAATACCAGTAATGTATCAGGGCCCAGAGCCCGCCGCTCCACCGGCGTCCAGCGCGGCGCGGCGGCGAGGGGGTGCGGCGGCACGCCGGGAAAAGCCGGCACGGCGCCTTCTCCGAGCCACACCGGCGCCTGCACCCAGTACAGCCGGTCCACCAGACCGTCGGCGAGGAGCCGCGTGCCCAGCGCGCCTCCCCCCTCGCACAGGAGCGACTGGATCCCGGCCTCGCGCACCATGCGGAGGCCGTCGCGCAACGTCGTGGGGCGGAACACGCGGACGCCGCTGCGCTCGAGCTGGGTGACGCTCGACGGCGGGGCGTCGAGCGACGACATGACCCACGTCGGCACCTCGCGTGCCGTACTCACCAGCTGCACACCGAGGTTGAGCATCGCGCGCCGGTCGAACACGACGCGTACCGGCGGCCGGCGCGGTGTGACCGGGCCGCGCACCGTGAGCTGCGGGTTGTCGTGGAGCGCGGTCGTGCCGCCGACCGCGATCGCGTCGAATCCGGCGCGCAGCCAGTGCACGTAGTCGCGCGCCGCCTCCCCCGAGACCCATTGCGAGCTGCCCGCGGCGTCGGCGATCCGTCCGTCGATCGACGTCGCGAGCTTGAGCGCGACGAACGGTCGCTCCGCCTGCTCGCGCGCGAACAGGAACGGCGCGTTCAACGCCGCGCCCGCTTCGGCGAGCAAGCCCATCGCCACGGTCACGCCACGCGCCCGCAGCACGGCGGCGCCGCCCCCCGCCTGCGGGTCCGGATCGGGAATCGCCACCACCACACGCCCCACGCCCGCCGCCAGGATCGCATCGGTGCAGGGCGGCGTCTTGCCATGATGGCTGCACGGCTCGAGGTTCACCACCAGCGTGGCGCCGCGCGCCCGCTCGCCCGCGGCCTGCAGTGCCACGACCTCGGCATGCGGCCCGCCATACTCCGCGTGGTATCCCTCGGCGACGAGGCCTTCTCCCGTGAGGATGACGGCGCCGACCATGGGGTTAGGAGCGACGCGCCCCCAACCCCGGCGTGCGAGGTCGAGGGCGCGTTCCATGGCCGCCCGCTCCGCGGGCGGTGGCGCCGCCCGTTCGAGAGGGGACGGGTGCTTAGAATCCGAACCGAATGCCGATGCCTCCGAAGGCATGTGCCGCCTTGGGATCGAAGTCCGAGAACCGCGTGACGTAGGTCTGGTCCTTGCCCGCCTGCAAGCCAATCTCGCCTACGAGCTTCACCGCCGCGAGGGAGAGTCCACCATTCACGAACACTACGGCGCGCGTGTTCGTGGGGTTGATCACGACTGTCCGGATGTTGGTCGGACTGTCGTAGAATCGGATGTTGGTGTCCATCGACTTGTAGCGGTCCACCCCGATTCCGGCCGCCACATCCACCAGGACGAACTTCCAGCCCGCAACCGCACGATAGCTGTCGCCTTTGAGATCCATGGTGAATTCGAAGTCGTCCCCAGTGCCAGGAGCGGCGCCCAGCGTACCGTAACGAAGGCGTGGCACAGTGCGATGCATCCAGCTCACCGAGACCGCGGGGACCGGGAAGCTGCCGTTGAGCACGCCGACTCGGACGCCGTACCCGAACCCCAACGCGGCGTTGCTGATGTGGGTGGCATTCGAGTCCACGGTGAGATTCTCGATTCCCGTGGGCAGGATGAGGGCGGAGCCGAGCACGTCGACCGAGAGGAGCCCGCCGCCCAAGCCCTTCACGAGGCCCAGCGCCCCTTCGACCATCGGTGCCGGGACGGCACCGTTGAAGCTCGACGGCACCGGTGACTGGTTGGCGGCTGTCGGGTCGGGAAGCGCCGCCTTGATCGCGTTCACCCGCGCGGTAAGCGCGACGTGCCCGAGCCCGCCGAGCGTGCGGGCGGTGCCGAGCACCGGGTTGCCCCCGGTGACGATCATTCCAGCGAGGGGATAAAACGCCCGCACGGCGTCCACGGCCGTATTGCAGGCCGTCGTGGCGCCGGGGAACGGAATGCCGTTGCACTGCGGCTCCTGCGCTGCGAGGGGAGCCGCACCGAGAATCATTGCGAGTACCATCACGATCCGACGCATAAGGCCTCCTACCGTTCGGCGAATTTGACGCCCTGTGTCCCTGCCCGAACCTCCCCGATGATCCATGCTGCGGTGCCCGCACGCTTGGCCGCCGCGATCACTGCCTCGGTATCGTCCCGAGCGGCGACGGCGATCATGCCGACGCCCAGATTGAACACGCGGCGCATCTCCCCGAGCGTGACTTCGCCGGCGCGCATCAGCACGCGGAACACCGGCGGCCACGACCACGCGCGCGAGTCGACCACGGCTTCACAACCCGCGGGCAGCACCCGGACCAGGTTGCCGGGAATGCCTCCGCCCGTGATGTGCGCCAGCGCGTGCAGGCGCGGCAGGACGGGCGTGACGGCCGCGCCGTAGCTCGTGTGGACGTCCAGCAACACCTGGGCCACGGTGCGGCCGGTGTCGGGAAACGGGTCCTGCACGTCGAGCCCCAGGCGATCGAACACGATGCGCCGCGCTAGGGTGTACCCGTTGGTATGCAGTCCGTTCGACGCGTAGCCGATCAACACGTCGCCCGCGCGCGCCAGGTCTCCGTGCAACGCGGCCGATTCCTCCACCACCCCGACGATCGTACCGGCCAGATCGTATTGCCCCGGCTGGTACAGGTCGGGGAGCTGGGCCGTCTCGCCGCCGGCGAGCACGATGTCGTGGGCGCGGCAGCCGCGCGCCACGCCCGCGACGATGGCCGCGGCGGTCTCGGGCTCGAGCTCGGCGGTGGCGAGGTAGTCGAGCAATGCCAGGGGACGGGCGCCGTGCACCAGGATGTCGTTGGCGCAATGGTTCACGAGGTCCTCACCCACGGTGTCGTGGATCCCGGCGCGCGCCGCGACCAGCACCTTGGTCCCGACTCCGTCGGTCGAGAGGACCAACACCGGGCGCGCGTACCCGGACGGCACGCGCACCATCCCGCCGAACGCGCCGATCTCGCCGAGCGCGAGCGGCGTGCGCGTCGTCCGCACCAGCGCGGCGATGCGACGCTTCGCGTCGTCGGCCGCGTCGAGCCGCACGCCGGCGGCCGCATAGCGGTCGGTCATCCGGCGGGGGCCTCGTCGACGTCGAAGTGGACGAGATCCTTGAAGGCGCGCACCCGCGCCTGGACATCGGCGCGGCTCACGTGCTCGAGCCCCTGCACGCCGAACGCCTCGACCGCGAACGAGCCCATCGCGGCGCCGTGGACCATGGCGCGCCGCAGGTTCGGCGCGGTGACGTCATCGCTCGCGGCGAGGTAGGCCATGAAGCCACCCGCGAAGGCGTCGCCCGCGCCCGTGGGATCGAACACTTCCTGGAGCGGGTAGGCCGGGACCTTGAACGTTGTGTCGCGGTTCACAAGCAGGGCGCCGTGCTCCCCCTGCTTGATGACGGTCATCTTGGGACCGCGCTCGAGCACCCAGCGCGCCGCGCGGTAGATGTTCCAATCGCCCGAGAGCTCGCGCGCCTCGGAGTCGTTCACCATCAGGATGTCGATGTGGCGCAACAGCTCGAGCAGCAGGTCGCGCTTGGAGTGAATCCAGTAGTTCATGGTATCGCAGGCGACGAGCGCCGGCTGCTTCACCTGGTCGAGCACCCCGAGCTGCAGCTCGGGATCGATGTTGCCGAGGAACAGGTAGCGGGCGTCGCGGAACTTTGGCGGCAGCTTGGGCCGGAAAGCGGCGAACACGCCGAGCCGCGTTTCGAGCGTCTCACGGCTCGCCAGGTCGTAGGAATACTTCGCCCTCCACCGGAACGACTCGCCCGGGGCCTGCTCGACGCCCGAGAGGTCCACGCCGCGCGCCTCGAGGGCCTTCAGGGCGCCCAGCGGATAGTCCGTCCCCACCACCCCCACGACCTGGACCGGGTGCAGGATCGCGCCCGCGGCGCTGAAGAAAACCGCGGACCCGCCGGGCGCGTCCGCGGTCTCGCCGAACGGCGTGTACACCGAGTCGAGCGCGATCGAGCCCACCACGAGCAGACTCACGTCACATCCGATCCGGGGCGCTGATCCCCAAGAGGTGGAGGCCGTTGGCGAGGACCCGGCGTACTGCGGCCGCCAGCACGAGGCGCGCCGCCTCCTGGGGCTCGCCGAGCACGCGGTACTTGTGGTACCAGGCATGCGCCAGGCGGGCGAGCCCTTCGAGGTAGCCGGTGACGCGGTGCGGCTCGAGCGTCGCGGCCGCGCGCGCGACGATGCCCGGGAACGCGGCGACTTCTTTCAGCAAGTCTGCTTCCTCCGGCTCGACCAGGACGCTCAGGTCCGCGCCGGCGGCCTCGACCGAGGCCGGCTCTCGCGCCGCCACCCGGAAGATGCCGCTCATCCGCGCGTGCGCCATCTGGACGTAAAACACCGGGTTCTCATCTGTCTGGCTCCTCGCGAGATCGAGGTCGAACACGAACTGGGCGTCCCCGCGGCGCATGAGGAAGAAGTAGCGCGCCGCGTCCACTCCGGCCTCCTGGAGCAGGTCGCGCAGGGTCACGAACTCACCCGACCGTTTCGAGAACCGCACCTCTTCCCCACCCCGCATCACCCGCACGAGCTGTACCAGCACCACCTGGTAGAAGTCCTTGGGGTAGCCGAGCGCCTGCATCGCCGCCAGCATCCGTCCGATGTAGCCGTGATGGTCGGCCCCCAGCACATCGATCGCCCGAGCGAAGCCGCGCTCGTGCTTCTGCCGGTGATAGGCGATGTCGGGGAGCAAATACGTGTACGTGCCGTCCGACTTGCGCAGCACGCGGTCCTTGTCGTCGCCGAACGCCGTGGTCCGAAGCCACAGGGCTCCGTCCCGCTCGTACGTGTGCCCCCGCGTCGCGAGATCCCGGAGCGTCTGCTCGAGCTGCCCGTCGCGGTACAGCGACGACTCGAAGAAGATTACGTCGAACGTGACGCCGAACTCGCGCAGATCCTCGTCCTGCTCGGCACGCTGGGACTCCACCCCAATCGCGCGACAGCGCCGCACGCCCTCGTCCTCCGGGAGGTCCGCGAAGCGACGTCCCTCGCGCGCGAGGATCGCAGCCGCGAGCTCGACCACGTAGTCGCCGTGGTAGCCCCCCTCCGGAATCTCGGCCTTCCGCCCGACCGCCTGCTGCACCCGCGCCCATAGCGAGCGGGCAAGCCGGTCGATCTGGGTCCCCGCGTCGTTCACGTAGAACTCGCGCGTCACCGCGTGCCCCGTCCACTCGAGCAGCGACGCGATCCCGTCGCCGAGCGCCGCGCCGCGCCCGTGTCCCACGTGCAGCGGCCCGGTCGGGTTCGCCGAGACGAACTCCACGTTGACCTTCGTCCCCCGGCCCGAGTCCGCCCTGCCGTACGTTGCACCGGCGGCGAGGACGGCCTCGAGGACGCTCGCGAGCTGGGCTTCAGCAAGAAAGAAGTTGATGAACCCCGGGCCGGCGATTTCGATCTTGCGGACCAGACCCTGCGGGAGCTGCAGGGTCGCGACCAGCCGATCGGCGACCGCCCGGGGCTTTTGCTTGAGCGACTTGGCGAGCGTGAGCGCGAGGTTGGTGGCCACGTCGCCGTGCGTGGGGTCGCGCGGCCGCTCGAGCTCGACCGCAGAGGGGGCCAGAGACACGTCCAGCCGCGTCGCCGCATCCGCCAGCGCCGCGCGGATCAGTTCGTGCGCCTTCACTTGTCGCCGGAGTCTTTTTTCTTCTTGGGGCGCTCGGCGGGCTTCGCCTCGACCGCGGGCTTCGACTCGGGGCCGGACTTGGACTCGGGGCCGGGCTTGGACTCGACCGCCGGCTTCGCGTCCTCCTGCTCCGGCTTCTCGCCTGCCCGCTTGTAATCGGTGATGTAGAAGCCGGAGCCCTTGAACACGAGCCCCGCGCCACCCGAGATCTGCCGCTCCGCCATCTTGCCGCAGGTGGGGCACTTCACCCGGCGAGGGTTGTTCATCGTCGGGTAGAACTTCTCGAACACATGTCCGGCCGGGCACTTGTACTCGTAGGTCGGCATCGCACAACAACTTAGCCCAGCGACGCCGACAGGTCAACTCACGCGAAGCGCGAGCCACGCCGCCAGCGTGGCCGCCTTGTCGTCGGCGCGCCACGGCCCGCCGGACGCGCCGCCCAAGTCCGTCACCGCGCGCTTGAGCGCTCCCGGCGACCGCTTGAGGCGCAATGCTGCGGTCGCGTAAAGCGAGCGCTCGACCAGCGTGGTGCACGGCACCCGTGCGGCCCGGGCCGCGTCCTCCAGCGCGGTCCTGAACAGCTGTCCCTCGAGGGCGTGCGCGCGGATGTGATCGTTGCCAATCCGCGCGGGATCGATGAGGCTCCCCACGACCAGCGCGACTCGCCGGACCCGGCGTCCCTGCCCGCGATACTCCTTGAGCAGCGCGCCGAGCGACCTCCTGGTCACGCGCTCCACCAGCCGGCGGAGGTAGCGCTCGAGCCGGACGGCCTGGCTGGGCCGGGCGTCCCTCACTGCGTGATAGGGTTGACGGGAAGTTGGAACGCGGGGATCGCTCAGGTCGATCACCCGGCGGTCGACGACCCGCGGCACGCGCCAAGGACCCTCCAGGAGTACGGCCGTGGCCCAGCCGGACTTGACACGGCAACCGAGGGTGGTGCGGGTGGCCGTACTAGAACTCGCGCTTCTTCATCTCCGAGAAGAAATCGCGCAACTCGACATCTTCTTCCCGTTCTGGAGGAAGCGTGTCGTCGTACTGCCGGCGCTTGTTGGGTTTCGCCTTCGCGGCCTTGGCGGCGTTCTTCTTGGCCAAGGCGGCCAGCTTGCGCTCCTCACCTTTGGGCATGGCTCTAGCTCCTGACGAGAGGGACTGGACTGTAAAGCTGAGCGGATACACCGGCCGTCCGCAATGGGCCAGATCGCGCTCGCCCGACGCCGGCGGTCTTCAGCCGGCGCGTATTCACCGCCATTCGCGTACGATCGTCGCCGCGCGGATGCGGTCGAGGTGCGGGTACGCGCGCGTAAGGTATGGGTCGCCTTGCAGGCGAATCGAGTCCTGGGACGGGCGCTCGCCGTACTGCCCGTACAGGCTGTCCACGATCCCCAACCCCTCCGCCACCTGTCCAATGGGACTGAAGCCGAGCCCATCGAGCCGCACGTTGTCGGCGAGGTTGATGAACAGCTGCGTCGTGCGGGTGTTCGGTCCCGCGCTCGCGAAGGCCACGGTCCCCCGTCGATTGGGATGGCGCACCGGATCGTCCGGAAGCAGTTGCGACGACCAGGCCCGACCGAGCTGCGGGTCGGCCGGCAGTCCGAATTGCACGACGAACCCTCGGACGACCCGGAAGAAGCGCGCGCCATCGTAGAACCGGCCGTGGACCAGGGCGTAGAATCGATCCGCGCCGCGCGGTGCCCAGGAGCGGTGGACGACTACCGACACGGGGCCGCGACTCGTCGTGAGTGCGACGAGGAAGCTGTCGGGGGCGGTGGGGACCGCGGAAGACGGGGGAGACGGGGCAGACGGGGCAGGCCCCGGCGCCTCGCGCTCGGGCGCCCGGGGCGTTGCGTCACGTCGGCTGCACGCGAGCGCCGAGACGGTGCATAGTAACAGGAGGGCGAGTGCCGCTTTGGTCGGGGACATGTCTAAATGTACGCGCGCGGCGGCTCCGGGGGATTAACGGGGACCGATCCGCAGGTTCGCCGTGGCAACGAAGATCTCACGCAGGAAGAACAACAGGCCGGCGAAGAACGCGACCATGGCGGCGACGAAGAACAGGGCCACGGGCACCGACGCGTCGAAGCTCGCGAAGGCTGCCAGGAACAGCGTCGCGATCACCGTACAGACGAGCATGGCCGTGACGGTGCAGAGCGTGATGGCGCGGCTGATCAGCTGGGCGCGGTGGGAGAGCGTCGCGAGCTCTGCGCGAATGTGCGCCGCCACGTCCGGCGGGCTCGCGGCCAGCTGCGTCTCGAGCGTTCGGCCGCGATCGATGATGCGGGAGAGACGATTGGTCAGCACCGCCAGCATGGCGCCGATGCCCGAGAGCAGGAACACCGGTGCCACGGCGAGCTGGATCGCGTGGGCGACACCCGTGATACCGGCGGATTGTTGGACGAGAGGGCTCACGGCGGCCTAAGCTGCGCGTGCCGCGCCGCGGGCGCAACGCGCCCGACCTTCAAGCCGTGGTACGGCCGCGGCGCTTGAAGAATTGAATAGCGCGCTTGCGGATCACGGCTTGAGTGCGGCCTCGAAGATCGTCGGCACCCCCTGGGTCGCTGCCGCGGCGAGGACGAGCATCGGGACGAGTGGCATCCTGGTCATCTGAGCCTCACGCATGGGCGGTCGCCTCGAAGTACTGACGCACGGACCTGAGGCGACGCCCTGGAAACGCCTGCAACGTCGCCCTCATGTCGATCGCCTTGCCGTGGGCATAGGACAGCATCAGCGCGGCAAACGACTGTTGCAGGGGGTCGGTCGCCGAGCTGTATTGCACGCGCAGCGCTGCCTCTGGAACGTGTTGTACATCGAATCGCTTCCGGGTGATCTGCTCCGCGAGACGCACGACATCCAGGGGACTCAAGGGCTCCGGACCCCCCAATTCCACGACCGCGTTCTTCGCGTGACGATTGTGCAGCGCCGCCACGGTGAACTGTGCGACGTCCTGGATGGAAATCCAGCTGATCTTGTTTTCGCCGCCGCCGTAGATCTGGGCTTTCGCATTGGACGAATCGAAGCCCAGCGCGGGGGTCAACCACACCTCGGTGAAGAAGGTGGGTTGCAGGATGGTGTAGACCATCCCGCTCTTCCGCAGGCGCTCCTCGACCGCGCGTTTCGCGGACTGGAGTGGAAAGTCGGCCTCGACGCTCGGGAACGAAATCAGGACGAAGTGCTTGACGCCGGCGGCCGCGGCGGCGTCGACGAGACTCAGCTGTCCCTGGCGATCGACGCTCTCGATGGAGTCTCCCTCCTGCCTCGAGATCGTCGACGACGCTGTTGAAATGACGGCACTGGCGCCGCGGCACGCGGCATCGAGCGATGCCCTGTCCTTCAGGTCACCGCGCACCCGCTCGGCGCCCGCGCGCGCGAGTCGCGCGACCCTGTCGGGGCTCGACGTGTCCCTGACCAGCGCGCGAACCGGATTCCCGCGCTGCGCGAGCAGGCGACAGATCTCGCCACCCAGGAGACCGGTTGCGCCGACGACCAGAATCACGGTGACACTCTCACGGGCGTGGAGTCGGCTCAGGTGAGTCGGCTTGATACTGCGCGCCGATACCCGCCTCCGCCAGTATCCACGCGCCGGCTCAGTCGGGCAGCTCGCCCAACCGTCGCTCGAGGAACCGCCGCTCCGGCTCCAGCCGTGTAAGGCCGAGGGCCCGCTCGTAGGAGGCCCGAGCCTCCGCCCTTCGCCCCAGGCGCCGGCACAGGTCCGCCCGCGCCGAGTGCACCGGGAAGTAGTCCGCGAGATCGCCGCGCGCCAGGATGGCGTCGATGAGGGTAAGGCCGGCGAGGGGTCCGTCGCGCATCGCCACCGCCGCGGCGCGGTTCAACTCGACCACCGGCGACGGGTCCGCCCGCGCCAGCACGTCGTACAGCCCGACGATCTGAGCCCAGTCGGTGGCGGCGGCGTCGGGCGCTTCGGCATGCACCGCGGCAATCGCCGCCTGCAGCGTGTACGGGCCGAACCGGCGCGACGACAGCGCGCGTTCCACCAGAGCGGCCCCTTCGGCAATCAGATCGCGCTTCCAGAGCGAGCGGTCCTGGTCACCCAGCAGGATGAGCTCGCCGGTCGGCGACGTACGCGCGGCGCCGCGCGCTTCGTGCAGCAGCATCAGCGCCAGCAGGCCCACCACCTCGGGCTCGGGCAGGAGCTCGCTCAGCAACCGTCCCAAGCGGATGGCCTCGCCGGACAGATCGTGCCGCGTCAGGGACACGCCTGATGACGCGGAGTATCCCTCGTTGAACACCAGATAGACCACGTGTAGCACGCTGTCCAGCCGGTCCGGCAGGTCGGCCCGCGCCGGCACCTGATACGGGATGCCCGCGTCGCGGATCTTCGCCTTGGCGCGCACGATACGCTGCGCCAGCGTGGAGGGACCGGTGAGAAAGGCGCGCGCGATCTCCTCGGTCGTCAGGCCGCACACTTCGCGCAATGTCAGCGCGATCTGCGCGTCCGGCGGGAGGGCCGGATGGCAACAGGTGAAGATCAAGCGCAGCCGATCATCCGCGACACTCTCCTCGTCCCAGGCGGCGGGGTCGCCGGTGTCTGCGTCCAGTCGGCGGGCCAGCTCCACCAGCGAGGCGTCAAACCGGGCGCGCCGCCGCATGCCGTCGATGGCTTTGAAACGCCCGGTCGACACGAGCCAAGCCCTGGGGTTGGCGGGGACGCCGTCGCGCGGCCAGCACTCCACCGCTGCGGTGAAGGCATCGTGCAGCGCCTCTTCGGCCAGGTCGAAGTCGCCGAGCAGACGGATCAGCGTGGCGAGGACGCGGCGCGAGTCGGTGCGGTAGACGGCGTCCACCGTCTCTCGCACCCCCGCTCCGGCGGCCTCGTCCTCGCCCATGGGGTTACTGCTGGTCGAACACCATGATCGGCCGCACCTCGACGCTGCCGAGGCGCGCCGACGGGATCTTCGAAGCCACCTGGATGGCGTCGTTCAGGTCCCTGGCGTTGATGAGGTAGAATCCGCCCAGCTGCTCCTTGGTCTCGGCAAAGGGACCGTCGGTCGTCGACATCTTGCCGTTCCGGATGCGCACGGTGGTGGCCGTGTGAATCGGCTGAAGCGCTTCCCCGGCGACGTAATGGCCGCTTTTCCGGATCCCCTCGGTGAAGGCGTAGTACTCGCCCATGAACGCGTCCGACTCGCTCTTGGACATGGCGCCCAGCTTCTTCTCCTCATCGTAGATCAGGCACAGGTACTTCATGATTCCCTCCCACATCATAGTGGAACGACTGTGGACGCCAAATAGTCGTTCGGGGCGTTCGCAAATCGACACCGGCGAAGCGCACGGTGCAAGATCGCCGCCCCGGTCCTGCCCCTCCGTCTCCTTGCGCCGTTCCGCGGTCCCCGCGATCATGCGACACGAGCACTGCCATGACGACCTCCCATGTCGCTCCGACCGTTCCGCTTCCGCCGCCCGTCGCCCGGCCCCAGGACGCACCGCTCCGCCAGGACGTGCGGTGGCTTGCGGCGACGCTGGGTCGTGTCGTCGGTCGGCTGGCGGGCGACGAGACGTTCCGCGCAGTCGAGGACTTGCGCCGGGCCTGTCGTGCTCGACGGCTCGGCGTCCCGGGAGCACCGGACCTGGATACGCTGTTCGCGCGGACGCGATCCCTCCCACCCGAGACGGCCCGGCTCACGGCCCGAGCCTTCACGGTGTTTTTCATTCTTATCAACGCCGCGGAACAGGCTCATCGGGTCCGACGGTCGCGCCAGGACGACCTGGCGGCGGCGCAGCGCGGATCGGTGCGCTGGTCGCTGCGACGCCTGCGTGAGGCCGGCCAGGGGGCCGAGCAGGTCACCCGCGCTCTGCTGACGCTCGACGTCCGACCGGTCCTCACGGCGCATCCTACCGAATCCGCCCGACGCACCATCCTCGATTTGCAGGCGCGTCTGGCGGAAGGTCTCCTGGCGCGGGACGGTGCGCCGGAGCCCCAGCGCCGCGCCATCGAGGGGCGGCTCGAGGGTGAGGTGGAGCTCCTCTGGCTCACCGAGGAGGTGCGGCGCGACCGCCCCTCGGTCATGGACGAGGTGTCGAATGCCCTCTGGTACCTGGAGGACCGCCTGCTCGAGGCCGCGTCGCACGTGCGCGAGCGGCTGGTCCAGGCGTTCGAGGACGAGTTCGGCCGCAGGCTCGCCGCGGTGACCCCTCTCAGCATGGGCAGCTGGGTCGGGGGCGACCGCGACGGCAACCCGTTCGTCACGGCGGAGATCACGCTCGCCGCCGCGCGCAGCGCCCGCCGCGCGGTGCTCGGCCACTACGCGCGGGCGCTGGTCGACCTCACGGCACGGCTCTCCGTATCCGAGCGACTCGCGGCGGTCTCGCCGGCGCTACGGGCCTCCCTGGAACAGGACCGCCAGGCTCTGCCGGGTGTGTGGGAGCAGAATCGGCGCCGCAACGCCGACGAGCCCCTCCGCCTGAAAGTCAGCTTCATGCGGGCGCGGGTCGAGGCCGATCCCCCGGGGTACGGCTCGCCCGCCGAGCTGGAGCGCGATCTGAGGCTGGTTGCCGACAGCCTGGATACCGTGGGGGCGGCGCACGCAAGGCGCGCCCTGGTCGAGCCGCTGCTGGCGCAGGTACGAGCGCACGGCTTCCACGGGTACCGCCTCGATGTGCGGGAGGACGCTGCCGTGCACACCCGAGCGCTCCACGACCTCACGGCGGCGGTCGGGCTGGGCGAGCTGGACGGCGAGGCGATCCGACGGGAGCTCGTCGGCGAGCGGCCACCGCACACGCCGCGCGTCGCGCTCGCAGGGCCGACCGGTGGGACCCTGGAGGTCTTTCGAGTTATGCGGGCGATCCAGGACGAGATCGGGGCAGCTGCGGCCTCGACCTACGTTGTCTCGCGCACGCGGTCCGCCGACGACCTGCTGCGCGTGCTGCTCCTGGCGCGAGAAGGGGGGCTCGTGGATCTGTCGCGCGAGCCTGCGCTCTCACGCATCGACATCGTACCGCTGTTCGAGACGCTGGAGGATCTCGAGCAAGCGCCGCGCGTCGTGCGTTCGCTGCTCGGCGACCCGATCTGGCAGCGGCACCTCGCCGCTCGCGGGCGGCATCAAGAGGTGATGCTGGGCTATTCCGATTCCGCCAAAGACGCAGGACTCATCCCATCGGCGTGGGCCCTCTACCGGGTGCAGGAGGACGTGGCACGGGCCTGTGCCGACGCCGGCGTGTCATGGACGCTGTTTCACGGCCGCGGCGGCACCGTCGGGCGCGGGGGCGGTTCGCCGGTGGCGCGGGCGCTCACCGCGCTTCCCCCGGGTACGGTGCACGGGGGGATCAAGATCACCGAGCAGGGTGAGATCGTTTCCCAGAACTTCGGCCTCTTGTCCGTGGCCGAGCGCAGCCTCGAGCTGATGCTCAGCGGCGTCTTACTGCATCGGTTCGAGGACTGGCGCAACGGCCTCGAGCCCGGGGAGGAAACGCGCTTCCGGGACGTCATGGATCGCCTTGCGGCGGAGGCGTTGCCCTGCTACCGCAACCTGGTGTACGGCAGTGAGGACCTGTTCAGGCTTTTCCTGGAGACGACCCCCGTCCGGGAGCTGGCCGACGTGCGGTTCGGGTCACGGCCGGCGTATCGCGCCCGGGGCGAAGAGACAATTGAGGGAATCCGAGCGATCCCCTGGGTGTTCGGGTGGACTCAAACGCGCCTCATGCTCCCGGGATGGCTGGGCGTGGGGACGGCGCTCGAGACCGTCGCCACCGAGCCCGGCGGGCTCGTCCTGTTGCGGCGCATGGCCCACGCGTGGCCGTTCTTCGACGACCTGCTCGCCAAGATAGAGATGGTCTGCGCCAAGGCCGACCTCGCCATTGCTCGGATGTATGTGCGGGAGCTGGGCGGTGACCTCGCCCTCTTCGATCATCTGGAAAACGAATTCCGCCGCACCATCGCCGCGCTGCTTCGCATCCGGGAGAGCGACTACCTGATGCGCGATAATCCGATGCTCCAGACGGCGATCGGACTCCGGAACCCATACGTCGATCCGCTGTCCCTGCTCCAGATCACCTTGTTACAGCGTAAGCGGGAGGCGGCCCTCGACACGTCCGGGGCCGCCGGCGACGCGGCGGCGGCACCGCTCATCGCCGGCCTGGCCTCGACGCTCAACGGCATCGCCCAGGGGCTCCGCAACACCGGCTAGATCCGGACCGGAGCCTACGGGCCGTCTTGCCACTCCCGCGATCTCGTCCCACCTTGAGGCGTGCACCGGCGAACGTTCATCCATGCACTCGGCGCCTCGCTCGCGACCGGACCGTGGGCGTCTCGGGTGGGGCGCGCCGCCCGCCGGCTCACGCGTGTCGGGCTCGAGCTCTATTCAGTGCGAGACGCGATGGGCCGGGATCCCGAGCGCACACTCGCGGCCGTGCGCGCCATGGGGTACACCGATGTCGAGCTGCTGTGGTCGCTCGGCAACTTCCACCGCACCACGGAGCAGGTCCGGGCCGCGCTCGATAAGGAAGGATTGCGCGCTCCTTCCGCGCACATCTCGCCCGCCGTCCTGCTCGTCGGGTGGGAGCGGAGCCTCGCCATCGCCCAGCGGCTCGGCCACGAATACCTCATCGTGCCGAGCTTCACCCCGGACACGGCGCGCTCGCTCGACGACTGGCGAGAGTGGGCCGATCGCTTCAACGCGGCCGGAGCCACTGCGCGCCGCGCCGGCATTTGGCTCGCCTTCCACAACGAAGCCGAGCACATGACTCCGATCGACGGCACGGTGCCGTACGACTTGTTCCTCGAGCGCACCGACCCGACCGTGGTCCGCCACCAGCTCGACGTCGGTAACATGGCTATCGGGGGCGGCGATCCGCTCGCGTATCTCGAGCGGCACCGCGACCGCTATTGGAGCTTCCATCTCAAGGACGTCGTGAAAGATCGCTCACGCGACACCGAGCTCGGCACGGGAACGCTCGACTTCCGGCGCCTGCTGGCGGACATTCCGGACATCGACCACAAGCCCTGTTACGTCGAGCAGGAGGGCATCGAGCATCCACTCGTCAGCGCGCGACAGAACTACGCGTTTCTGAAGGCACTGGAGTTCTGACGCACGGCCCCCGGCTGGGGGTTACTTGGGGAGCTGATAGGAGCCCGTGCACTCCCAGGCGCTGACACCACTGGCAATCCACGTTCCCCTGCACCCCCCGCTTCCTCTCAGGCCCTTCAGTTTCCCCGTACCACCAACGAACAGCCAGTTCCACGTGGCGTTCTGAGGTGCCCCATCCTTCAACGCGGTCGTCCCCACGTAGCGGTAGTGAGCCTGGTTTCCCTCGGACATGATGTCCAGGAAGTAGCCGTGGAACTGCGAGGTGCTGTCGCTCAGCTCATCGGACTGCACGGCCGTGCCCCCCTTCGACCGGAGCCCCGCGATCGCAAACGGCTTGGTCCAGCGGCACCTGGTTTGGCTGATCGTGAACGAATGATTGGGGCGATCTCCAATGGCGATCGTGTGCGCGACATCAGGCTTCGCGCAGGTTCCGGCACCGGACAGCTTGGTCTGGGCTCCGAGCGTCTGCGCCCCGAGGAGCGTCAGTCCGAGCGCGAGGAAGCGTGTACCCATCTCATCCTCCTTGTCGTGTTGGGACGGGAAGGAGTACTCCGTCACTTGGCATCGTAGCCGGCGAATTCCCCGCGCTGGTAGACGTTGCCCTTGTATTGCTGGTCGAGGTGAATGCCGATCTTGGAGCTATAGTATCCCCGCACGGTCCACCCCTTGAGCTCCCTGAAGAAGTGCTCCGCGGGAGTCTTGGGGTCCGACTCGCCCGCCGCCAGGCGGTTAAGAACGGCGATCCGCTGGTCCGCCGTGGCCTCGAGCATCGGCTTCCCGTTGAGCTCACGAGACAGCCCCTCCACCGCTTGGAGGCCGGACCGCCACTGCGCCTGCCAGTCGGGCTCGAGCGATTCCGCCAGGCGGCCGTCGATGTAGCCGGCCACACCGGCGGCGCGCGCCCCCGGCGAATGATCGTCGGCGGGGATGATCAGCTCGGTGAGCTCCTCCAGCAGCGCGTACTCCGCCGGCGTCAGGAACTTGCCCGGGGCGAGCGCCATGGACTGTGCCGTGACGGCCCGACCTTGCAGCAGCAGCAACGGAGTCACCAGGACGGCAGCGGTGGCGAGGATCATCTCGCGGCGCGAGAGCTCCATCGAGTCCGTCATAGGTTCCCCTTCCGGAATTCGTCCGCCAGGTGATCACAGGAGCGCCACGCCAGGGCCATGATCGTCCAGGTGGGATTCTGACAGGACGCGCTCACGTGGCTCGAGCCATCCACAACGAACAGGTTCCGCACGTCGTGCGACTGCTGAAACTGGTTCAGCACCGAAGTCTTGGGATCCGTTCCCATGCGCGCCGTCCCCAGCTCGTGGATCGACCACCCTTCGGTGAGGATCTGCTTGTCCTGTCCCACGACCTCGATCCCCGCGGCCTCGAGCATCTCGCGCCCCGTCGCCACCATGTCCTCGGCCATCTTGCGCTCGTTGTCCGAGAACTGATAGTGGAAGCGCAGCACGGGAATGCCCCAGGCGTCTTTCGTCTCGGGATCGAGGTCGACGTAGCTCTCGTAGCGAGCCAGGACTTCGCCGAAGGCGCCCATGCTGATGAAGGCCCCGGCGTGATCGCGCACGGCTTTCTTGAACTGGCCGCCGAATCCCGGCGTGTCCATCACGTGCGCCGGGAACATGGTATGGCCGCTGTTTCCCTCGTAGCCGTAGCCTCGGATGAACCCGGGCTGGCGGTCCTGCAGGTTCCGGAAGCGGGGAATGTAGAACCCGCCCGGCCGGCCGTCATCGAGCGTGTGCGGCTTGCCCACGAGCTCCTTGATCAGGCCGGTGACGCCCGGTCCCATCACGTGCTCGCAGAAGTTGTGACCGACGTGCCCGCTCGAGTTGCCGAGGCCGTCGGGATGCTGCGGGGAGCGCGACAGCAGCAGCAGGCGGGCGGATTCGAGCGTCGACGCGGCCACGATCACGACCTTCGCCTTGGCCTCGTAGCTCTGGCGCGTGGCGCTGTCGAGGAAGGCGACGCCCCGCGCCCGGCCGGTGTTCTTGTCGACCAGGATCTCATGCGCGGTCGAGTTGGGCCGGACCGTCAGGTTCCCGGTGTCCATCGCTGGGTAGATGAGCCCGGTGGGCGAGTCGAACACCGCGTGGATATCGCACCCGCCCCGCCGCTCGCAGGCACCGCGGCCGTAGCACCTGCTCCGATACCGGTTGTGCTTCAAGCCGTCGGTAGTGACGCCGGCGCGATAGGGGGTCAGGACCCGTCCTGCTTTCTTCAAGCTCTCGCGCAGCTTCACCTCACCGAAGTTGAGCTTCGTGGGACGCTGAAACTGGCTGTCCGGCAGGTGCGGCAGGTTCTCCTTGACGCCGGAAATGCCGAGGTAGAGGTCGACCTTGTCGTAATACGGCTCCAGGTCGGCGTAGGAGATCGGCCAGTCTTCGCCGTATCCGTCGTGCGACTTGGCCTTGAAGTCGTAGTCGGAGAGGCGGAGGGCGAGGCGGCCCCAGATGTTGGTCTTGCCCCCCAGGCAGCGCGCCCGAACCCAGGCGTAGTTGGTTCCGGTGTAGGGGTGATCCTTCTCGTCGACCAGGATGTTCTTGACGTAATCCGATCCCGACCATCCCCCGACGTATGAGTACACGTGCTTGAACGCTGTCCCCTTGGCGTACGGCGGCTTGCGGATCGTATACTCGTTGAACGAGAGGTGGTGCGATCCCGGCGGAGCCTCGCCCCGCCGCGGGTGATCGTACGGCCACTGCATCGAGCGCAGCTCCTGCTCGATGGGCAGCTTCTTGCCGGCCTCGAGCATGAGCACCTTCAGGCCGTACGTGGTCAGGACATGGGCCGCCATGCCGCCGGCCGCGCCGGAGCCCACGATCACCGCATCGTAGGTCTTCGTGAGGTCGACCTCCTGCTCGAGCGGTGGCGCAATCTTCACCAGAGTCATCGGGGTCGGCCTCCCTCGCCGCGATCTGTGCGTTTCGGATCCCAGACCGCCACGCCCACCCGGGAGTCGGCGGTTCCGTAATACAAGTACCAGCGTCCGTTGAATGGCACCAGCCCCTCCACGAACGTCGTGCCCTCCGGGTACTGCCCGGTCCGCTCGTAGTCTTCCGTAGGCTTGATGAAGGGTGCGTCCGAGCGGGCCAGCAGCTTGAGTGGATTCCGGAGATCGTACAGCGCCTGCCCGCCCGTGTAGACCCGGGGCGGCAGACTGGGATCGCCATACTGCCCGCTATTGCCCGCGTTGTACAGTACGAGGATGCCATGCTGCGTGATCAGCGCCGGCGGGCCTGCCTCGACCAGCCA
>WNFW01002229.1_pt1 | contig 19547 bp, 16 predicted proteins | sample 5400131 | NCBI WGS metagenome assembly WNFW01 (sample SAMN13153362, study PRJNA577476) | soil metagenome | isolation source: 20 cm soil or saprolite under grassland replicate 1 | place: USA:California | collected 2016-06-15 | reverse complement strand
GACGTATTTAAGGATTCGGAGAGCCCTTCCAGAGGTCTGGGTACTCGAGGACCAGTCCGGCGTCGTCCACCAGGACTTCGACCGTATATCCGGAGTCGAGATGTTCGAATCGGTATCGTCGTTCCGCGACCCGGGTGTAACGCTGGGGGTTCGATCCCCGGCCGATCGAGGCGCCGCCAGCGGACCGTCCCTCGCGATTCGGCATCGCTCATCGGGCCTCCGCGACCTTCAGCGACTTGCGCATCGCAACCGCATGCTCTTCGTATCCCGCAGATCGATAGAACGCTTGAGCCTCCGTGTTCTTTTGGCCCGTCAGCACGACGAGGTGGAACGCGCCCCGTTCCCGGGCGATCCCCTCCGCGTACTTGACGAGCCGCGAGGCCACCCCCAGTCGGCGGGCCTCGGTTTCCACGAACAGATCGGTCAGTTCGGCGTAGGGCGCAGGGTCCAGCGAGTCCGTGACCCGCAGGCTCGCGAAGCCCGCGATCCGGTCTCCGACCTCGGCGACGATGACGGTCTCGTGACTCGCCGCCTGGCGTAGGCGCCCCGCGACCGAGGTCTCCGTGACTCGCCCGCCGAAGTAGGCGCCGTAGAAGGCCTCGAATAGCGGGACGAGGCCCGGGGCATCGTCCGCGCGGACGATCCGGACCCGGATTCGCGACGGGCCCGGTTTCGCAGCCATCGCTACGCTCCCGACTTGATCGACCGGAGGACTTTGTAGCCGCTCCCGCGTTTCACCACGTCGGCGCCGTCGAAGGCTTTCGTCATCCGGAGCCGAAGCGTGTCGGCCCCTTGTCGGGTGCGGGCGACGAGCCAGAGGCTTCCGCCGTCGAGCAGATGGGACGGGGCTTCCGAAATGATCCGATCCACGATTGCGCGGCCCGCCCGGATCGGAGGATTGCAGAGGATGTGATCGAAGACCAGGCCGTCGACCGGCGCGTAGACGTCCCCGATCCGGACCTCCGCGTTCCGGATCCCGTTCCCCGCGAGGTTCGCACGGGCCAGCGCCGCGGCGCGCTCGTTCACGTCCGTCAGGATCACGTGGCCCCCCTCGGAGAGATGCGCGGCGACGATCCCGATCACGCCGTATCCGCATCCAAGATCGAGGATCGACTCACAAGGCCCCACCTCGATCGCCTCGAGGAGGAGTTCCGTCCCGCGGTCGAGTCCCTCGCGGGAGAACACGCCCGAGTCCGTCTGAAAGAGGAAAGGACGGCCCCGAATCGTGACCGTGATCCGGGCCGGCCTTCGCGCCGATGCCGGTCGTCTCTCGAAGTACTGTCCGCCCATGGCCGCGACGAAAACCCGGTGCCCGGCTTAAGGCCGACGTTCACTTCTTCGGGCCGGGCGCGTGCGTGACCCCGTCCAGGAGGACGGTCGCGATCCGCAGGTCCTCGCTGGAGCCGGAGTAGTTTCCCTGGTGGAACTCGCGTTCCGCGCGGCCCAGGACTTCCTGGATGTCGGGCAAGAACGAGAGGCCGCTGCCCGCGAGCAGACGGACCCGGGTCCGTGTCTCCTCGATATCCTTCCCCAGGGAGGCGCGCGCATTCGTCCGCCGAGCGAAGGCCTGCAGCGCGCGTTCGAGGTGTTCGATCGCCCGGTCGTAGCTCCCTTCGCGGATCGTGCGACGGGCGTCGCGCAGCGCGGCATCGGCGGCGTAGGAATGGAACCCTTCCCTCTGGAGCCGGCCATACAGGATCTCCGCGTCGGCGAGGGTCGTCGACGCCTTACGATAGTGTTCCGCGATCGACCTCACGTCGTCCTGCAGCCGCGAAGCCATGGCCGCGGCCGGTTCAATGAGTCCGCGGTCGAGCATGTCGCGAGCCATCTTCACCTGGGTCTCGACCTCGTGGGTCAGGACGCCTTCGCCTCGAAGGTCGCCCAACTTCGCATCGATCTCGGTCAGGGACTTCGTCGCCTCGACGAACTGGGTCTTGAGGCTCCGAGCCTTTTCTTCGATTCCCTTCGCGATCTCCGCGGCGTTTCCCGGATTCCCGAGGGCGAGCTCCTTCGTCGCCACGTGGATCGTCTGTTCCAAACTCGACGCGGCGCCGTGGGCGAACGTGCCGTTGTCCGCGGCTCCTTTCACGTTCGCGAGGGATTCGATCGCGAGCTCGGCCACGAAGATCCGATTCGAAGCGATCTCCGACTTCTCCTGGAACGTCCGGCCCTCGTGCGTCGCGCGCACCAGGATGTCGCGGGCCTCCAGGTAATTCGGCACGAACGCCCCGTTCTCCGAGATCCCCGCGACGACTTTCTCCTCGGCCGTCCCCGCGACCTTCGCGATCGCCTCTGTGTCGAGACCGAGTCGCTTCATCGACCCGATCTGGGATTGGAGACCTTGCAAGGCCTTCTGGTATTGGCCGAACCGTTCGTCGAGTTTGATGGCGATGGACTCCGCTCGCTTCGCGGCCTGGACCGCCTTCGCGTACTGATGTGCGTCGAAGAATTGCTTCGCGATTGCGAGCGTTGCCTCGGCCGGTTTGATGTCGGCCATCGTGAGCCGCAAGACGGTGACGAGTCCTTCCGTGTGCCCGATCGCTTCCTCCGCGTGACGCGCCTTCGTCGTCTTCAGGAAGCCGATTCCCGATCCCTTGTCGTCGAACATATGATCACCCGGCCCGGGGAACCGCGTGAGTCTCTCACACCCGGAGAAACCTGCGCGAAACCGGTGGGATGTGGAATACATGGAGAGAACCGGGGATAAGGGTTCCGACGGGCCCGCGAATTCCGTCTTGTCATTCTCGATACCACGAATGGGCAACGATTTGTACGCGCCTCACGGTACCGCGAACCGGAATGGCCGGTCTCCTGCGACTCGCACGGCCCGGGAACTGCGTGATGTCGGCGGTCGGTGTGGGGATCGGGGGCCTCGTCGCGGTGCGGTCGGGCGCGTGGGGGGAGTTCGCCCGGCCACTGCTTTGGGCAGGCGCTGCCGCCGCGGCCTTCACCGCCGGCGGGAACGCCCTCAACGATGTGTACGACCGGGAAACGGACCGGGTAAACCATCCGGAACGCCCGCTCCCCTCGGGGGAAGTGAGCGTCGCCTCGGCGAAGTCGTTCGTGGTCTCCGCCTTTACCATCGCGGCGAGCCTTGCGGTCCTCGCGAGCGCATGGGCCTTCGCGATCGTCCTCGTGAACATCGCCCTCATGGCGTCCTATGAGGCGGCTCTGAAGTCCCGCGGCGCGCCCGGGAATCTCGTGATCGCCTACCTGGTCGGATCGTTGTTCCTCTTCGCCGGTGCGAGCGTCTTCCGTTCGTCGATCGAGCCGCTCGTCCGGACGGGCATCTTGGCCGCTCTGGCGTTCTTTACCACGATTGGTCGCGAGGTCACCAAAGACATCGAGGACATGCGCGGCGACGTCGACCGCCGGACTCTTCCCCATCGCATCGGGGCGCGTCCCGCGGGCTTCGTCGCGGCGATTGCCTTGTTCGTCGGAGTCGCTTTGAGTCTCCTCCCTCTTGCCCTCGGGGTCCTGTCCCTCGGTTACGCGATCCTCGTGATCCCCGCGGACGGAATGTTTATTTACGCCGCCCTCCACTCGGCGGCGAATCCCGCGCGGTCCCAGCGCGTGACGAAGTACGGGATGATCGTCGCCCTCGCGGCCTTCCTCGCAGGTGCGTTCGTGTGAACGTGTACGAGTCGATTTTGGAGCAGCGACGGAAAGGACCGCTCCACATGACCTTGCTCGATCCGGACAAGCAGACGCCGCCCGACGCCGCCTCCCTCTCCTCGGAGGCCGCGTCCGCTGGCACGGACGCGATCATGGTCGGCGGCTCGACCGGGGTCACGCAGGACAAGGTCGACGCGACCGTCCTCGCGATTAAGGAGGCGGCGAAACTCCCCGTGATCCTGTTCCCCGCGAGTGCCGCCAACTTGTCACCGCATGCGGATGCGTTGTACTTCATGAGCCTCCTGAACAGTCGCGACCCCCGCCTCATCGTGGGCGAACAGCGCCTCGCCGCGCCGATCGTGAAGGCCTGGGGGCTCGAGGCGATCCCGATGGCCTACTTGGTCGTCGAGCCGGGGATGCGGGCTGGCGAGGTCGGCGACGCCGAGCTGATCTCCCGCAAGAACCCGATCGTCGCGGTCCAATACGCCCTCGCGGCCCAGATGCTCGGCATGAAGCTCGTGTACCTCGAGGCGGGCAGCGGCGCACCGGAACCGGTCCCGGACCGGGTCATCCGCGCGGTGCGGGAGGCGATCGACATCCCGGTCCTCGTCGGCGGCGGCATCCGGACGCCGAAGGCCGCCCAGGCCGTGACCCGGGCGGGCGCGGACATCGTCGTGACAGGCACGATCGTCGAGGTGGCCCGCGAAGGAGAGGCCTTACGCCGGATCATCGAAGCGGTGAAGGCGGGCTGATGCACGTCTTCCGGGCGAAGACGGCGGGCGAGAGCCACGCCGAGACGACGCGGATCGCACGGCGGCTGTTCGTCTCGCCGGCCCCTCGGAGGATTGTCCCCGCGATCCTCGCGTTCTCGGTGATGGAGGCCTATCTGCTCGTATACCCGGCGCTCGACGGGGTTCGGGTCCTCCTGGGTGGCGTGGCGATTGGGATGCCCGCATTCGTGGCGGCCTTCGGGACGGTCCCGCTCGCGAACCGCCTCGGCGGCCGGATGTACTTCCGGCGCTCGTTCTTGCTCGCGTTCGTCGGCCTCATGCTGCTCGGGGCGTTCCAGCTGGTCGCGGTCCTCGCCCTCACGGCGGACTCCCTGTTCGGTGGCGTTCCGTATCCCGATCGGATCCACCGCGTCGCCGTCCTCGGGTACGGCGCGATGCTCTGGACGCGCGAGGTGATCCTGAGCGCGACCTCGAATTCGAAGCATCTGCGCTCCCTCCCGGCGGCCTCCTTGCAACCGCTCCTGGGCCTCGTCGGGCTCGCCCTGTTCGTGCCGCTCCCGCCGGGCGAAATCGTCCTCGCCCTCGTCGTGTTCGCCTCGTTCTTCGCGAGCGCGGTCGCCTATACGGAGATCGCGAAGCGTCCCCTCCTCCGATCGTTCGGCGTCGACGGACTGAAGCTCCTCCGATCCACGTTGGACCACTACACAGAGCCGGAGGCCTCCGGCATCGCCGAGCTGGAGACCTTCTTCGACTCGATGAGCGTGCGCGCCCGCGTGCGGGTCGGCGGCCTCGCCTTCCGCGTCGGATCGCGGCTGAAGGCCCTCTTCATTGCACCGACCGTCCACCCAGGTCCAATGGGGTACGTCAGCGGCAGCGACCTGCCGACGAAGATCGCCCGGGACCTCTCCGACCTCACATCGAACGTGATGGTGGCGCACGGTCCGACGACCCACGACGAGAACCCCGCGACGACCGCCGAGGTCCGGAAGGTCGCGGAGGCGGTCCGCACCTCCACCGGGTCCGCGACGTTCGGGGCCCACGTCGGCCAAGCCCGTCGGACGACCTACGGCCGGGCCGCGGCGCTCGCCCAGGCCTTCGGCGACGTCGTCCTGATCGTCGCTTCGTTCGCGCCGCAGCCGACGGACGATATCGACAGCGCGACCGGGTATGCCGCCGTCCAGGAGGCGCGGCTCCAAGGGGCCCGTGACGCGGTCTTCGTGGATGCCCACAACTGCCTCGAACCCGGCGTCGGCCTCACCTTGTTCGGCAGCCATCGGAGCCATGAGATCATCGAGGCGGCGAAGTCCGCCACGCAGGCCGCGCTCGCGGCGCCGAAGGCCCCGTTCCGCGTGGGGTATGCGAACCGGAAAGGCTTCTCCACCCCGGACCAGGGGATCGGCGCCCGCGGCATCGAGGCGCTCGTGGTCGAGACCGGCGGGCAGAGGACCGCCTACGTCCTCTTCGACGGCAACAACATGGTGCCCGGCGTCCGCGATGAGATTCGAGCGAAACTCGCGTCCCTGGTCCAGGAGTCCGAGGCGATGACGACGGACAACCACTCCGTGAACCTGACGATGGACGGATTCAACGCGGTCGGGGCGGTGCTCGGCCGCGACGTGATCCTCGCGCAGGCGGAGGCGGCCGTCCGCGAGGCGATCTCCGGCCTGGAGGAGGCCGAGGCCGCCGCCTTCGTCGCGGACATCCCGGACTTCCGGATCTTCGGGCCGCAGTCCGCGGCCCGCTTGACCACGACGATCAACTCGACCCTGGCGGTCCTGCGTCCGGCCTTGTACGTCACCCTGAGCGGGGCGGTCGCGGTCGGGGCCCTCGTGATGGTCCTCTTCTAAACGAGATCCAAGAAGCGGCGGTGGACCCGCAGGTCCCCGCTCAGTTCCGGATGGAAGGCCGCCCCGATCAGGTTTCCCTGACGGGCGAGGACGATCCGATCCCTGTACCGAGACAGCGGTGCGCAATCGCCCCAGGTCCGCAGGATCGCGTCGAGGTCCGCCTCGAACGACTCCCGCTGTCGACCGAACGCGTTCCGGTCGACGGCCATGTCCATGAGTCCGAGCAGCCTCGTCTTCGTCTTGTCCGCTTGGACCCCCGCGTCCTTCGCGAGGAGGATGCAGCCCGCGCAGGTTCCCATGATCGGCATGGCCTCGTCCGTCGCGCGCCGGACGATCTCGTCGAAGAGGCCGAGCTGGACGAGGAGCTTCGAGATCGTCGTGCTCTCCCCGCCGGGGATCGTCAACGCATCGACATGGTCCAGATCCTCGCGGCGTCGTACGCTGATCGCGTCGCCGGGCTTCCCAGCCTCATGCATCGCCCGAGCGACCGCATCGACATGCTCGCTCACGTCGCCTTGGACACCGATCACGCCAATCCGCATCGGTCGACTTAGGGCGGCAGCCGATTAAAACGATTTGGGGACGCCCGTTCGCTCAGCTGTTCTCGCGGTCCAGTTCGCGCCGGGTGCGGAACAATTCTTGGACGACGCCGGCGAAGGTCTCGGAATCCGCGAGGAGGCCCAAGCGTTGGCTTGCCGCGCTGCTCAGGATCACCTCGTCCCCCGGATGCGGTGCGTCGCGGGGTCGAAGCACCTGGTCGCCTTCCGGGAACACGGCCTCGCCCATCGGCGAGCACTTCAACGCGTCCGGATGTCGTTCGTCGAGCGGCACGACTTCGAAGAAGCGGTCGAACAGGATCGGACGGCGCATGCGTCCGAGGACGGTGACCCGCACGCGGTCGTTCGACGGGTCTAAGGACGTGTTCCGTTCCAACGCTTCGCGGTTGATCCCGACCTGGAACAGGCCGAGTTCCGTGGACATCCCGCCGAAGGGGGTCACGTACCAGTGCCGCAGGGTCTCGACGGGAAACGCCGGCGCAGGATCGCCCGGCGCACCGGGCTTACGAAGCACGATGGAATCGACGTGTTCCTACGTATTAGTAGTGTAAGTCCTGAAAATCCGCATTGAGACTCGATTGCGACCAGGGAGAACACATGTTCCCGAACCTGCGCGATATCCTTATCTACGACTCAAATGTAAGCGACTTTGAGGGGTGCCCTCACGGCCATCGGTTTCGTCCTGATCGACATCGAGCCGACCCACGAGAAGGAGGTCTACGCGATGTTGATGAAGATCGGACAGATCGTTGAATTGTATCCGCTGTTCGGGGAATATGACCTCATCGCGAAGGTCGAGGCAGAATCCTACGAGGCGATCGGAGCCGTCGTGATGTCAAAGATCCGATCGATCGAGGGCGTGAAGGCGACGAAGACCCTCGCCCGCGTCGCGTTCTAATCGTTCCCGTGCCGAAACGGGACGCGACTCGCGGCAGGGGCACAATCCCAGCGAGAGAAAACTTCGCGAATGGTCGGTTGCCCTAAGACACTCATTCCTCGGTCACATCGATCGTCTTGCGGTGTCTCGGCGGCCAGAGTCGCCGATACAGACGGAGCTCTCCGTACACCAAGACGATCACCACCACGGTGGCGGATGGAAGAAGCACCGGGTCCTGCCCGGGGAACGACAGGCGAATCTGCGCCGGCAAGAACAAGTCCAAGGCCAAGCACGCGACTACGTAGAGCCCCTTGACCGTGTCCCCGAACACGTAGGAGAGGACGGGATGCCGCCTCCCGAATCCCTTGGGCGGCGCTTCCTCCTGCTCGGAAATGAGTACCCGGTTCATCGTTCGGTACCTCCGAGTTGCACTTCCGTCCTCAGGAATCGATTTCGGCCCGGTGAGTTGGGAGATCTATTCGCCGTAATAAAACGGCCCTCGGGGCGCCGTTCTCTCGCGGCGAGTGTCGTTTCAATGCGGTGCGCAAATGTGCGCGTCCCCGCGCGTGAGTGAAGCGCATGTTCCAAAACGCTCGTATAGGAGAAGTGTCGGTACCGGCGCAATTGGGAGGAGCCCAGAATGCAGCCTACTGAATCGCAAATGGAACCTGGACCTTCGGGACCGTCGGGGCCGGAGATCACGCCGGTCGCTCCAAAACGGAAGCTTCCGAAGATGTACATCGTCCTCATCATCGTCGCCGTGATCGTCATCGCCGGTCTCGGGGCGTTCGCGTTCGTCTACCTGGGAAGCGGCTCTCTCCTCGTGACGAGCAACAGTCAGTTTGTCCCCGCGGGGGGCTCGACGACGTTCAGCGCGACCGTCACGCCCCCGGCGTTCGTCAGCAAGACCGGGCTCCAATGGGATTTCGGCGATGGTCAGAAGCAGACGAGCACGACCGACTCCATCGACCACGCGTACGCGAATCCTGGGAACTACTTCGTCCTCGCGTCCGCGTCCTTGAGCAACGGGAAGACCACGGACAACTCGCAAGGCCTCTTCCCGATCCAAGTCGGCGCACCACCCGCCCCCGCGAATCCCAATCCCCTGGGGACGACGAACTCGCTCGGTGCGCTTGTATTCAACAAAACCCTTTCTTCCTCCGGAGCCCCGTTCATTGCCACGGGCGGCCACATCGTGTTCGTCGGGGCGGTCGCTCAGCCGCCGACGTTCGAGTACGATCAACAGGTCGATCCCGTCGCGAACCGATGGACCAATTACACGTGGAACGTCATCAAGATTAAACTGGACTTCGGCGACGGCTCTGCCGCCGTGACGAACGGGACCGACAACGTCGCGATCACGGGCGACGAACCGACGATCACCTCCGACCACACATATGCGAACGGTGGCATCTTCGTCGCGACCCTCCAGGTCATCACAGGTAACTTCTCCGCCACGCAAACGAACAGTACGCCAGCAGATCCGCCGCTCGTCCCGACGGGACAACCGACGGAGACGACCACGGTCGGCCAGACGGTCGCCGTCGGCTCCTACCACCCCCTTACTTACTCGGGCAATGTGATCAAGCCGGGGATCATCACGAACGTGGAGGCGGTGACCGGTGGCTATACGTCCCTGGACCCCGCGCTCGACTACGAGTCGACGGGGTTCGAAGTGATATCCAACATCTACGAAACGCTGATTGCGTACAACGGGACGTCGACCTCCGATTTCGTACCCGTGATCGCGGACCAGATTCCGACCGTGGCGAATGGACGGGTCAGTGCAGACTTCCTGAACTACACATTCCATATTCGACAGGGAATGAAGTTCTCGAACGGGGATACAATTACCCCATGGGACGTGAAATACTCCATCACGCGCACGATGCTGTTCAATTCGGGTTCGCCGTTCCCGAATGGCTGGATCATCTCTCAGTTCTTTGTTCCGCCCACGTTCGTCAGCGACTTGACGACGCCCAGCGGCTGCTCGCTGGGCGATCCGGGTTGTTCGTTAGACGGGCCCCTGACGTTCAGTACCGTGAACGACGCGATCACCGTGGACAACACGAGCAAGACCGTCCGGTTCCATCTGGTCAACCCCGCGCCCCCGCTGCTCTTTTACCAAGTCATCGCGGATCCGCTCGGAGGTGCGATCGTCGATCATCTCTGGCTCGAGGCGACCGGCCCCAAGCTCACATGGAGCGCGGCGGGCTTCCTTGACTATGAGAAGTACAGCGACCTGCAGAATTATGTGCCGGCCTGGCGCAACGGGGCGGTCGGATCCGGGCCGTTCATGATCGACTATGTTGCGAACCCTGATGCCGTGGTCTTGAAGCCGAACCCGACCTTCGAGGCGCTGCTAGGCGTGCCGGCGGCAACCGTGAGCAAGGTCGTCCTGCAATACGTCGGCGACCCCGCGACCCGGGAGCTGTCCCTCGAGGCGGGCCAAGCGGACATCGCGGGCATTCCCAGCTCGCACTTCGACGTCGCGAAGCGGCTCCAGGGATTGGGGCTCATCAAAATTCAGTTCAACCCCACCTTGAACATGTTCTGGTGGAACTTCAACTTGGAGATCTACCAGTCCGCGGTGGGATCGAGCGCGAATCCGTACGGGAATCAGGTGCCTCCGGACTTCTTCGTGGACATGAACATGCGGAAGGCCTTCGCGTACGCGTTCAACTACCAGCAGTATCTGGACCAAATCGTGGGGAACAAGAAATTCGGCGCGACGTTCGGGACCCCGTTCAACGGAATCATCCCGTCGGGCATGGTGGGTTACGAGGACCTGTCCGCTTTGAACGTCTTCGACATGGCGCAGGCCCGGAACTACTTCAACGCGACCGCGTGGGTCCGCGACCATGGCGGCACGTCCAACTTGGCCAGCGCCGGCTTCACGATCGCGATCAACGTCGAGGCCGCGGACACGGTCAACCGAGCCGCCGCCGCGGCGTGGGCGCAGAACATTAAGCAGCTGGCGCCTACCGCGACTATCAACGTCCTCATCAAACCGATTTCGTTCGAGGAAATGATCACCGACTCGGTACCCCACCTCAACCCCATGGGCATCTACTTCCTCGGCTGGCTCGCCGACTATCCGTTCCCGACGGACTATACGCTGCCAATGCTCCTGCCTGCGGATAGCGCGGTAAACTCCACGAAACCAGATGGGGGCACCTACCCGAACGCCAACGGGTATAACATCCAGTACTTGGCGGCCGACGCGAATGGGACGAACCAGGTCGCGGATTCGACGAACATTCGCAACTGGATCCTGGACAGCATCAGTGCGCCGAATGCGACGGACGTCAACGCGGTCGTGAGCGATTCACGCAAGGCCCAGGAGGCTTTCGCGGCCCTCTGGTACTACGTGCCCGCGTTCCAGCAATACACGTTCTTCACCTTCCGAACGTGGATCACAGGCATGGACCTGCAGCTGAACCCGACCCTCGGGGGCGTGGACATCCTCTATAACCTGCTCACGAAACCGAGTACGACGAGCGTTTCGGCAGCTGCGGATGGCCCATCCATGACGTCCGGCACATCGTTCACGGCGGTCGTATCCGCGGCGACGTTTTCGAAGGCGGTGGTCCCACAAGTTGCGGGTCGAGACGCCGAACACGGGCAGCGCGTCTAGCGTCTTCCTAACCACGTGGTCGGGGGGAGCACGCCGTCCTGTGGAGACGGAGGGGCCAAGATCGAAGAGGAGCCTCCGGATTGCCGCAGCTGGTGCATCCGCTTCCACACGACCCGGGTTCCGTTCTGCACCTCCGTCCCGCCAGAGAGGCTCGAATCGGGAAACTTGTTCTAGGCGACGGCTCCTATCGAGGTTCGACAGGATATGCGCCTAATCCTCTACGTCGTACGCAGGCTTCTCATCCTTATCCCGACGCTCCTCGGCGTCACGATCATCACATTCGTACTGAGCCACGCCCCCGGTCCCAACCTCGCGATCGCGGTGTACTGCACGCCGAAACTCGGGCCGTGCACCATCGACAACCCGTTTCTGAAGCCGATCGTTGATCAGTTTCACCTCCGGGATCCGCTCCCGGTCCAGTACTTCTACTACCTGGCGGGGCTCTTGCAGGGAGACTGGGGGTACTCGACCTCCGCTGCGGGGGCCGGGATGCCGGTGACGCAGGCGATCACGGTGTTCTTCCCGCAGACGGTGGAGCTCGCGATCGCATCAACGGCCCTCGCGACCTTGATTGGCATTCCGACGGGGACGATCTCCGCCTTGCGAAAGGACAAGCTGCCCGATCATTTCACTCGGATTTTCGCTCTCGTCGGTTACTCCATCCCGTTTTTCTGGCTCGGGTTGCTTCTTCAAATCGTAGCGATTTCACTATTCCCAGAATGGGAGATCACGGGAGGCTACACTCTCACGCTCATGGACCCGCACACGGAAACCTGGGCTTTCATTTTCGTCGGGCCGCAAGCCACACCCGTCCTCTTCTCCCAGCCGACGCACTTCCTGGTCCTCGACGCGGCGATTCATGGCTCCTGGCCTGTCTTCATCGACGCCCTAAAGCATCTCGTCCTCCCGACCGTCACGCTGACGATCGGGGTCCTCGGGGTCATCCTGCGCATGGTCCGGTCGGGGATGGTGGACTCGATGAACCAGGACTATGTGAAGACCGCCTGGTCGAAAGGCTTGCCGGACTGGGTCGTGACCCGGGTCCACATCCGCCGGAACGCACTCCTGCCCGCGGTCACCGTCATCGGCTTGCTTTTCGCCGGGCTTCTGGGCGGCGTCGTCCTCGTCGAGGACGTGTTCGCCTGGAAGGGGATCGGCTACTGGGCGACGCAGGCGGTCCTCCGGTTCGACGCCGGCGGCGTCATGGGCACGACGCTCGTCTTCGCGATCTTCTTGGTCCTGATCAACCTGGTTGCGGACATCCTCTACGCGTACCTCGATCCGAGAATCAGTTTGTGAGGTCGCCGTATGGGCACCGTAACCGTGCATCGCGCGCAACGTTTCTGGCGATTCGACTCGGAGGCATGGCGGCGCCGGATCCGGGAATACCGGCTCCTCTTCCGTCTTCTGATGAAGAGCCCTCCGGCTGCGGTCGGCCTGATCATTGTACTCGGATACGTGGCGATTGTGGTCTACGACCAGTTCTTCGTGCCGCAGAACGACGTCATGATTCCCAACTTCAGCGACACGCTCCCTCGCGCTCCGTTCTGGTGGGCCGGAGGGACGGCGGCGGGCGGCTGGTTCGGGACGACGAACAACGGAATCGACCTCGGGGACGCGATGCTCAAGGCAATCCGGATCGACTTGTTGTACTCCTCGTTCGTCGTCCTCTTCGGCGCCTTGGTGGGATGTTTCATTGGGGTCGTCGCCGGATACCGAGGAGGGCTTTTCGACGAAGTCCTCATGCGCGCGACCGACGTGACGTATTCGATCCCGTTCCTCGTCTTCGTGATCGCGGCGGCCTTCGCCTTCGGGAAGCGAGATTTCCTCACGGTCAACGTGATCCTGCTCGCCCTGTGGTGGCCCACGTACGCTCGTCTCGTCCGCGCGCAGACCCTCTCCGTCCGGGAGTTGAAGTTCGTCGAGGCGGCCCGGGCCGCCGGCGCGTCCGATGCGCGCATTATGCTGAAACACGTCCTGCCGAACACGCTCGCGCCCGTGTTCGTCCAGATTTCCCTCGACCTCGGCGTGGTCACTCAGATTTTTGCGGCCCTCAATTTCATCGGCTTCAACGCCGGCAACTTGTTCATCCCTGAGTTGGGAAACCTAATCGTGATCGGAGACCAGGCCGGCTTCACGTCGTATCCATGGACCGTGGTCATGCCGGGAGTCGTCTTGTTGATCTTCACCGTCGCGGTCAATCTCTTCGGGGACGGCTTGCGGGACGTCCTCGATCCCCGGGCGCGGAGGTAGCCCCTTGGAGCCGATCCTCGTCGTCCGGGGCCTGAAAACGGAGTTCACGACCACCCGCGGGATCCTCCGGGCCGTCGACGGGGTAGACCTGGACGTCGGCAAGGGGGAGGTGCTCGGGATCGTCGGGGAGTCGGGTTGCGGGAAGACCGTCACCGCCCTCTCCATCATGTACCTGATCACGCAGCCGCCCGGACGGATTGCGGGCGGCCAGATCTGGTTCCGCGGACTGAACCTCCTGGCGGGAAGCGAGGAGGACGTCCGCATCCGTCCGCGGCCCAAGGGGCCGCCAAAACTGATTCCGTCCGATTCCCACCTGAAGAAGCATCGCGCCCGGATGAACAAAGTCCGTGGCCGCGGCATGTCCATGGTCTTCCAGGAGCCGATGTCGTCCCTGAATCCCGTCCTCCGAGTCGGATACCAGGTCGCCGAAGTGATCATATTCCAACGGCGGCAAGAGCTCTGTGACCGGATCCTCTCCCACCGGAGCCTGACCCCGGAGGATCGGGACCTATTCCGCCAGGCTATCGTGACCTTGGACCCGGCGGAGCGGGATCGCATCGTCGCCGGCCTGTCCGCCCGCGCGGGCTTGCGAGCCGACAAGGTGAACGCCCTCATCGATGCCTCGCGCCTCAGCATCGACGAGCGAATCCAGCGACTCGAGAGGCTCGCCGGCCGCCCTCGCAGGGCGGACCGTTGGTGGGCCCGTTTTCTCAAGCGTCTCGATGCCATGGAAGAGGCCCACGTCGCGCGGGAATGGGCCCGTCTTTCGCGGCAGTCCCTCGGCCAAGCCGCAATCGATCTGTTCGATCCGAACAAGAATCCGATCGCAAAGGGCCTGCCGCCCCTCGCCAGCGTCTCGCCCCGCGAAGAGGCCCTGGAGCTCTACTTTCGTGCCTCCCCAGATCGAGGGCGAGAGCGGGTGAAAGGAGGCGGCCTAGTGCCCACCGAGGACTTGCGGGCGGCCGTCGGGGATCTCCTGCGGAAGAGCGCGGGAGGACCGTTCGGCGTCATGTTCGCCGACGTGACGTCCGTGGCTCGGAGCGAACGAGCGATCGAACTCCGGTTCCCGGCCCGTCCGGCATTCGCTCCGGGGGCGGAACTGGACTACTTGTTTCGCCGCGGCTTGTATCGGTTCCTCCTGCTGCTCCCGATTGTCCGCACCTTCCTGATGCGGCCGGTCGAAGAGGAGGCACGGGGCTACGTCCTCGACCTGCTTCGGCTCGTCCGGATCCCCGAAGCGATGAAGGTGTATGGCGCGTACCCGCACGAGCTCAGCGGCGGGATGCAGCAACGTGTGATGATCGCCATGGCACTGGCCGGCGAGCCCGCCCTCATGATCGCGGACGAACCCACGACCGCGCTCGACGTCACGACCCAGGCCCAGATCCTCTGGCTCCTGAAGGACCTGCGGAAACGGATCAACGCCGCGATCCTGTACATCACCCACGACCTGGCTGTGATCGCCGAGCTCAGCGACCGCGTCGCCGTGATGTATGCCGGCAAGATCGTCGAGGATTCCCCGGTCGCGGATCTCTTCCGGGAGCCGCTCCACCCCTACACGCAAGGGCTGCTCGAGTCCATCGTCTCGACGGAGTCCCGTCAACTCGAGCCGGGCTCCCCGCTCCCCACGATCCCGGGTGTGGTCCCCGACCTGCTGAATCCGCCCTCCGGCTGCCGCTTCCATCCCCGATGCAAGTTCGCCTTCGAACGTTGCCAGCTCGAGGAACCGTTGCTCCTCTCGCCAAGCCCGAACAGGAAAGTCGCTTGCCATCTGTACGACAAGGAGGCGGCGAACGTCCGAGCTCCGTAAGGATCGGAACGAGATCCTGCTCGCCGCCCGCGGCCTGACGAAGCATTTCGCGGTCAAGGGAGGACTTCTCCAGCGGACCGTGGCGAAGGTCCACGCCGTGGACGGAGTCGACCTCGCGATCCACCGCGGGGAAACCGTAGCGCTCGTGGGCGAGAGCGGTTGTGGGAAGACCACGCTCGGCCGACTCCTCCTGCGACTGATCGAACCGACGCAGGGAGACGTCCTCTTCAACATCCCGGAGGAGGAGTACGAGCGAATTCGGGGTGATCGCGGAGCCGCTTCCGGGGACGACGGACACGACAGCGACCTCGTCCGGCGCTACTCCATGAGTCGGCTCCGTCGTCGCTCGATGAAATCGCTCCGTCGATTTCTGCAGCCGGTCTTCCAGGACCCGTTCACGTCGTTGGATCCCCGGATGCTGATCAAGGACATCCTCGCAGAGCCCCTCATCGTGAATGGGATTGCGACTCGGCAGGAGGCGTACGAACTCGGCGCGAAGCAACTGCAAGAGGTGGGACTGCGGGCGGAACACCTGTACCGTTTCCCGCACGAATTCTCCGGAGGTCAGCGGCAGCGGATCGCGATCGCTCGGGCCCTCGTGTCGGAACCGGAGTTCCTGATGCTCGACGAACCGACCAGCGCCCTCGATGTGTCCGTGCAAGCGCAGATCCTGAATCTCCTCCTGGACATTCAGCAGAAGCAGGGCCTGACGTACCTCCTCATCACGCACAACCTGAGTGTCGTGCGGCACATGGCGGATCGGGTCGCCGTGATGTACCTCGGTCGGATCGTCGAACGGGCGCCGACCGCGGAGCTCTTTGCGAACCCTCTGCACCCGTATACGAAGGCGCTGCTGTCCGCGATTCCGGTGCCGGATCCGAGCCGGCGCCGGGAACGTATCATCCTCCCAGGGGAGGTTCCGAGCCCGATCAATCCGCCTTCGGGTTGTCGGTTCCACACGCGCTGCGGCTTCGTCCTTGTTCATTGCGGCTGGAGTCCGAGAGACATCGCGACGATTGCAACACACCTGTTCGACCCGTCCCGGAATCCCGACGCGGCGGACCTCACGAAGCTCGATGAGGTGGTCATCCAAGGCGACCGTCTCCTGCTGGAATACCACACGTCGGCGACGGAAGAACACCGACAACGGGTCGAGAGGCTCGTGAAGGCACGGGCTGACCTCCCGGACGGCATCCGATTCCGGGCGATTCAACAGGTCGCGCTCGATGACGGACGAATCGCCCTCGAGTTCCTTCACCCGGTAGAGCCCAGCCTCGACGAGGTGAGCAACGACCATTTCGTTTCGTGCTACCTCTACCCAAACACCGCGGTCCCTGGACGGCCCCAGTGACGTTGGGTCGGCCTAGTCGATCAGGTTGACGGACGAGAGGCGCGGGCCCCGGGCCGTCACTCTTCTCGTTTCGGCTCGTACACCGCGATCGCATCGATGCTCACCCGGAGACCCGGGAGGTCCAGACCCAGCCGGGCGGTCGATCGCGCCGGCGGCTCCTCCGGAAAGAACTCGCGGTAGGCCTCGTTCATCGCCTTGAAGTCCGCCGGATCCGCCAGGAGCACCGTCGTCCGGACAATGGAGCGCATCGCGAGTCCCAGTTCCTCCAAGATGGACCGAATGTTGCGAAGGCATTGGTGCGTCTGACCGCCGATGTCGGAGGCGGCCCATTCTCCCGACTTCGCACCGGCGAGGAGCGGCGCCTGTCCGGATATGAAGACGAAACCGTTCGCGACGACGCAGTGGGAATACGGACCCACGGGCTTCGGGTGGTTCGGGAGCTCGGGGACGTCTTTCATCTTCGCACGGGGATTGTTGCGTGACGCAAAAGCATTGTTACACGCCTCACCGACGTCACCGGCGGAACCTTCCCTCGAGCGGGTCGAAAGTCTCCAGGGACACCGACGTAATCCGGGTTCTATGGATGCAAGAGTATATTAAATTGGGACGTTGTTCTGAGGGAAAATCGTCTCGCGCGGAAGCCATGGGTGAGGCATCGATGTCGAAACGGTCGCTTGCATTGCGCGTCGGCGGCGCCGCCGGTGACGGCGTGTCATCAACCGCCGAATCCTTCGCCAAAATCAGTGCTCGAAGCGGCCTTCACACCTGGACGTATTCCTCGTATCAGAGTGTGATCCGCGGCGGTCATGTCTGGACTCAGGTCCGCGGCGGCTTGGATCCCCTCCTGTCGCACGGGGACGACCCGGACGTCGTCCTATGCTTGAATCAGCAAACCATGGACGTCCATCAAGCCGACGTCCCCGAGGACGGCGCGATCATCTTCGACGTCGATTCCGTGAAGCCGAATCCGACGAAGATCCGGAAGAACGTGCGGCTCATCGGAATCCCGTTGCGGAAGAAGGCCCAGACGCTGTCGCCGAATGCGTTGATGCGGAACACGGTCGCGCTGGGGGCTGCGGTTCAGCTGTTCGACATGGACTTCCGGCATGTGGAGAGCGCGTTCAAGGACATCTGGGGCGACAAGAAACCGGAAGTTGCACAGCAGAACCTTCAGGCCGCGAAGCTCGGGGCGAGTGCCGTGGTCGAGATGGGCGGATCCCTTCACCTGGGGCTCGCCTACACGAACGAGGCGAAGTACCTCATGACCGGGAACGAGGCGCTCTGCCTCGGCGCCCTCGCGGCGGGGGTGAAGTTTCTCGCGCAATATCCGATGACGCCCGCGTCGTCGATCCTGCATTGGATGGCGTTGCACGGCCCCAAGTACGGCGTCGTCGTGAAGCAGGTCGAGGACGAGCTGTCCGCGATGAACATGGCGGTGGGTGCGGGATTTGCCGGGGTTCGCTCGATGACCGCCACGTCCGGTGGCGGTTTCAGCCTCATGGTCGAGGCAATCGGTCAGGCGGGAATGACGGAGACGCCGCTCGTCGCGGTCCTCGTGCAACGGAGCGGACCGTCCACCGGATTGCCGACGAAGACGGAGCAGGGAGATCTCAACCTCGCTCTGGGGGCGGGCCAGGGTGACTGGCCGCGGGCGATTCTGGCTCCGCGTCACCCGGAAGAATGCTTCTCCCTCACCGCCCAGGCCTTCAATCTCGCCGAGATCTACCAGACGCCGGTCATCGTCATCTCGGACCTGTATTTGGGAGAGGGATTTCGGACCGTTGAGAAACCCGATTTCAACGTGCCGATCGTCCGTGGAATGATGGCCGCGGACGGCGGGACCGCGAAGGACTTTCGGCGGTACCAGATCACGGAGAGCGGCGTGAGCCCGCGGGCGTTGCCCGGGACGAAGGGATTCCAGTTCATCGGGGCGACGGACGAACATATGGAGAGCGGGGAGCTGATCTCCGACGTCCTCTCGGGCCTCCCGGAATTCGTCGAGGAGCGGCGGAAGATGCACGAGAAGCGGATGCGCAAGCTCGACGGCCTGCGGAAGGACACGCCGCGTCCGGAGATCTGGGGTCCGAAGAACGCGGACCTGACCGTAATCCTGTGGGGTTCCACCTGGGGCGCGGCGCACGAGGCGATCCTCCAAGTGGAAGAGAAGGGTCTAAAGGCGAACAGCTTGGAGTTCCCGACGATCTTCCCGTTCCATGTTGATGAGACCCTGCAATTGCTGCGCGGCGTGAAACAGTCCCTCGCGGTGGAAGGGAATTACACAGGCCAGTTCTCCCGACTGCTCCGGGCGGAGACGGGATACAAGCCGGACCACTTCTACGGACGGTACGACGGCGAGCCGTTCGCCTCGCGGGACATCGCCGACAAGATTGTGGAGGTGGTGGCATGAAGATGGAATTCGAGATGGACACGTACAAGTCCGAGATCAAGCCCACATGGTGTCCTGGGTGTGGCGACTTCGCGGTCCTGCGCGCGCTCCAGACGGCGATCCACGGCCTTCAGCTGGAGCCGTGGAACATCCTCATCGTGTCCGGCATCGGCTGCTCGAGCAACCTGCCGCACTTCCTGTCGACGTACGGCTTCCACGCGATCCATGGTCGGGCGCTCCCTGTCGCGGAAGGAGCCAAGCTTGCGAACCCCGAGCTGAACGTGATTGTAACCGGGGGAGACGGCGACGGCTACGGGATCGGCGTGGGTCACTTCATCCATGCAATGCGTCGGAACTTCGACATCACCTACGTGGTCATGAACAACCAAATCTACGGTCTCACCACCGGCCAGGCGAGCCCGACGTCGGAAAAGGGCATGAAGACGAAGTCGACGCCGATCGAAGGTGTCATCGAGAACCCGA
>WNFW01000915.1_pt1 | contig 19558 bp, 16 predicted proteins | sample 5400131 | NCBI WGS metagenome assembly WNFW01 (sample SAMN13153362, study PRJNA577476) | soil metagenome | isolation source: 20 cm soil or saprolite under grassland replicate 1 | place: USA:California | collected 2016-06-15 | reverse complement strand
TGCTGCAAGGTGGCGAGGCTGTCCGTCTGGTTACGGATCTGAAAGTCGTTGTCCTGGCCGGGCCGGATCTTGTGCTGGCGCCGCATCACGCGCTCGATCTCGAGCATCGCGAGGTTCATCGAATTCAGGTCGCGCGCCTGCACGGTGATGTCACGCAGCCGGTCGGTGCCCATCACGCGATAACGTGCCGTCTGCAGCGGGATGAGGATCTGCTCGTCGGGGTTGAAGAACGAGCCTTGGGAGCCTTTCTCCGACAGCACACCGATGATCTCGAACGAGATGCTGCGGATCAGCACTTCCTGTCCGATCATCGCATCGCGATTGGAGTTGAGCATCTGCGGGACAGCCGATCCCAGCACCGCCACGCGCCGCCGCGCGGCGTCGTCGCCCGCCGTGAACATGCGGCCCGCCGTGACGGTGTAATTGTGCACTGTCGTGTAGTTCGGGGTGGTGCCCATCACGGTCACGTTGATATTCTGGTCGGCCTTCTGCACCTGGAGGTTGCTCGACAGCTCGGGCACGACCGCGCTCAGGTAGCGGGCGTTGTTCGCGAGCGCCGTGTCGTCGTCCATCGTGAGGCTCACGCGGTTGCCGCTGGCGACGCCCCGCATGAAGCTCTGTCCAGGGTAGATGCTCAGGAGGGTGGGGCCGAGCGCCTGGATGCGGTCCTGCACGGACTTCTGGGCCCCCGACCCCAGCGCGATCATGGTGATCACCGCGCCGACGCCGATGATGATGCCAAGCATGGTGAGCAGCGAGCGCAGCTTGTTGGCGCGCAGCGCCTCCAACGCGACCCGGACGATCTCGCCGAGCAGCATGGCTACCGCGCCGCCGTGCTCGACAGCACGATCACGGTGTCCTTCTCCGACAGCCCTCCCGTCACCTCCATGTAGTCTTGATCGGTGAGCCCCGTTCGGATCAGCACGGCCGTGATCTTTCCTCCGCGCTGCGCGAACACGATGTAGCGCGCGGCGCTCGCGCCCCCCCCGCCCCCCGCGCCCCCCGCGGCGTCACCGTTCGGCGGCGCCTGGAACTGGCTACGGATCTGGGCAAGCAGCGCCTGCTCGGCGGGGGTCAGCTCCTGCCCGGTCATCCGCTTCGCGAACGCGGTCTTCACCTGCTCCGCTGTGACTCCCGGGGGCAGGGTGATCACTCTCCCGCTGGACGTCTTGAAGGTCGCGCGGCCCGGCTTCGGCTCGGCCGCGTGCAGCTTGCTGCCGTCGGTCGTGTCGGCCCCGGCGAGCGGAGTCGTATTTCCGCCGCCGCCATCGGGCGATCTCAATTGCCGTTCGACGGCCTGCACATCGAGGCCGAGCACCCCCGCCGCCGATGCGACGTCACGGGGTGTCCGCAGCGCGGCGTTCGGCACCGCCAGGACGCCCTGGCGCTGCCCGATGTGAATCTCGACCTCGGTGTTCATCCCCGGCTTGAGTACGTGTCCCGCGTTCGGGATGTTCACTTCGACCGGAAACATGGTGACGTTCTGCGTGACTTGTGCTTGCGGCTCGATCTTCAGGACGCTGCCGTCGAAGGTGCGGTTGGGAAACGCGTCGACTGTGATCGTGACCGGCATGCCGGCCTGCACTTTGCCGACGTCGGTCTCGTCCACGAGGGCCGACACCTGAACCGTATCGAGGTTCGCCATCTTGAGGATGACGGTGCCGCCACCCACATCATTGGTCGGACTCGAGATGACCGTGCCGAGCACCGCATCGAGCTCGAGCACCGTCCCGGTGATCGGCGCCCCGAGGTGCGTATCCTCCATGGCGTCCTTGGCGGTCTGCAGGTTCGCTTGCGCAGCGACCACGGCCGCCTGCGCCGTCGCGCTCGCGAGCTGTGCGGAATCGTACCCGGCCTGCGTGATCGACTGTGTCTGATACAGGGCCTGGCTGCGCTTGAGCTGCGCGGTGGCGTTGTCGAGCTGCGCCTTGGCCACCTCCACGTTGGCCTGGGCCTGCAGCAGGTTGTTCTGCGGAATACGCGGATCGACCCTGGCGAGCAGCTGGCCCTTCTTTACCTCATCGCCCGTCTGAACCGGCATGGCGATGATCTCCCCCGAGGCCTTGGACTTGACGCTCAGGGTGAGGATCGGCTGGATTACACCGGACGCGGTGGCGGACACCACGATGTCGCGCCGGGCCACCGGCACCGCCTCGTAGGGCGGGGCGGGCGCCGTGTTGCGGCATGATGCGAGGACGCCGAGCAGGGTCGCCGCCCCGGCGAAGAGAAGAATGCCTCGGAGGCTCATCGCGCCCCCGCCCCGGGCTGCGACTGCTGCTGCCGCAATCCCGGCAGACCGCCGCCCGTGACGTTCTGGAAGCGTTGGCGGAACTGCTGCAGTGACTGGACCAGGGAGGCGCTCGGCAGGACGAGCACGGTGTCCTTCTCAGCCAGGCCGCTCGTGACCTCGACGTAATCCTGATCGGACAGGCCCGTCCTGATCGGCACGGCGATGACGTTCCCGGCGCGGCGCACGAACACGATGTAACTGTTCCCCGTTCCCGCCCGCGCGCCCCTCGCCCCGCCCCGGCCCCCACCGGCGCCGGACCGCTGCGATCGGCCGAACACCTGCGCGAGCAGCGCCCGCTCGGCAGCGGTCGGCTCGCCCCCGCTCCGCATCTTGGCCATGGCCGCTTGCACCTGCTCGCCCGTGACCCCGGGTGGGAGGGTGATCACGCGGCCGCTCGGCGTCGTGAACGTTCCCGACGCCTGCGTCTGCGGCGTCGTGGTCGTGTCGCCCGGGCGGCGCTGCGGAGCGGCCGGAGCGGTGGTCGCGGCGGCGATCTGCTGGTCGACCACTTGGGCGTCGAGACCGAGCACGGCGGCGCCCGAGGCCACGTCGCGCGGCGTCCGCAACGCGGCGTAAGGCACGGCGAGCGCACCGTCGCGGCGTCCGGTGTGAATCCGCACTTCCGTGTTCATTCCCGGCCTGAGAAGGTGTCCCGGGTTCGGGATGTTCACGAACACGGGGAAGCTCGTGACGTTTTGCACGACCTGCGCCTGCGGCCCGATCTTCAGCACCGTCCCATCGAAGGTGCGGTTGGGGAACGCATCGACGGTGATCGTCACTGGGAGACCCGGCTGCACCCTGCCGATGTCCGTTTCCGTCACCATGGCGGAATCCTGGACGGTATCGAGGTTCGCCATCCTGAGAATGACCGTACCGCCGCCCAACGTCGGGCTCGAGATGACGGTGCCAAGCACCGCCTGCAGATAGAGTATCGAGCCCGCGATGGGCGCGCGCACCTGCGTGTCTTCCATTGCATCCTTGGCGGTCTGGAGGCCGGCCCCGGCGTTGACCACCGCCGCCTGGGCGATGGCGTGGGCGAGCTTGGACGACTCGTATTCGGTCTCCGAGATCGACATCGAGTGGTACAGGGCTTCGCTGCGCTTGAGCTGGCCCGTGGCCGTCTCCAACTGCGCGCGAGCCTTGTCCAACGCGGCCCGTGCCTGGGCGAGGTTCTGTTGGGGAATGCGCGGGTCGATCCGGGCCAACAGCTGGCCCTTTCGCACCTCGTCGCCCGTCTGGACGGGCATCTCGATGATCTCGCCCCACGCCTTGGACTTGACGCTGAACGTGAGGATCGGCTGCATCACGCCCGACGCGCTCGCCGTGACGACGATATCGCGGTGCGTCACCGGAACCGCCTCGTAGAGCGGCGCCGTCTGGGCCTTCTGACAGGCCGCGGCGCCGATCACGAGCGCGGCCGAGCGGGCGGTCTGGAGACGACGCGTCACGATCGGTCTTTGGTCTGCACGTCGCGCTCGACGAGCCCATCACGCAGGTGGATCTGGCGAGAGGCATGCGCCGCGATGTCGGCTTCGTGCGTGACCAGGACGATGGTCTGGCCGGCGTCGTGCAGCTCCTCGAACAGCCGCATGATCTCCTCGCCGGTGGCGGAGTCCAGGTTCCCGGTCGGCTCGTCGGCCAACAGGATCGACGGCTCGTTCACGAGCGCGCGAGCGATCGCGACCCGCTGACGCTGCCCGCCCGACAGCTCGTTCGGCTTGTGCGTCATCCGATCGGCGAGCCCGACGCGCTCCAGCGCCCGCGCCGCCTGGGCCCGCCGCTCCTTCGCGGCGATCCCGGCATAAATCAGCGGCAACTCCACGTTGTGCAGCGCGCTGGCCCGCGGCAGCAGGTTGAACGTCTGGAACACGAACCCGATCTCTTTGTTACGGATCCGCGCCAATTCGTCGTCGGACAAATCGCTCACCTTCTGGCCGTTGAGCCAGTACTCGCCTGCGCTGGGCGTGTCGAGGCAGCCGATGAGGTTCATCAGCGTCGATTTCCCCGAGCCCGAGGGGCCCATGATCGCCACGAACTCGTTGCGCCGCATCTGGATTTCGACGCCGCGCAGCGCGTGCACCACCTCGCCACCCATGTCGTAGTCGCGCGCGAGCTTGTGCGTGAGGATGACGGTATCGGGCAGCGGCGTGTCGCCGGTGCGGAACGTGGTCGGCTGGACGCTGGTCACAGGGGGTGTCCCACCAGCGCCTCGACCTGCGCGCGGGCGATGAGGTAGTTGTAGCGCGCCGAAACCTGGTTAACGTCGGCCTGGGTCATGTTGGCCTGGGCGGTGAGCAGGTCGAGCAGGGTGCTCGCGCCGAGCCGGTAGCGTTCTTGCTGGACGCGCAGCGCTTCGGTGGCGGCGGCCACGTTCGCTTGCGTGATGCTGATTTGCGTGTAAGCGGTGAACAACGCCGCGAGCTGCTGCGTGAGCTGCGCGTTGACCAGCCGATGGGCGTCGGCAGCTTGGGCCTCTGCGACGTCGCGCGACACGCTGGCCGCCACCTGGTTCTGCTCGCGTCCGAATCCGTTGAAAAGCGTCCACGAGAGCGAGAAGCGCCACGAGAACGTCTCGGGGTAGCCGTTGAACAACGGGAGATTGGGCGAGCTGATGCCCGTGCGGCTGTTGTTGTAGGAGACGCTGAACGAAGGCCAGTATTGGGATCGGGCGCTCCACGTCTGGGCGCGCGCCGCGCGTGCCAGGGCGTCCGCCTGGCTCACGAGCGGCGCGGTGGCGAGCGCCGACGAGCGCAGCGCGGTCGTGTCCGGAAGCTCGGGAAACGTCGAGTCGGGGACTGCCTTCACCGGCTGATCGATGCCGATCTGGCGACCGAGGCTGGCCTGCGCCGTGGCCAGGTTCGCCTGCGCTTGCAGCAGCGCAAGCCGGGCATTGCCGAGATCCACGGTCGCGGTGAGGGTGTCGGACCGCGTTGCGGCTCCAGCCTGGAACTTGTTCACGGCGATCTGCAACTCTTCTTTGGCGCGCTGCACCTGCGCTTCGGCGACGCGAACGAACTCTCCGTCGGCGAGGGCGGTGAAGAACGCCTGCTGAGTCGCGAGCGTTGTCTGGTAGCGCTGGTTTACAAGCCCGGCGCTGGCTGCGTCCTCGGTTGCTGAGGACGCACGCAAAGTTGCGAGACGCTGGAACCCGTCGAACAGCTGGAGCGTAGCGAACAGACCGCCCGTGTACGCGTAGCCGGGTGGCAGGCGCGTGGTGCTGTTTGGATCGAAGCGATCTTGGTTGCTGCGCGACGCCGAAGCGCTGGTGCTCACGGTCGGAAGGAACGCGCCCCACGCGGAGCGCTGGTTTGCGCCCGCGTTGCGCGCGTCGCCCCGCGCCTGGACCATGGCCGGCTGCACGTCGAGCGCCCGCCGCACCGCCTCCGCGAGCGACACCTGGAGTTGTGCCGGCTGCCCGGCAGCAGGCTTCTGCTGGGCGGCGACACCGGTCGAGACGAACGCCGACACGATCCCCGCGATCACTCCCCGTCGCGCCGCCCTCATTTTTTCTGCTCCCCCGTACCCGTGTCGGTCTTCTCCTGCTCCTTCTGATGCCGGTACCGGGTCACATGGTCGCGGTACTTGGCTTGCTGCTCGGGGGTGAGCTGGCGGGCAACGTCGGAGTCCATCTGCGCCCGCATCGAGTCGAAGCGCGGGCGCACCGTCTCCCACACCGCGGTCATCCGGGTGCGGTGGCGCTGCAGGATCGCCCGCACCGAGTCGCGCTGCCCGGGACCGAGGTGCAGCTCGGCGTTCAGCTCGTCCATCATCCGGTCGAGTCCGCGTGCCCGCTCGGGCGCCGCCGCGGACGCCCGGCGCACCCAGAGCGCCCGGCCGCCGGCCCCGACGGCGAGCCCTGCCGCGAAGGTGGCGACCAGGAACACAACGGCCCAGGTGGTGGAACGATTCAGCATGTCGCCCCCTCCATTGCTAATTGTTGCCGATGACGGAGGCGAGGACGACCTCGACCTCGCCGGGGTGCGCGGGCGGTGCGATCAAGACGTCCGGAACGGACGGACGAACGGTGGGCACCGCCGCCGTGCGACCCACGACATACCCCGCCGCCAGCGCGACGACGAGGGCGGCCGCGACGCCGGCGCGCGCCCAGCGGGCGAGCACGGCGTCCCAGGAGAGCACGCGCACCTGCTCGGCGCGCGCCAGCACGCGCGCGATGAACGCGGCGTGCCCCTCCTCGCCCGGGTCGAGAGCCCGTCGCAGGGCATCCCCGAGCGCCAGATCGGGCCGGTGATCGAACGGCAGTGGATCCTTCATCCCTCCTCCTTCCAGTCCGCGAGCAGCACCCGTAGGCGGCGCCGCGCGTGGAACACTTCCGATCGGACCGTGCCCTCGGGAATCCCGAGGATCAGCGCGATCTCGCCGTGCGAATAGCCTTCGACGTCGAACAGCACCACCGCCATGCGCCGGCGCTCGGGCAGCTCGGCGAGCGCCAGTCGCAGCCGCTCGTTCAAGGCCCGGCGCTCGGCGATCGTGTCGGGCCGCGGGCCACCGGCGGTGAGCCCGACGTCGAGCGGCTCCACGCGGCGGACCGAGCGGCGCCGCCGCCGGTCGGTGGCGGCGTTGGCGACAATCCGCAACAGCCAGGGGCCGAACGGACGCCGGGCGTCGTACTGCTCGAGCTTCACGAGCGCCGAGAGCATGGCATCCTGCGCGGCGTCGTCCGCGTCCTCGGCATTGCCCAGCACCGCGCGCGCCACGCGGCGCGCCACACCGGCGTACCGCTCCACCAGCAGCCCGAACGCCGCCCGCTCGCCGGCGACGGCACGGGCGACCAGCTCGGCCTCGTCCTGCTGAGCTATACGCGCGACCTGCCGCACGGGTTGGGGGGGGAGGTCAGCCATCGTCCGAGTCCCGCGCACGGCGACGTTCCAACGCGTACACGCCGAACGCCAGTGCCAAGGTGAACGCCCCGGCGGCGAACACGACGCCCATGATGCGGGGGAAGACCACGAGCAGGCCACCCACGACGGCACAGGTGAGCGCGGCGGTCGCGGCAATGGCGCGCCGCAGTCCGCCCGCGACCCGGCGCAGCGCCACCACCGCGACGGCGCCGAGCTCGTAGCCCGAGCGCTTGTGCGGTGCATCACCTTCGTCCGGAGCGCTCCCGGCCGCGAGGCGCGGTGGCAGCCGCATGCGGCGCGGCTGCAGCACGATCTCCTGGCTCGACGCGAGGTCGTGCCGGAACTGGCGCGCCAACTCCTCGGTGAGCCCTTCGCACTCGGCCGCGAGGTCGAGCTCGTAGTTCGTGAGCAGGCTCGAGACATTCAAGTTGCTCGAGCCGACCCTGGCCCAGCGCCGGTCCACAACGATCGTCTTGGCGTGGATCATCGGACCCTGGTACTCGAACACGCGGACGCCCGCGCGCAACAGGTCGCGGTAGCCGACGCGCGTGAAGTTGCGGAGCACCGGCAGATCGGTCGTGCCGGGCACGAGCAGGCGCACGTCCACGCCGCTCCGCGCGGCGTCGAGCAAGCTCGCGTACAAGGGCGCGGGGGCGATGAGGTACGCGTCGGTGATCCACAGGCGCTCGGCGGCACTCGCGGCGAGCAGCTCGACGGCGCGGTACACGCGGGCGCGCCCCGGCACACCTTCCACCACGCGGACCGTCGAGTCGCCGCCGGACGCGGGGTCGGCGTCGAGCTCGTCGGGGGGCAGGGGCGCGCCCGCGTGGCGCCAGATACGGGCGAAGGTGCCGTCGAGCGCCGCGGCGGCGGGCCCGGACACGGCGATCATCGTGTCGCGCCATGGCCGCCGGCCGCGCGCCGGGTCGCCCGCCCATTCGTCACCGATGCACAACCCGCCGGTCATCGCCCACGCGCCGTCCGCGACGAGCAGCTTGCGGTGGTCGCGCGCCAGCAGGTCGAGCGCGTGCCGGGTGAGGAGTGGGTGGAAGGCGCGCACTTCGACGCCGGCCTGGACGAGCCGTCGCCAGTAGCGGCGCGACGTGCCGAGCGACCCGAGGGCGTCGTACAGCACGCGGACGCGGACGCCGGCACGGGCGCGCTCGGCGAGCGCGTCGGCGAAGTGCCGGCCGGTCGCGTCGTCGCGGATGATGTAGTTCTCGAAATGCACCCAGCGGCGCGCCGCGGCGATCGCGGCCAGCATCGCGTTCAGCGCGCGCGGGCTGTCGGGATGATGCTCGAGGCGGTTGCCTTCGATCGGCCGCGCGCCGGAGGCGCGATCGAGCGCAAGGGTCAGCTGGTCGCGCGCCGCGAGCGCGCGCGTCGCCGTAGCGGGAACGCTCACCCCACGGCCGCCTGCGCGCCGAGGCCGAGCGCGCCCTCCGCGGGACGCAGCGCCTGAATCACGAAGGCGATGTGCTCGTCCAGCGACACACCCAGCTCGGCGGCTCCCTGATTCACCTCGTCACGATTCACGCCGCGCGCGAATCCCTTGTCCTTGAGCTTCTTCTTCACTGAGGACACCTCGAGGTCCGCGAAGCTCCTGGACGGGCGCACCAGCGCGCACGCCACGAGGAAGCCGCACAGCTCGTCCACCGCGAACAGCGTCCGGGCCATCACGGTGTCGCGCGGCACGCCCGTGTACGTGCCGTGCCCCAGGATCGCGCGGCACAGAGGCTCGGGCACGCCCTTTTCCCGGAGCAGCCCCACGCCCCACGACGGGTGGCCATCGGTCGGCGAGTGCTCGTGATTCGGAAACTTCTCATAGTCGAAATCGTGCATCAGCCCGACCATCCCCCATGTCTCCGGGTCTTCGCCGTGCTTCTCCGCGTAGGCGCGCATCGCCGCCTCGACCGCCAGCATGTGCTGGCGAAGCGAGGGGGACTGGGTGTGCTCCTCCATCAGGGCGAGGGCTTCTTCGCGGGTCATGTCTCCTCGAGCCCGGGGTTACCCAATGTCCACCTTCCACCTCTCCGCCCACAGCTCCGCCATGAGAATGGGCCACAGCCTCCGGGCGTTGTCACGCGCGCCGGCGCGGTGCTCCGCCAGCAGCCGAGCAGTCGGCGCGTCCCGGAACAGCCGGGGCGCCGCGAGGTAGCGATCGGCGAGGGAGCGGAGTCCCGCATTCAGCCAGCGCGCCACCGGCACCGAGAGCCCGCGCTTCTTGCGCCGGATCACCGACTCGGGAACGAGCCCGCGTGCCGCTTCCTTTAATATCGCCTTGGTGGTGAAGCCCCGCACCTTCAGCGCCGCCGGCGCCGGCAGCGCCAGCTCCATCACCGCGCGGTCCAGGTATGGCGCCCGTGCCTCAATGGACGCGAGCATCGTCCCGCGGTCCACCTTCACGAGCAGGTTGTCCGGGAGATAGGTAAGGAAGTCGAGCCACAACACTCGGTTGAGCGACGAATCCCCGGGGAAACCGTTCAGCAGCCCGGTGGCCCAGGCGAGCACGTGCGCGTCCGGCCCCAGCGCGCCGAACCAGGTCAGGTGACGCTCCACGAGGGGCAGGTCGGCCCCGGCGACGAACTGCTTGAGCAGGAACTCGAGCGTGACCTTGCCGGTCGACGTGGGCAGGCGGTCGACGAGCCAGCGGAGCGCCCCGCGTCCGGGGATCGTGCGGTACAGCCTCGCCGCCCTGTGGCCCAGGTACGTCGGGTAGCCGCCGAACAGCTCGTCCGCGCCCTCGCCCGAGAGCACCACTTTGACGTGCTCCCGCGCCGCCTCAGCGAGTAAGAACGTGGGCAGGATGGCGGGATCGCCCACCGGCTCGGCGAGGGAGCGGGTTATGTGATCGAACGCGCGCTCGAGCGCCTGATCGTCCGCGGTGACCACATGGTGGATCGTGCGGATGTGGTGCGTCACCGCTTCGGCCTGTGGGCTCTCGTCGTAGCCCGGCTCGGCGAACTTCACGGAGTAGGTGTGGATCCGCTCGCCCGCCATGACACGCGCCGCCGCGGCCGCGAGGAGCGACGAATCGAGCCCGCCGCTCGTGAACACGCCGACCGGCACGTCCGACATCAGCTCGCGCTCGACCGCGCGCAGCAGCACGTCCCGCAGGGTGCCCGGACTTTCGAGGCGCGACGGGCGCGCGGCGACGGCGGCGGGGTCCCAGTAGCGGCGCACCGCCAATCCCTTGCGATCGGCGACCAGGAGATGCGCCGGCGCGAGCTTTGAGATGCCGTCGAGCATCGTGTGCGGGGCGGGGACGTAGCCGAGCGCGCCGTACAGGGCCGCCGCGGCGGCGTTCACGCGGCGGGGCTGGTCGGGGTAGGCGAGCAGCGCCTGAATCTCCGACGCGAACCGCAGCTCGCCGTTCCGCTCCGTCCAGAACAGCGGTTTCTCACCGGCGCGGTCGCGCGCGAGCACCAACCGACCTTGTCGGTCGTCCCACACCGCCAGGCCGAACATTCCTTCGAGCCGACCCACGCCGTCCGCGCCGAAGCGCTCATACAATGGAACGATCGTCTCGATGTCACCGGTCGAGCGGAACGGATAACCGGCGAGGGTATACTCGCGGCGCAGCTCGGGCGCGTTGTAGATCTCGCCGTTGCAAATCATCCAGATGGACCCATCGGGGCTCTGGAACGGCTGGTCGCCGGTGGTCAAGTCCATGATGGCGAGCCGACGGGCGCCCAAGCGCGCGCGCTCGTGACCCACGATGCGCTCTCCGTCGGGCCCGCGGTGGGCGAGCGCGGCGGCCATGGCGGCCATGCAGTCGGGATGCCGGAGCGGCGCGCCCGAGAGCGAGACGGCGCCGAAGATGCCGCACATTACCGCCGCCTCCGCCCCCCACCCTGTTTGGGAGGTTCGGGAGGTTGTGGAGGTTGGGGAGGCTTGCACGGACCATACGCCGCGTAGTGGTCGTCGGCGGCGAGGAGTGGCAGTGCGGCACCCAGGGCGGCGCGCGCGTCGCGGTGCCCGGCGCCCGTCAGGAACACCGTGGGCATCGGGCAACGCGCCAGTGCTTCGCGCCAGGAGTCCGCCGGGAGGAGTGGCGAATCGGGGACTGAGCGGAACCGCTCCACATTGTCGGCGATGTAGTTGCTCGTGAGCTCTCGGCCGGTCTCGGTGGCCACGGCAATAGGGCGACCGAGATAAAAGGGCAGCGACGGCGCATAGGCGAGGACGCCGAGCACGGTACCGGTACCGCCGCTGCGCTCGAGTGCCGCGGCGGTGGCGCTCGCCACGGCGGCGGAGGAGCGGTCTTCTCCCACCGCGACCAGCAGTCTCCCCGAGAGGAACGGGATGGCCATGACGACGGCAGCATACCCGAAAATCGTCGTGCGGGGTCGGCGGGTGAGGGCGCCGAGCCCGACGAAGACCGCGGAGCAGAGCACCACGATGCCGAGTACCACCGCCGTCGGGGGGATGGCGGCTTTTTCGGCCGGCGTCAGGGTGATGGGCGCGGGGAGCCAGCGCGTGAGGGCCACGAGCGCGAGACCCGCGATGGTCGCGACGCCGACGTAGGCGCGCGCCGCCGTGTGGCTCCCCCCGGCGACCAGGGTCCGCGTCGCGGCGAGCGCCAGCGCAGGGATCAACGGCAGCACGTACTGCGGCAGCTTGGACTGGTTGAGGGACAGGAACAGGAGCGGCACAATCACCCAGCATGCGAGCAGCAGCGGCTCGCTCGCCGGCGGGTCACGCCGGGCGTCCCAGGTGGCGCGCCAGTGTCTCACACGCGCGAGGGCCGGGACGATCCACGGGAAGGCGCCGACGGGCACGATCGGCAGGTAGTACCAGAACGGCGCGGTGCGGTGGAAGCTCCGCGTGGTGACCCGCTGGAGCGTCTCTCTGAGGAAGACGTAGCCGGGGAAGTCGGGATGCTCGATCGACACGACGATGAACCAAGGGAGGGCGATCGCCCCAAACAGCGCGAGCCCACGCCACGGAAACACCCGCCGCACGGGCCTGGCGGTGGCGAGCGCGTGCGGCACGAGCGCCAAGAGCGGGATCGCGACGGCGATGGGGCCTTTGGTGAGGGCGCCGGCGGCCATCGCCGCCCAGGCGGCGACGGGCCGCTCGTCTGCGAACCAGAGGATCGCGGCAGTCGTGCACAGCGTGAGAGTGCTGTCGAAGATCGCCGTGCGCGCGTAGGCGAGCGGTAGCACCATGGTGGCATAGGCGAGCCCGGCAAGCCAGCCGGCCTCTTCGCCCCAACGGCGGCGCGCGAACCGCACGAGCAGCGCGATCGTGGCGAGGGTTGCGAGATAGGCAGGCAGCCGGGCGGCCGCTTCCGTCGGGCCGAACAGCTCCATCATGGCGGCCGCGGCGGCGAAGTACACGATCGGCTTGTCGAGGTACGGGAGGCCATCCAGGTGCGGGACGACGTAATCGTTCGAGTGCGCCATCTCACGCGCCACTTCCGCGTTGCGGCCTTCGTCGGGGTCGAAGAGGCGGTAGCCGCTCAAGTTCCAGCCAAGCGCGACCGCCGCGACGAGGACGAGCAACGGCAGGCTGATAAACGGGCGCGATGGCGACGGCGGAGAAGTCTGAATAAGCTTGGCGTGTGGGTGATCGAGCTCGGGCGCTAAAGCTATTCGAGCGCGCGTACCAGTGCCAGTTGGCGGGCGATCTGGCGGGCGCGGTGCAACTCTATCAGGCGTCGCTCGCGGAGCTTCCGACGGCGGAGGCGCACACGTTCTTGGGCTGGGTGTACTCGTTCGACCGACGCTACGATGAAGCGATCGCCCAATGCAAGCGGGCGATCGCCGTGGATCCCACGTTCGGCAATCCCTACAACGACATCGGGTGCTACTTGATCGAGCTGGGGCGCGACGACGATGCGATTCCCTGGCTCAAGCGGGCGATGGACGCGCCGCGGTACGAGGCGCCGCAGTTCCCGCACGTCAACCTGGCGCGGATCTACGAGAAGAAGGGTCAGGTGCTGGACGCGGTGGCCGAGTACGGGCGCGCACTGGAGAAAACGCCCGGGTATGCTCCCGCGGTGGGGGGACTCCGGCGTTTGCAGGGAAGAGTGAACTAACCGGGGAGCAGGGGTTCCTGTCGCGTTTTCACCCAACGTGCCGCAAAAACGCCCTAGTTGCCGTGACCGCGGCGCGTCATCTTAGCGGAGTGCGAGCCGCCGTCTCACAGGAGACCCAATGACCTCACGGACCTACATCGCGCGTGCGCTCCCGGCAGTACTGCTGATCGGCACGCGAGTTCTCTTCGCTCAGGGCCAGCCCGTGCGAAAGCCAAACCCGGTGCCCCCACCGAAACCCGGGAACATCGTCATCACTGCAGCCCTCGTGGATCGCGACATGCAGGTACGAGCGGTTCCGCTCCATGCGCTCCTCTTGACCGGGGCTGGCTCGGATACGTTCGCGATTCGAACCGCGACGGACGGCAGGGCGTCCCTGTCGGTACCGCCAGGCACATACACGCTGAGCAGCATCGCACCAACGGAGTTTCAAGGGCGACGCTTTCGGTGGCGGCTCGGGTTGACGATTTCTTCGGGGACGACGTCGACGATCGACTTGACGAATGACAACGCTGCGGCGGATCTAGGACCGACGTCTCCAGTTCAGAGCGCTTACGACAGTCGTATGGACCCAGCCGCAGCCCTGTTCGAGCGTTTTAAAGGCAGCGTGTTTAGGATTCAGGCCGGTCTGGCTCACGGCAGCGGATTCCTGGCCGACACACTCGGTGGCGTCGTGATTACGAACGCCCATGTAGTGGAGGCCGCCGAAGGCGACGAGATCTCTGCCGTCCTAGATTCAGTGACCCGCGTTCGAGCCCAAGTACTCGCACGCGATCCCGAAGCCGACATAGCGGTCCTACGGCTTCCCGCCGCGTACGTGACGCATCGGTTTCGTATTCCCTTGCAACACCCCGTGGACCGAGCGCCGGTCGTTGCCGGGGAGCGGCTGGCGGCGATGGGGTATCCCTTGAATCAAGGTCTAACCATCACCTCCGGCATCGCGTCGAGCGTACGTGCGGGTGCTATCATCTCGGACGTAAACATCAATCATGGAAACTCCGGTGGTCCACTGTTGAATGTAGACGGCGAGGCTGTTGCCGTTAACACGTTTGGTGATGTTCCAGATCAAGGGGGCCCCGGCGTGTCCGGCTCCGTGCTGATCGCCAGGGCCGCCCCGGCGCTTGCTCGTGCGGGGGCCGAGCTGACTCAGACGCCGGCACCAAGTTCGGGCTTGCTTCCGGTCATGCCTGGCGACCAACTGGACATCGGGACCGTCAAGGCGGAAGCAGACACAGCCGACCCGGACCGGTATCAGGACTTCGTCGACCGTGGGGTAGGCGGTTTTGACCTGACGCTTCAGACGCCGATCCAAACACTAGTCGCGGTGAAGGTTCATGAGAACGACATCGCGAAGGACCGAAAGAAGCGGGAGGCGAGAGCAGGTCTGCCCGAGGCCCAACGGTTTTCGGAAGTCCGTGAATACCGCGATTGGGCCGAGTACGTTGGGGCGCCGTCGGCTCCCGTCGTATCGTTCGCGATCCTTCCAAAGGTTGGGGAAACGGGGGGCTCGGTGTTCAAGCGCCTGATGCTCGGGCCCAACCTACGGGCGACCTACAAATTCAAGGCTGACGTCAGAGGTGCTCAGGTCTTTCGAAACCAACAACCGGTCGAGCCCATTAAGGGCGGTCACACACCAATGAAAGTGTACCTCGATAATCAATGGGTGTCTCTCAAGGACGTGGCGGACGCGGGCTTCTACGTGTTCGACGCGGAGATCTTTAGGCCAGACGACTCCGCGGCGCCCCCCAGCATTGTTGTCGCCATTCGGGACCTGAAGAGTCCCAAGAAGTTGAAGTGTACGGAGATTCCCACGGACGTTGTTGCGGTCGCGTGGAACGACTTCGAGTCGTTTTACGAGCAGAACAGACCTCGGGCGGGCTTTCGTCGGTCAGATCCGAAGGCGGGAAGGGAGCGGCAGTCGGCCGGGTCGACGGGATTCCTTCAAGAGGACTGCACCTGGTACTGACCAGGGCGCCGTCTCAGACGAGACATGCACCCGCAGCTCGACCTCGTCGCCGACGAATACAGGAGCGCGCAAGCCCGTCTTCACGAGCTGGTGCGCGCGGTTCCGGAGGAGCGTTGGGGACGGCGCGCCGACCCGGCGCGCTGGTCGGTGGCCGAGTGCGTGGCGCACTTGAACCTCACGTCCATGGCCTATTTGCCGCTGTTGCAGCATGCCGTGTCGCGCGCTCGCATGCTGGAGCGACGGCCACCGGGTCGGTACCATCGGGATCCCATCGGCTGGCTGTTGTGGGCGACCATGGGACCGCCGGTTCGGGTCCGCTTGAAGACTATCGCGCGGTTTCTCCCGTCCAGCCTGGCGGCCCCTGCGCTCCTCGTTCAGGAATTCGATCGCCTCCAAGCCGCGCAGCTCGGCTGTCTCGCTCAGGCGGACGGCCTGCCGATTTCTCAGGTGCGCGTGACGTCACCGTTCAACGCTCGAGTGCGGTACAACCTGTACTCGTGCTTTACGATTTTGCCGCGGCACCAGCACCGGCATCTGTGGCAGGCGGAGCGGGTGTGGGCGTAAGGGCGGCAATAGGCGGCAGGGGCGGCAAAGGGCGGCTGGTGCACGTCTCCGTCTTGGCGTTGTCTGCCTGCAGCGTCCGTGCGCCGCGGCCGCATGCCTCGCCGGCAGCGAGGGTCGACACGGGGTTTGTCGCAGTCCCCGGCAGCCGACTCTATTACGAATCGCTCGGCGGTGGGCCCACAATTGTACTCCTCCACGGCGGTAATCTCGACCACCGCATGTGGGATGAACAGGTTCAAGTCCTCGTACCTCACTTTCGTGTTATCCGGTATGACGCCCGCGGCTTCGGTCGGTCGGGATCCGCCGACACCGCCTTCCAAGCGCACGCTGACTTGTACGCGTTGCTTCAGCACCTTGGTGTGCGTCGGGCGTCGCTCGTCGGCCTATCGCTGGGAGGTCGCATTGCGATCGACTTCGCTCTCGATCACCCCGCGATGGTGGACAGGCTGGTTCTTGCCGGTCCGGGCCTAAGCGGTTGGCAGGATTGGTCGGCTGAGGACACGACGTGGCTGATCACGGCGCGCCGAGCCGCAGCGGCCAACGATTCGGTCGGGATGGCGATGGCGTGGCTCACCTCGGACTACATGCGACCGGCCATGGAGCAGCCGCCGCTCGCTAGCCGACTCCGAGTGATCGCGTCCGAGAACGCGTCGTACTGGATGGGGCTGTTTCGACATGGAGAAGTGGAGCGAGACGCGGACCCACCCGCGCTCGGCCGACTGGCGGCGATCCGGTTGCCGACCCTCTTAGTGGTCGGCGATCGCGATAGCCCGGTCATTCGTCGGATTGTCGATACCCTTGCGGCGCGCATCTCCGGCGCCGAGGTGGTTCGTATTCGCGGGGCAGGCCACATGGTGAATATGGAGCGGCCGGCCGAGTTCAACCGCGCGATTCTGGAATTCCTGCGGTAGCCGGACCCGTGACGGTCTCCTCCACTCGGTGTCGCTCCTGGTTCGTCACACCGCCGCCGATCGGCGCTTAGCGCCGTGGATACCCCACCGTAGCCAACGTCGCCGTGATCTCGTCCAGGCTCGCGGGATCGTCGATCGTGGGTGGTACCCGGTACTCCTTCGCATCGGCGATCTTCTTGATCGTGCCGCGCAGGATCTTCCCGGATCGCGTCTTCGGCAGCCGCTGGACCACGACGGCCGTCCGGAACGCCGCAACCGGGCCGATCCGCTCGCGCACCCTGGCCACGAGCTCGTCGGCGATGGCGCCGGCTGGGCGCCGCACGCCCGCCTTGAGGACGATGAGCCCCAGCGGGATCTCTCCCTTGATCTCGTCGGCCACGCCCACGACCGCGCACTCGGCCACGTCGGGATGCGACGCGAGCACCTCCTCCATCGCCCCGGTGGAGAGCCGATGGCCTGCCACGTTGATGATGTCGTCGGTGCGACCCATCACCCAGAGATAGCCGTCTTCGTCTTTGTAGCCGGCGTCGGCCGTGAGGTAGTGGCCCGGATACCGACTGATGTACGACCGCACGTAGCCCTCATCGTTGTTCCACAGGGTCGACAGGCAGCCAGGCGGCAACGGCAGGCGGATCACGATGTTCCCGGTCTCGCCCGCGGGCAGCTCCCGGCCGTCCTCGCCGACGACGCGTACGTCGTAGCCCGCGACGGCCTTGGCGCACGACCCCGGTTTCACCGGCAGCATCCCCAGCCCCACGCAATTCACGCCGATCGGCCAGCCGGTCTCCGTCTGCCACCAGTGGTCGATGACCGGGACGCCGAGCTGCTGCTCCGCCCAGTGCAGCGTGTCGGGATCGCACCGCTCACCGGCGAGGAAGAACGTGCGGAACGTGCTCAGAGGGTAGCGCCGGACGTGCTCCCCTGTGGGATCGTCGCGCTTGATGGCGCGGATCGCCGTCGGAGCGGTGAAAAAGACGCGCACCCCGTGCTGCGAGATCACCCGCCAGAAGGCACCGGGATCGGGCGTGCCGACCGGTTTCCCCTCGTAGAGGATCGTAGTGTTGCCGTTGAGCAGCGGACCGTAGACGATGTAGGAGTGCCCGACCGCCCAGCCGAGGTCGGAGGCGGCCCAGTAGACTTCGCCGGGCTCGACGCCGTAGATGTGGGGCATGCTCCACTTGAGCGCGACGGCGTGGCCGCCGTTGTCGCGGACCACGCCCTTCGGCATCCCAGTGGTGCCCGACGTATAGAGGATGTAGAGCGGATCGGTCGCGGCAACCGGTACGCACTCCGCGGCTCGCGCCGCCGCCATGAGCTCCGCCCAGTCGCAATCGCGCCCGGCGATCATCGGAGCCCGCTCTTCAGGCCGCTGCAGGATGATGCAGCGACGCGGCTTCACCGAGGCGAGCTCGATCGCCTTGTCGAGCAACGGCTTGTACGGAACGACGCGATTCACCTCGATGCCGCACGAGGCGGAGACGATCAGCGTCGGCTCCGCGTGACTGATGCGCGCCGCGAGCTCGTGCGACGCGAAGCCCCCGAATACGACCGAATGGATCGCCCCGAGCCGCGCGCACGCCAGCATCGCGATGACCGCCTCCGGGACCATCGGCATGTAGATGATGACCCGGTGGCCCTTCCCGACGCCCTGTCCGACCAGCACTCCGGCGAAGCGGGCGACCTCGTTCAGCAGCTCTCGAAAGGTGAAGGTCTTGACGGTTCCCGTTACGGGGCTGTCGTACACCAGCGCGGGCTGGTCGCCCCGGCCGTTCTCTACGTGCCAATCGAGCGCGTTGTAGCACGTATTGACCACCCCGCCTGGGAACCAGCGGTAGAACGGAGCGCGGGAGCTATCGAGTACTCGGTCCCAACGCTTGTACCAGTGGATGGCGTCGCCGGCGTCGGCCCAGAACCCTTCCGGATCCTTGAGCCACTGTCCGTAGACGTCGTTCTGGGTGCTTTGCGTGGCGTGGTTGCCTGGCGCGGTGGTGTGCATGATTCCCCCTGGGCCGGGGTGCGTGACCGTTAGCGTCAAAGCTGCCGGTGGCGCGCCCGGTTGCGCCAGGGCGGTCCCCTCCAAGCGTAGTGAACCTTGGCGCTGCTCGCGCGACCCGACTTCATTGTGCTTGTTCGACGTCCGCCCGAGTCAGGCTCGCGACCGCTCGACCTGACGTGCTGCAACCAATTGCCACAGCCACTGCCGAGCCGCGTCGATCTCGCCGTCGGTCAGCGCATGGCCGCCCGGTTGCCAGTGGACCGTCACGGCCGCCCCCCCTCGCCGGAGCAGATCGGCGAGGTGCTCCACTTGGGCCGGCGGTGCGATCGGGTCCGCGCGCCCGGCGCCGATGAATACGGACGTGCCGGTGAGATCGGGAGGCGCCTCGGGCTCGAACGGCACCATGGGGCTCAAGAGTACCGCTCTGCGGATGAGCCCCGGGCGTCGCAGCAGCAGACTCGCGGCGATGTTCGCCCCGTTCGAGAACCCGACCGCCACGATGCCGTCACGATCGAGCTCGTACGTCCGGGTCGCCGCCACGATGAACTCAGCCAGCTCCTCGGTTCGGCGGGCCAGGTCTTCCTGGTCGAACACCCCTTCGGCCAGGCGGCGGAAGAAGCGCGGCGCGCCGCCCTCGAGCACCTTGCCGCGCGGGCTCAGCATCCCGGCACCAGGCAGCAGAGATCGGCCGAGGGGGATGAGGTCCTCCTCGTCTCCACCTGTCCCGTGCAGGAGGAGCAGCGTCGTGCTGCCCGCGAGCTCGGCACCGGCGGCCGGGGGAGCGTAGCGATGCACGAAGCCGAGCGCGTCGCCACTCACGTCCTCCGGTCCGGTGGTGCTCGTGAGCAGCGTGGCCGCGGAGGCCGGCACGGGAAGATGGAGGGGCGGCAGCAGCGCCTCGATCTGCGTGCGCTGCGCCTCGTACTGCCGCG
>WNFW01014516.1_pt1 | contig 19565 bp, 18 predicted proteins | sample 5400131 | NCBI WGS metagenome assembly WNFW01 (sample SAMN13153362, study PRJNA577476) | soil metagenome | isolation source: 20 cm soil or saprolite under grassland replicate 1 | place: USA:California | collected 2016-06-15 | reverse complement strand
GAGGTAATCCCGCAGACAATGCCTCCGTTTCCGTGGCATTTCGGCGGCCAGCGGTACCAAAACCTTTTCATGGATGCGCGAGAGACGCGCCAGTTCTGCGAACAGAACGGGTTCCGAGTATGCCTGGACGTATCGCATTCCAAGCTGGCGTGCAACCACCATAAATGGTCGCTCGACGAATTCATCAGAACCATAGGGCCGGTCGCTTCTCACCTTCACATCGCGGACGCCGCGGGGTCGGACGGAGAGGGGCTGCAAATCGGCGAAGGCGATATTGATATTCCTGCCTTGGGCAGGGCGCTCAGCGACTGTGCGCCCCACGCTTCGTTCATACCGGAGATCTGGCAAGGTCATAAGAATGATGGTCAGGGGTTTTGGCGCGCGCTCAATCTGCTGGAACCTTATCTGTGAACCATAACGACTACATTTTTTCGACCGTAGGAGGGCAATTTACGCTGTTACGGCAGTTTGAGGCGATGTACAAAAACTGCGTGGATCCTCACGGCCAGTCCCAGGAGCTGCGCCGCGTTGACTACCAGCTCGTTGCCGCTGTTCTGCACAGAGCGCTTGTCTCGTTCAAGGCGGAGCAGAGGCCTGTCCGGATCCTAGATGTCGGCTGTGGTTTGGGTTATTTCACCTCGCACATCAAGGAGCGGTTTCCGGACGCGGACGTCTTCGGCTGCGACATTTCATCCACTGCCATCGAGAAGGCGGCGGCTCGGGTACCACAATGCAATTTCTTTCCGCTCGACCTCAAGCTGTCGACTTCGCACTCAAGTGCGTACGATATTTTGATTGCCCTCGATGTCCTTTACTACTTCACCGAAGTGGAGATATTCGAGGTCATACACAACCTGCATAGGCTGCTCGAGAACACGGGCTTCTTGGTAGTTGGTTACCATCTTCCAGATCAGATGAAGTTCGGTCGCTACATAAGAAGCTTCGACGATGCCAAGGCACTGTTTGAACCGGCCGGTTTCAGGTTTCGTCTTACCTGGGATGTAGTCAACAACCTCGATGAAAACTATGCCGGTAACCCGGTGGGTCGGCACATTTACTTCCTTGCTCAAAAGGTGCAGGCGAAACAGGGCGATCGGACTCGATGACTGCAATCGTAACAATAGTCCAAGCGCGATCTGGCAGTACCCGGTTGCCGGGCAAGATCTTTCTTCCCCTCGCGGGCGAGCCGCTGCTAGTCAGAATGGTACAAAGAGTACGATCAGCGAAACTCGTCGGGCGCGTTGTTGTTGCCTCGACTACGGATCCCGCTGATGACAGGACGGAAGAGTTGTGTCGCATCAACGATATACCCTGCTACAGAGGACATCCGACCGATCTGCTTGATCGCCATTTTCAGTGCGGGAAGACTTTCGGTGCTGACGTGGTACTCAAGATCCCGTCCGATTGTCCGCTCATAGATCCAGCAGTCATTGACCGCGTCATTGGCGAGTACCTAACGAGTCAGGCCGACTATGTCAGCAACTTGCACCCCCCCTCTTATCCAGACGGACAGGACGTGGAGGTCATGCCGTTGCACGTGCTCGAGCAGGCATGGCGGGAGTCCAACCGGGACTTCGAGCGGGAGCATACGACCCCGTACGTGTGGGAGCGTCCCGCAAAATTTCGCATTGTGAACGTAGAGTGGGAGACTGGTCAGGATCTCTCGATGACTCATCGGATGACAATCGACTATCCGGAAGACTATGAGGCGATTAGGCGCATTTATGATGCTCTCTTCCCGAAGAACCCGTGGTTCGGATTGACGGAGATCATGCAGCTGCTGCGGGATACGCCGGAATTGTGTGCGATAAACGCCAAATATGCGGGCGTGAACTGGTACCGGCATCATCTCGACGAGCTCAAAACGATTCGACCGCATCAGACAAAAGTGATTTGAGTGAACACCCTACAGAAGCAAAAATTGCACGCTTTGGCTCTGGCCGTGCGAGAGAACATCATTCGTATGTCCGGCCACGGCGGATGCTTCATAGGGGCGAGTCTCTCAGCCGTGGACGTGGTTGTGTATCTCTACAGTGGATTTCTCAGTGTTCCTGGCGTAGACGATCCCAATCGCGACTACTTCTTTCTTTCTAAGGGGCACGATGTTCCCGCGCTGTACGGCCTCTTCGCGGAGCTCGGCTGGATTGACCGCGAGCGACTGAGGAACCATCTTTCGCCGAAGGATTCGATCTACTGGCACCCAAATCGGGCGATCCCGGGTGTGGAGTTTCACTCAGGATCCTTGGGACACCTTCTGCCTGTCGCGCTCGGTGTGGCTCTCGACATGAAGATCAGCAAAGTCGGGAGTCGCGTCGTTGTTCTGACCGGTGACGGTGAGCTCGACGAGGGGTCGAACTGGGAGGCAATGCTCGTTGCATCTGCATACAAGCTCGACAACCTCACGATCGTGGTCGATAGAAACGAGTTTCAAGCGAATCTCCGGACTGAAGAGCTGATTCCGCTCGAGCCCCTCGAGGCCAAGTTTGAGGCGTTCGGCGGGTGCGCGGTGACGGTTGACGGTCATGATTTCCATGCGTTGGAGAGCGTTTTCAACGGGATCCCGCTTCGTCCGGGAGCTCCCAGCGTTGTCATCGCGAAGACCCAACGCGGAAAGGGTCTTCCATCCATCGAGGCAAGGGCGGATCGCTGGTTCTGCAACTTCACGGAGGGTGAGATCGAGCAGCTCCTTAAAGAGCTTCACGGCGGAGTCGGAACGAGACTCGTGTCGGACACGCTTACCGTGAGATAACCGTGAACTATGAACAGAAATTGAGAGAGCTAGCGTTGGCCGATGAGCGAATCATCGTGATGACTGCGGAAAACCGCGCACCTGTACGCTCAATACCAGCGGCGCTGGGCGAGCGGTTCATAGATACGGGTATTACCGAGCAATGCATGATCGGTGCTGCGGCTGGGCTCGCCCTCAGAGGTCGGCTCGTTGTCGCGCACGCGCTCGCGGCTTTTCTAACTCTGAGAGCCTACGAATTCATCCGTACCGACGTGGGCATCGGTAACCTCCCGGTGAAGCTCGTGGGCTTTGTTCCCGGGTTCCTGTCCGACGGGAACGGCCCGACTCACCAGGCGATCGAGGATGTCGCGATTTTGCGAACGATTCCCTCTCTTAAGATTTTTTGCCCGGCTGACCATGACGAACTGGTCGCCGGACTGCCAGAGATCGTCCGCGATCTTTCGCCGTGGTACGTGCGATACAACACACGCCCGGCTGTCATCCAACACTCACAAGGCTTTGAGCTCGGAAAGGCCGAGACACTCTCGCAAGGCGGTGACGTGGCGATTCTCGTTTACGGAATGCTGTTTCGCGAGGCTTGGGAGGCTAAGGGAATCCTCGAGGCAAGCGGCGTAGGCGTCACTTTTGTGAATCTGCGCACAGTGAAGCCGCTCGACCAAGCGGCAGTGGTGGGAGCATTGCGCGGAGCCAGGCTGACCGTAACCATCGAGGATCACTTCCTCACTGGCGGGCTCTTCTCGATCGTATCGGAGCTATGTCTCACAAATCGTATCGCGCCGCATGTGATGCCGATAGCGTTCGACAGCCAATGGTTCAAGCCAGGGCGTCTCGATGAAGTCATAGAGTACGCAGGGTTCAGCGGCCCCCGGATCGCTAAGCGGATCTTCGCTAAGCTTGAGGAGGTCTGAGAGCATGCCTAATGGAGTGAGGTCAAATCCCGATTTTCCCTCCGTGGAGAGATCGGAGGCGATTTATAACAGAGCGAAGCAGAAGATTCCGTCGGTCACGCAAACTCTGGCCAAGGGACCCACGCAATACATCAAAGGCGTCGCTCCCAAATACATCGAGCGGGCGAAGGGCTGCCGCGTCTGGGACGTGGACGGCAATGAGTATCTAGATTTCAACATGGCCATCGGACCCGTCTCGCTCGGCTATTGTTACCCGCGAGTCGACGAGGCAATCAAGGCGCAGCTGGAAAAAGGTATTACGTTTTCCCTAATGCACCCCATTGAAGTCGAGGTGGCAGAGCTCGTTTCTTCCGTCGTTCCAAATGCCGAGCGCATCCGCTATAGCAAAACGGGTTGTGACGTAACTAGTGCGGCGATTCGTCTCGCGCGAGCATTCACGAGGCGAGACGGGATCCTGGCGTGTGGTTATCACGGTTGGCACGACTGGGCCATCGCGACGACCGACAGAAACCGCGGCATTCCTGGATCAGTGCGTGCGCTTACGAGCGCATTCAACTACAACGACATCGACTCACTTGCCACGCAAATAGACGACAAAACGGCCGCGGTTATTCTCGAACCGATGCTATTCGAGTTTCCGAAGGACGACTTCCTGCTTAAGGTGTGCGATCTGTGCGCGAAAAAAGGTGCGCTCCTGATCTTCGATGAGATGTGGACGGGCTTCCGCCTAGCGCTGGGCGGCGCGCAGGAATTCTTCGGCGTGCGCGCGGATCTGGCGACCTTCTCCAAAGCCGTGGCGAACGGTATGCCCCTGTCAGTCCTGGCCGGCCGTGCGGATGTGATGTCCCTGCTCGAGAAAGATGTCTTCTTCTACACGACATTCGGCGGCGAAGCGCTCTCGCTTGCGGCTGCTGTCGCTACGATCGGGGAGCTGAAGGACAAGTTCGTGCCAACTGTCTTGCAGAGGACCGGTGCCCGGTTGATCGAAGGATATAACGCGCTCGCCCGAGAACTATCCATGGATTACACGCAATGCATCGGCATGGGGGCACGCAGCATGGTAGGAGTTGCTGAAGCGCGGAATTCTCTGGCAGGGCATGCACGCGCTCTCGTACTCCCATTCGGTGGAGGATATCGACTACACGCTCGCGGCCTACCGGGAGGTGCTCCCAATCCTGAAGAAGGCTGTTAGCGAGGGCAAGCCGGGCAAATACCTGCGAGTGGAGGCGGTGCAGCCAGTGTTTCGGTCCATCACCGGCAAGCGATGAGCCTGTTCGAGCTAACAGGCAAGGTGGCCATCGTCACCGGAGCTACAGGGCTCCTCGGGACGGAGCATTGTCGCGCCCTGAGCGAGGCGGGTGCCTGCGTCGTAGTTGCGGATCTTGACGCAAGCAAATGCGACGCCTTGGCCACTGAGCTCGGACGTGGCGCGATGGGGCTCGTCCTCGACGTGACCAACCACACGTCGTTGAAAGTGGGGCTCTCCGCGATCATGACGCGCTACGGCGCGGTTGATGTTCTCGTAAACAACGCCGCAGTCAATGATATGTTCGAGAACCCAGCTCTTGCCACAGAGCAGTCGAGGTTCGAGAACTACCCGGAAGCCATGTGGCGCAAGATGTTCGACGTGAATGTCACTGGAATGTTTCTATGCGCTCAGGTGTTCGGCGTGCCGATGGCGCAACGCGGCAAAGGAAGCATCGTCAACATCGCATCTACTTACGCACTCGTAGCGCCCGATCAATCGCTGTACAAGCGCCCCGATGGGACTCAGGCGTTCTATAAATCGGCGGCTTACCCGGCGACAAAGGGCGCTGTCATCGCGTTTACACGCTTTCTCGCCGCCTACTGGGGTGACCGCGGGGTGCGCGTGAACGCGCTATGCCCGGGTGGGGTAGAGAATTCTCAAGACTCCTTCTTTCTCGCTAAATACTCCGGCAGAACCCTTCTTGGACGCATGGCGCGTCCAGACGATTATCAAGGCGCTGTGGTTTTTTTGGCGAGCGATGCTTCAGCCTACATGACAGGCGCCAACTTGGTTGTCGACGGGGGTTGGACTGCCGTGTGAGTTTGCACAGCGACGGTTAACAACAGGCCAATTAGGTGCACGTGAGGAAGGTAATAGGATTCGACGGCTGGACAGTAGGCTCGCACCACTTTCAACGGCTTGTTCAGGCTTTCAGAAGCAGAGGTTTTGAACTCGCTCTGATCCACCTTGGCTCCTGGGGTAACGAGAAGGGCAGGCCGTCGGAGGAGACGATCGGATCTCTTCTGGTGAGGGATATCTCCTTCTATTCTGGGATGAGCTTTGCCGAGATTCTGGAGTTGGAGCGGCCGTCTGCCGTGGTATTTCTGTCCACTGAAGCTTTTGCGCATCGTGCATTCAACCGCTATTGCCGCCAGCGCAAGGTGCCCACCGTCCACCTATTTCATGGGCTACAGCAGCTTATGGACACAGCGCCCCTGGCGGCCAAGGTCCACCGACGCCTATGGCTGATGCGAGGACATCTTTTAAAATCGCTCCGCCACTTTTGGCCTGTCTATGCTCGATCTCTTTGGGAGACACGCGCGACTTTGGGGGAGTGGGCTCGCTTCGCGCAGGATATTGTCGGCCGCGCTCGCGCGGCCAGGCCCACGGATGCGGCTAACGATTCGAGGTCCGATAGAGCGTGCGTTTATATCGAGTCAGAGGTCAAGTATGCCATCGAGAAGTATGGATACTCGCCGGCGCACGTCGTCGCAGTCGGCAATCCCGATTTATTCTCGTTTGGCATGCCCGCCAGCGGAATTGGATCGCGCCTACGCGCGTCGAATCGCACTAGCGATTACCAGCACGTCGTTTATATTGAAACGAATCTGCTGCACTACGGCTCCGTGTTCGATTCGAAGGAACAGTTCATTCAGCACGTAGTGCTCACCGGTAACGAGTTGTCGCGACACGGCAAGTCCCTTGTGTTCAAGCCACACCCCTCTACCGACCGGGACGTGGCGTCACTCCTGTCAAAGGCCGGAGTGGAGGTGTGCTCAAGAGAGGAGTTCATTCCGAAGCTCCAGGGTTCCTGTGCGTGCATCACCGAACCTTCCAGCGCGGCGTTGATGCCGGCTCTCATGGGAATGCCCTTGTTTCTGGCGCAGTACGGAAAATTATCCGGCCAGACATTCGGAGGACTGATCACCAGCTATCCGAGAGCCCGTACACTGCGGGATTTGAGCGCTTTCACCGCCGTGCTTGCAGCAGAGCAAGCGTGTTTCGATTCAGAGCGGACGATGCGATGGATCGAGCAAACCACGGGGCCTCTCCCGGCCGAGTTTATGCCGGCTCGGGTCGCCGACGTCATTGCATCACTTATCGGCGAGCTCGCTAGGACTCCTAAACCGATCGAGGCACAAGTCCCTCCGTGACGCTTCGACGAATAGTGTTGATTGGCTGGTTTTTTCTCTGCCTCTATCCAGTGTCCGTGGACGGCATCGGCGTGAACTACGCATTCGTGTTGCTCCCGTTGATCTCGGTCGTTCTGCTGGGGAGACTGCGGCATCCCGGCAGCGCGTTTATGCTGGTTATTGTTGCCTTTGTGGCGATCTTCTTCTGTGCAGCGCTCTATCAATACGATTTGATCGATGAAAGCGGAAGGCGATTTGTCAGCTTTGGAATTTTCATGTCCATATTTTCGTATATGTTCGTGAGAGTCGACGATGAGATGATTGCGGCGTTCAAGATTGCCGTTGTCGTTAGCAGCGCATATTTTTCACTTATCAGCATCTACGTGCTGCTGTCGGCGGGGCCTGCGAACGTGGGGTACGCGGCGAAGGACCTAGTCGGAACTCAGAGAATCGGATTTGTCTACGTGCTCGCACTTTGGCTCGCCTATATCGACCCGGAGGTCAAAAAGACATTTGGCATTGCGCGACACGGGCTAATTTTGGTCGTGACTGCCGGACTGCTCCTCACATTCTCCCGAGCCTCCGTGGTATCGGCACTGGGTTCTCTCGGTCTGTTCGTCATGGGTCGAACTGGCCGTTGGATCACGAGTTTGAGTCTGAGGGGGCTTCTGAAGGCCGTCGTATCCGTTTCCGGCGGCGCGATCATCGTTGGCATTCTCTACGATGTGTTTCCATTGACTTTCTCATTCTTCGGCGAGCGCCTGTTTGACTTCCTTTCAAGCTCAGAGGACTTGCAAGCGCATTTGCTCGACCCCAACTCGTCCGAAGGAACTCGTCTGCTACTGCTTCAGGATATAACCGAATTCGTGTCGCGCAATCCCGTGACAGGAGCTGGCTATCTTGGCGTGTGGGTCTTGCCGCACGCGCCAACAGGGTCAGCTCACAATCAATATCTGGACGTTCTCTTCCGGACAGGTATCCCGGGGCTGCTTGCGTATGGGTTCCTTCTCGTGACGCTTATGAGGCGTTTGTGGCGTGAAGAGGAGGGGCTATTCTGGGGAGTCACGGGCATTCTGATATACGGACTGTTCCACGAGACCTTCAAGGAATCGCACGGTGCGGGCATCCTTGCGTTCTTGCTCGGACTGTTGGCGCAGGGGTATCGAGACGACAGGGAGCGGTTCAGCGGCGCTCGTGCCACACTTGAGGCTAATCGACTTGACCTGCAGGCCCCCGGTGGCAAACAGGCGACCGTACAGTGAGCCTCGGCTGCCATAGCGTTGTTTGTAACGGCGCAATATGAGTCATGGCTTATGAGTGTTGATCTGCTTAAGCAGTACTATGAGGAAGATGCAGACAGGTTTTGGGATCCTCGAGAGGGAATGACCGGGCGAGATCTCGATGTGTATCCGTTGCTGAACGGGCTATGTGGTAGCGTGCTCGAGTACGGGTGCGGTTCCGCCTCGCTGCTCCTCGGTCTGGCGAGAGAGAGCCGTTTTTCGAAATGCATAGGCGTCGACATCAGTGAGAAGGCGCTTGCCAGTGCGGCGAGAGCGTGGGTCGATCTGGTTCATTCTGACAGGGAAAAGTTGCAGCTGGTGATCCCACAATCTGATCGCCTGCCAGGTATCGCCGATGGGTCCATCGATCTGGTAATCAGCGTGGCCACAGTGGAGCACGTCGTCGATCCCTATGTGGTGCTGGACGAGTTGTATAGGATTGCCAAACCGGATGCCAAGCTGGTATGTAGCGTACCTAATTACGCCTACGTCAAGCATCGCATCGCTCTTTTATTTGGACGTCAGCCTAAGACCGGGACCGACGAGCCCGTGGAGAAATGGAGGACCGAAGGCTGGGACGGAATGCACCTGCATACGTTCACGAAATCCTCGTTCACTATTCTCCTGGAAGACTGCGGCTGGATTCCCGAAAGATGGACCGGATGCGGAACCCGGTTCAATTCCATCGGATTTGGTTATTTTCGGCGAAAATACCCGGGTCTGCTTTCGGGCGAGCTCATCGCGGTCTGCAGGAAAGCAGTGTGAACGGTGCGTCGTCAACCGGAAAAGGCATGAAGAGGGACCTACCGAGATCACCTTACACGAGGGGTCCAGCTGGAAACCTCGAAACGAGTCTCCCGCGCGAAGTTTCAGAGGGGGTTCGGACGGGTAGAGTTCTTGCCGGCGACGACTTCACGGATCAGCAACTTTCCACCTGGTTCAGTCAGGAGCGGGAGGCGTTCTTTCAGCAAGATGACGGCAACAGCGACGTCGATCCTTGGTATGCCTACATGAGGTTCGTGAATGAGACTCTAGGTTTCTCCAGAGTCAGCAGCGTCGCGGCGGACGCAAACTCCGTGCTGGTAATCGGTCCGGGGTCGGGAATTGAGATCAAAACCTTCGCCGAGCGGCATCCGGACTGGCACTTGCACTTACTGGAAGCGTCGTCGAACTTCAGAGTTGCTCTGAAAGACAGATGGCCGTGGGCTGTCGTTCTGGAACCCGCGACATCAGGCGATATCGGATTGAAGAGCGATTCGCAGTCGCTCGTGTGCGCGTTCTCCGTGCTGCATCACATTCCGAATGTCAGCAAGGTCGTAAAGGAAGTTGGACGCATACTTAGGCCCGGAGGAGTCTTTCTTGTGCGCGAGCCATGCTCATCCATGGGGGATTGGCGATTTCCGAGGTCGGCTACTCCAAACGAGCGCGGCATAGGTCGTGACTTGCTAGTCGCATTTGCGAAACGCGCCGGATTGGAGGTGGACACCAAGCCGGTGCCGATTCTTTTCGAGCCTCTCAACAAGGCGCTCAGGTGCTCGATCGGCTACTCCGCAATCTCGTTCAGCCTGCTCTATCGGGTTGATCGGGTAGTGTCGTGGTTCGCCGCTTTCAATGACTACTACTGGAGAGACTCCTGGTACAAAAAATTTGGTCCGTCATCGTATTTTTATGTATTTCGAAAATCGCAGTTCTGTTGACGCGCGCTCGAGGTACTCTGAGCGTTGATGGCCGCACAGCCGTGTCTTCAGCCATTCGAAGTCACCAGAGCTTCGTTTGAACCGCGGTGCCACAGCGAGAAAGCCAGCTGTTCGCTGCAGCCAATTCGGTGTTCATTCCAATGTTACTATCTCGATCGCTCTGGCCTGGGTCCTCTTCGCTACGGTGTCCGGTTTTGGGTACGGCGCAGGTCTATCGCTCCTCTATGTATTGCTATCCGGCGCGTTGTTGGCATTCTGCTCCTTGCAGGCACAGATCGTCCGACTTCAAGAAAATCATCTGGGGTCCCTCTGTTTCGTTTTCGTCGCACCACTGGCCGGGTTGATCGGAAGTCTGGCCGCTTTCCTAGTGCACAAGACGGTGCAGGCGTATTTCCTAGGCGGCGCCTTGGGTCTGTCTGGCGCGCTGCTCGGACTGTGGTGCCTTCGAATCGGTTTCTATGAACGAGTGCCGAGCGTCAGCGATGCGCGGGTCGTTCTGGTTAACGTGATCCCATTCGTTGCGGTCGCGTTCCTCGGTTGGCTCAGTGGATACGGAAACAACTATCTCGTGCGACTGCTACTCCAATCGACGGAAGTGTCGAGATTTACATTCGCGCTCAGCGTGGCGTCGATCATGCAGCTGGTTGCTACGGCTCTGAATCAGGCGTGGGGCCCGCGTTTTTTCAGGCTCTCTCGCGAGCTCCCCTTCACGCAGGTGGAGCGAAAGAATCGAACGGCGTTCCGTCTGCAGGGTATCGCGCTCGGAGCGGCCGGGGCCGCGGTGATGGCAATATACCCGTGGGCAATCAAGCTGCTCGGGGGGAATCTGATCGCCTATCGATCGATGGGGGTCGAGATTTTGATCCTGTTTGTTGCCTATCTGTTTCTGATTCCGTGGTGGCATTGCCAGAACTACTACTTGATCCATGGAAAGGGCGCCGATTTGATGCGAATCGTGCTGCTGACCAGCGTGGTCGGCACGGTCGTATGGGTGACTCTGATCTGGGCGCTCGGGCCTCTGGGCGTGTACGTGGGATTCTTCACACAGATGGTATTGCGTACAGCGGGAATCGTTTACGCGGCGAGGAAGCATTGGCCAGTGGTCGTCGCTTGGGATGGCGTGGCCGCGGGGACGGCGATTACTCTTGGCGGTTTCCTCCTGGCCACCGTCTGATCTGCGGCACAGCTAGGTTTAACTGCGATGTGCGGGATAGTCGGGATCGCTTCGAAAACGACCGTCACGAACCGGGACTGGCTCGCGGTAGGCCGCGATTCAATGCGCCATCGAGGTCCGGACGATGCGGGAGAATGGTGGGCCGCCGACGGTCACGTTGGGTTTGGACACCGGCGGCTGGCGGTGGTCGATCTTTCACCTCGCGGACATCAGCCGATGTCCGACGCAGAGGGTCGTCTAACCATCGTATTCAACGGAGAGATCTACAACTTCCAGGATTTGCGCTGTGAACTGACTGGCGTTGGGCACGCGTTCGCCACAGACAGCGATACCGAGGTAATCCTCGCGGCCTTCAGACAATGGGGTACTGAGTGTCTGGGCAGGCTAAACGGTATGTTTACTTTCGCGATCTACGATTCCCGCCGGCGCCAGCTCTTTCTTGCGCGTGACCGTGCGGGCGAGAAGCCCTTGTACTACTGGATGGAAGGTGAGGCGATCCGGTTCGCCTCGGAACTGAAGGGATTAATGGCGGACGAATCGCTACCCCGACGGGTGGATCGGGAATCGCTAGACTGCTATCTGGCCGAGGGTTTCGTTCCGGGCGAACGTTGCATCCTACGCGGCGTGCGCAAGCTACCGGCCGCGCATGCGCTGGTATTCGACGTCGATACTGGACACCTCCGCCAGTGGCGTTACTGGAGGCTACCGGACGCGGATCCGGACACACCTCGGGGCGCGTCCTGCGAAGGCCTGCTTGATGAGCTGGAGCATCTGCTGGCGGACGCGGTACGTCGCCAACTTGTGGCGGACGTGCCGGTCGGTGTTCTTCTCAGCGGCGGAGTCGATTCCAGCTTGATTACGGCCATGGCGGTGCGCGCAGCGCCCCGAGTCAAGACGTTCACGGTGCGCTTTCCAGGACACGACAGGTACGATGAAACGGAGCATGCGCGCCTGATAGCTCGACATTTCGACACGGAGCATATCGAGCTCCACGCCGAAGCTACATCGCCGGACCTGCTTCCCACGCTCGCGCGACAATTCGACGAGCCGTTGGTGGATTCGTCGATGATTCCGACTTTTCTGGTGAGTCGCCTGGTTCGTCGTCATTGCACCGTAGCTCTGGGAGGCGACGGAGGGGACGAGCTGTTTGGTGGCTACTCGCATTACTATCGCATGCTTCGGATGCAGAGCGCGTTCGGATGGATTCCGCTGTTGGTGCGCGCGCCGCTTGAGGGGCTGGTGGGCCGCGTGTTGCCAGTGGGTTTCAAGGGGCGGAATTGGCTACAGGGACTTTCCACTGATCTGCGCAGCGGCGTCCCAATGATCGCATCATACTTCGATCGCGGAATCCGTCGACAGCTGATGGCAGACCATGCTCGTTGGCGGCCGGTCGCCGAGGAGGTCCGCAACAGCCGAATCCCGCGAGACGGCGACTTGCTGCAGCGATCAACGCGTCTGGACTTCGCAACCTATTTGGCCGAGGACATCCTCGTAAAGGTCGACCGGGCAAGCATGCTGCACTCACTCGAGGTGCGTGCTCCTATGCTAGACGTTGGCCTAATCGAGTTTGCATTCAGGAAGGTCCCATCCGGGCTGAAGGTTGACACGGCTAGGCGCAAAATACTGCTGAAGAAGCTCGCTGGACGGGTGCTGCCCCCGTCATTCGACATGCAGCGCAAGCAAGGCTTCTCGATTCCATTGTCCTCATGGTTGCAGTCTCCGGACTGGAGCGGATTCTTTCGCGAGGTACTGCTGGACGATAGTCAACGTCTGTTCGGGCACCGGTTCGTAGAGAGTATGCTTAAAGGTCAAGCCCGCGGGCGCGCCAACTCCGAACGGCTGTTCGGCCTGGTCATGTTTGAGTTGTGGCGGCGCGAATACCATATAGAAGTCGAGGCTGATTCGTGAGAGCCGCGTTGCTAGAGCTGTTGCGATGCCCGGCTTCTGGACAGCCGCTGCAGCTGGTCGATCCTGAAGGGACGAGCACGGAGATCAGCGCCGGTTGGTTGGTTTGCGTGCCGCGGTTCGTACCTGCATCCAACTACGCCGATAGCTTCGGGATGCAGTGGAACAGGTTCATCAAGACGCAGCTCGACAGTCACTCCGGGCAGCCCATCTCAGCCACGAGATTCTGGACGGCGACGGGCTGGAACGCTGCAGACCTCGCGGGCAAGTGGGTGTTGGACGTCGGCTGCGGAGCTGGAAGATTCGCTGAAGTCGCGTTGCGGGCGGGCGCGAAGGTCGTTGCGCTGGACTACTCGAATGCAGTTGATGCCTGTCAGGCGAATCTCGGCCATCACCCCAATCTGCACGTCATCCAGGCGGCAGCACACGCCTGACGTCGGCCGGGCATTTGCTGCATTGCCTCCCATGGTCCAGCCTGGAGGACGACTGTGTGTGGATTTCTATGAGAAATCCTGGAAAAGTCGCCTGTTGCCGAAATACTGGCTGCGGCCCATTACAACGCGCATTCCCAGAGCCAAGCTCTTTGCCTGTGTACAGCTCGTCGTGCCGGCGCTGCTGCCGGTGAGCCGTGCGCTGGCGAAGGTGCCAGGTATCGGTCGCCGGCTGAAGCGAATCGTGCCGGTTGCCAATTACTTCGGCGAGCTGCCCCTGAACGCGAAACAGCAGATGGAATGGTCGATGCTGGACACTTTCGACTGGTTTTCGCCTCAATTCGATCAGCCGCAGAACTCGAGAACGATCCGCACCTGGCTCGAGAATACCGGCATGGCAGATGTCCAGGTGCTGAAGGCTGGCCACCTGGTCGGTCGGGGCAGAAAGCCTGCATGCTCATAGCAAGTGTGAAAAGATGAGCATAGTCGTTGGCATCGACGCCTCGCGAAGTCGCTCCGGCGGGGCAAGGTCGCATCTGATAGGCGTGTTGTGGGAGGGGGACCCTGCAGAGCACGGCGTGCGAGAGGTGCACGTATGGTCGTACAGGGCACTGCTGGACTCTCTGCCTGATGCGCGGTGGCTGGTCAAGCACAATCCACCGGAGCTCGAGCGCTCCCTGTTTCATCAGGTCTGGTGGCAGTTCTGGAAACTACCGGGAGAGATGCGCCGGCATGGATGCGACATCCTGCTCAATCTCGATGCCGGAACGGTCGGCAGAGCACGCCCGTACATCGTCATGAGCCGCGATATGCTCTGCTACGAGCCAGGTGAGAGACAACGGTATGGATTCTCCAGGGCCCGCTTGAGGCTTGTACTGCTCAGGCAGTTACAGAACCGATCGCTGCAGCGCGCCGACGGTGTCATTTTCCTGACGGAATACGCTGCTAGAGTCATTACGCGAGTGACCGGGCCGCTCGCGAACGTGAGGGTGATACCCCACGGGGTAGGCAAAAACTTCAGGCAGACCAACGTGGGCGAAGCTTGGCCGGATGACGGCGCTCGCGCTATTCGCTGCATTTATGTGTCGCACGCCACCATGTACAAGCATCAATGGGTGGTGGTGCAAGCAATCGCCCGACTACGTGAGCGCGGCTATAACGTATCGCTGCAGCTAGTCGGGGCTGGTTCGGGATTGCGCCGCGCGAGACGACTGCTCGACAGCGAGTTGGCGCGGAGTGATCCTGATGGCCAGTTCGTCGAGGTCCTGAGTTCCGTGCGCCACGAGGAGGTACCCGGACTGCTGGCTACTGCAGATATCTTCGTCTTCGCATCCAGCTGCGAGAACATGCCCAACACACTGGTGGAAGGTATGGCCGCTGGTCTGCCGATCGCGTGTTCAAACAGAGGCCCGATGCCGGAGGTGCTGAGGGACGGCGGGACGTACTTCGACCCGGAGGACCCCGAGTCCATAGCATTGGCCATAGAGGAGGTACTCCTCGACCGCGAATTCAGGAGATCGATATCCCGGGTGGCGAAGCAGTACTCTGCGAACTATTCGTGGCAGAGGTGCGCTGAGCAGACTTGGCGATTTCTGCACGCCTCGGTCCGTGAGTCACGCGACATGACCCCTTGTGATGGGAGCTCGAAAGCCTGCGCTCGGAATCTGCGTGGGCATGCAGATGTTGGCGCGCAGGAGCGATGAAGGCAGGCTCAGCGGGCTAGGTTGGATCGATGACGAAGTCAAGAGGTTTGACGTTTCGCAGTTCCCCAACGAGACGCATCTGCCGCACATGGGCTGGAACGACGTTCGGCCCCGCGACAGCTCGGATCTGTTCAGAGATCTGGCCGAAGAGTCGCGCTTCTATTTCCTGCATTCCTACTATTTCGCGCCTGCCTCTCCCGACTACGTACTCGCTGAAACCGACTACTACGGCCGATTCACCTCGAGCGTGCGCTCGCAACATGTTTTTGGCGTGCAATTTCACCCGAAAAGAGTCCCCGGTGGGGTATCAAGCTCCTGCAGAACTTCGCCGAGCTCTAGCTGCGATATTCAGCAGTACTGGCCCCGTGCCGGGAAAGTCTACTATTACCTGTATCGGAGACCGGGGGAGCCTACGAGTCTACTATTCACCCATATCCGGGACGGGGAAGCCTACGCTAGCGCTGCCGCCACGCGCGCAGTTCTCGGCAGCGTTCTTCCCAACAAAGGATAGTCTGATACTCTCGTATGCATTGATCCGTCTGTGACGGTCTCGATGCGCGGATCGCGGAATTTTCTTCAAGGAGAACAGCATGCGCCGTCGCGATCTGTCTAAGCTCATTGTTGCAGGCGGAGCCGGTTTAGTCACACGGACCTCGCAGGCGCAGACCGTTGGCGCAGCTGGGCATGCGCGAACAGCGGCGGAACAGAAAGCCGCGGTAGCACCGGCCGATCCTGGCTATCAGCCCGGCGATTTGCGCCGCTACGGGGCAGCTCCGGGCGGGGATATCACCGCCGCGTTGGCGAGCGCTGCTTCACAGGCCAACCAGCAGAACGGTGCGGCCATCTACATCCCCTCGGCGCTCGGCATTTGCCGCGTCACGTCCGGCGTGACATTCGAGCGCCCGGTGAGCGTGTATGGTGAGGACTACCAAAACACGGTCATCACGGCGACCTCAGACATCACCGTCTTCACTTTCAACGGGAAGTGTCGTGCGTGACTTGCACCTCGTTGGCAAAGGCCCGAACGCGACCCAGCCCGGGATTCTCGTCAAGAACTGCCCGTACACGAACCTTGAGCGCATCTGGGTACGAAACTTCGGTGTTGGAGTCCAATACCTACCAGGCGCGAATTCCAGCTATCTGAACAGCATCGTCGCGTCGAGCATCGTGTCCAATAACACCACCAATATCGACGCCCAGGCGGAGACAAATCAGCTCGCTCTATATCAAGTCACATTCGGCGGCGGACCAGCTAAAACGGGCATCCGCGTGATCGACTCCAGCGGGCTGACGATATATGGGGGCGACTGCGAGGGGGTCTCCGTCTGCTGTGTGGATCTGGACTCCACTGTAAAAGGCCCCCCGTTCTTCGGTGGTCACGTGATAAGCGGCTGCGATTTCGAGGCCAACACCTGCTCTGCGGGGGACATACGCATCGGCAATACGCACGCAGTGCGCGGGGTTGAGATATCAAACATGACGCTTAGCCCGGGACGTGGCAACCGCTGGTTTGTGAATCCGCTGAATTGCGATGGCTTGTTGATATCCGGCTGTCATATCGAGTCCGGATACCACAGCGAGCACTGGATCAATCGCGCCGGCAACTTGACGAATTTAGTTTCTCTGGGAAACGGTGCGGAGATCGACAACAACACCGATTCGCCGATCGGCCACGTTTACAACAACTTCGATACCTCCCCCGGCCACCCGCAGCCGTGGCGTGCACCGTCGTACTTTGACCCCAACTACCGGGGAGGGGCCTCGGCAAACCAATATGCCATCTTGTCCACGGACCTAAACATACCCAATGGCCGCTGGTACGCGGGATTGGACGTTATGAACGTCTCCCGGGGTGGCGCGCCGGCTGTGGGAGCCAAAGCGTACGCGCGCGCAATGATTGGAAGGAATGCGTACGGGGGATCTCTGAAAGCAGGCGCGGCCTACATGGAGGGTGACGTCGATATCAACGGTCCGATCAGTGTCAACGGTCAGGCGACCACGGGATCGCAAACAGCGACTTTTACAGCCAGCAACAAACCGGGTGCGACCACCACCAGGCCTGCGAAATGGCTGCCGATTACGCTCGACGGAACGACTTACTACATTCCGTGCTGGAATTGAGCTGATGAGTTGAGCCATGTGAGCCGAAAAGGACAAGCTGATTAGTTCGACTAAGCAGGCGTTACCTTGAAGCGATCGCTCCTCGGGCGGGAGCGTGATGTCTTTACATCTTTCCCCGGAGGCACAGGGGAGTCATAGGAATGCGCCAACAAGGGAGCACGAGACCTGGTGGTGGTGCTCCACGCCGAAGTGCGGACGTTCAGCGAGGCTCAGGAAAGACGTCTGGTGAGCGCATCGTCGGCACTGATACTGCATTTCTAAAAATAAGAAGGCTTCAGGTCGCTGCGCTTGGCTCTTGGCCTGCTTTTCCGGCAATTGGCAGCGTCTGGAGCAGCACCGGTGTATCGTTTCCAATGTCCGAAGCCCTCGTGCCTTCATCTGCTGCGGGAGCTGTGTCTATGAAGCAAGTGCTGCAGGAACTGGGTACCGGGCGCACGGTACTCACGGAGGTCCCCGCGCCGGATGTCTCACGCGTCGAGGTTGGCATAGCTACGCGCTGTTCGCTGATTTCGGCAGGTACCGAACGGATGCTGCTCGAATTCGGGCGCGCCGGGTGGCTGGAGAGAATCCGGCAGCATCCGGCGCGGGTTCGGCAGGTCCTCGATAAGACGCGCACGGACGGCATCCTGCAGACGATTGCGGCTGTTCGAAGCAGACTGGACCAACCTGTGGCGCTGGGCTACTGCAACGTCGGCGTGGTAATCGAGACGGGCAGGGACGCGGGTGGTCTGGCTGTTGGTGACCGGGTGGTTTCCAACGGACCCCACGCCGAGATCGTGGCGGTGCCGCGCAACTTATGCGCGCGCATACCCGATGCCGTGTCCGACGAATCCGCGGCATTCGCCGTCGTAGGAGCCGTCGGCCTCGAAGGCATTCGCCTCGCCGCGCCTACACTGGGAGAGTCGTTCGTCGTGATCGGGCTTGGTCTCATTGGATTGGTTACGGTGCAGCTGCTGCGCGCCAATGGTTGCCGCGTGCTTGGCATCGACCCCGACTCATCGAGGCGGGCCTTGGCGCGGGGATTCGGGGCCGAGACGGTCGAACCCGACCGGGGAGAGGATGGGGATCTTGCTGCCGAGAGTTTCTCCCGCGGCCGGGGTGTCGACGGGGTGCTCATAACAGCAGCGACCGACAGCAACGAACCTGTCGCTCAGGCGGCACGAATGTGCCGCAAACGCGGACGCATCGTGCTCGTGGGTGTCGCAGGATTGCAGCTCGAGCGTGCGGATTTTTACGAGAAGGAGCTTAGCCTCCAGGTGTCGTGCTCTTACGGACCGGGTCGCTACGATCCCGCGTACGAGGAGCAGGGAGCGGATTACCCGGTCGGTTTCGTACGCTGGACCGAGCAGCGCAATTTCGAGGCAGTGCTGGATATGCTGGCGATGCGCGCGCTGGACGTCACCCCGCTCATCACCCATCGCTTCGAGATAGCCGAGGTGACCAAAGCGTATGATCTGTTGGCGACTCAAGCCGAGCCCTATCTGGGCATACTGTTGGATTATTCGCGAGCGCCAAGCGAACGGCGCGCTGCGCGCACCATCGAGCTCGACACCGCGGCAAAGCCGAGCCGCGCACGGCAGCCCACGATTGCGGTGATAGGGGCGGGAAATTATGCAAGCCGGGTGCTCATCCCGGCGTTTGCGCAAACGGGAGCCGAGCTCGTGGGGATCGCCAGCAGCGGTGGCATCAGCGCCGCTCACTACGGGCGCAAGTTCGGCTTTCGTGTCGCCACGAGCGACGCGGAGTCGTTGCTCGCAGATCCGCAGATCGATACCGTGGTCATCGCCACGCGGCACGACAGCCATGCGCATTTTGCCATGCTGGCTCTGAAGGCCGGCAAGCACGCGTTCGTCGAGAAGCCGCTTGCCATATCGCAGGATGAGCTGGTTGAGCTGGAAGCCGTCTGGCGCTCAATACCCGCCGAACGGCGACCCCTGCTGATGGTGGGCTTCAATCGACGCTTTGCACCGCAAGTCCTGCGGATCAAGAGGCTGTTGCAGGGGCTAAAGGCACCCAGGACCATCATAGTGACCGTCAACGCGGGTGCGCTTCCCGATGATCACTGGACGCGCGATCCGGCGGTCGGCGGTGGGCGGATCATCGCCGAGGCCTGCCATTTCATCGATCTGGCGAGGTTTCTCGCCGATGCGGCCATTACGCGATCGCAGATTGTATCGGCAGGCACGATGCGCGAGGTCGCTTCGTGCGATGCCAAT
>WNFW01001009.1_pt1 | contig 19569 bp, 24 predicted proteins | sample 5400131 | NCBI WGS metagenome assembly WNFW01 (sample SAMN13153362, study PRJNA577476) | soil metagenome | isolation source: 20 cm soil or saprolite under grassland replicate 1 | place: USA:California | collected 2016-06-15 | reverse complement strand
CGGCATCGACGGAGCCGCCGCGGATGGGCGGCGGCGGCCCGGCGGGGAGCGTCGCGATCTGGCGGCGCTCCGCGGCAACCTTCACCAGGTAGAGGACCGTGAACAGGCACCCGATCCCGAGCAGCGACGAGGCCGTGATCATCGCCGTCACGTGGATCTGTCGCCAGTACGAGTTGAGCGCGGGCAACAGGTCGGTGGGTCCGACGTAGAAGAAGGACACCGCCATCGCCATCGTGAAGATCGCGAACCCGTAGATGAAGCCGCCGAGCGTCGTGACGTGGTATCGCCACTCCACGATGACGAGGTAGGCAAGCACGATCAGGAACGTGAGCAGCGCCGAGTACTCGTACATGTTGCCCCAGGGGGTACGCCCCGCCGCGATGCCCCGGCCGACGATCGACAGGCCGTTCGCGAGGAGCCCGGTGGTGCCGACGACGAGCGCCGCCGTGTGGAACGACCTCTTCCGGAACGCGAGGTAGGCGAACGAGAGCACCATCGCGGCGATGTAGCCGAACAGGGCGGCGTTGAAGGCGTCGCTCGAGACGCGCGCCCAGTCCGCGGTGCTCACCGCGCCCCGACCTCCTCGCGCGGCTCGGCGGGGATCCTCGCGATCGCGCCGTCCAGATCCTCGACGAGCTTCGGGAACGCCTCCTCGAACCGATCCTTCCGCTGCAAGGCGAACCCCCCGATCTGCACGACCGACCCGGCGTCTTTCGGTTCGGCACGGAACCAGACCTTCCGTCGCGACGAGTACATCGCCGCGACCAGACCCGCGAGGATGAGGATAGCGGCGCCGAGGACCCAGGGGACGGTCGGCCGAGGACCCAGGGGACGGTCGTGTCGCGCGAGACCTGCAGCCGCGAGTACTGGCGGAGCTGCGGGAACGACATCGCGAGCACGGGCTCGGAGCGGGTCGGACAGACGGTCCCGGCGAGCCGTCGCGGGAGTCCCGATGAGGACGCCCCCGAGGTCACGCACCCGCGGGCGAGATCGACCGTCCATCCTTCGCCGATCCCGCCGGTCGCGACCTCTCGCATGAGCCGCGTGTCCAACCCGCTCAGGGACGGATCGAGCAGCTTGCCCTCCCAGAGCGAGTAGCGCACGAACGGATCCTTCGCCTCGGTCATCGGCTGGGGGACCCCGGCGATCAGTCCCGCGAAGTACGCGACGCTGTCGGGATAGAGCTCGAGCTTGATCGCCACCTGCGGGCGGAGCGTGGGCAGCTTCACGAACCCGATCCACGGGACGGTGAGCGGGTTGTCGCCGGGTTGAGCGTTCTGCCCCATCACCACCGGGCCGTGGAAGATCGTGGTCCCCCGATCGGTGATCGTGACCACGGGGGCCCAACCGAACCCGAACTGGAAGATCCGCACGCCGTCGAAGCTCACCGGGTGGTTGATCGTGACCGTGTCTTGTCGCGCGGGCGTTCCGTCCGGGGCGATCAGCTCGACCTTCGACGTGAAGTCCATCGGGACGCCGCTCTGCCGGAACGCGTCGGAGTAGTCCAGGAGCTTGATGCCGATCCCCGTGTGCGCGCCCGACGAGAACCGCCCCGTGCGAAGATCACCGTCGTAGTTGAACGCGGCATCGGTCCATGTCTGCCCCTCCACGATCGTCGCGTGCCCGACGTACCCCGTCCCCTTCCCGACGATCACGGCGATCAACAACACCAGGAATGCCCAGTGGAACACGAGGCTGCCAACCTCGCGGAGCGCGCCCTTCTCGGCCGCGACCGCGCGGCCGTCCCCCGAGACGGCGACGCGGTAACCGTGACGCCGCAGGACCGTTCGTGCCGTCGCGGCCGCTGATCGCGGATCCGCGGTGACGCGGAGCTCCCGGTACTGAGGGAACGCATCGATCTCCCTCGCCTGGATCGGACGCTGGCCGATCGCCCGGATCATCGCCCGCGATCGTGGGATCAGGCATGCGATGAGGGAGACGAACAGCAACGCGAGGATGAGCACGAACCACCAAGACCCGAACACGTCGAAGAACCCCGCTCGGAGGAACAACGTGCCGAGGAAGGGATGCGCGAGCCGATAGGACGCCACCCGCTGCGGGCTGTTGGGGATCTGCGGGAGCAGCGAGCCGACCGCGGCGCCGGCCGCGAGGAGGAAGAGCAGGACGAGCGCCGTACGCATCGAGCGGAGGGTCCGCCACACGAGGGCGAACGACTGGCGAACCGTGCTGCGGGGAGGCGCGGAAGGACTCATGTGGCCGACAGGATGCTACTGCGAGCCGAGCGGTCAGAGGCCGGGCGCGAAGCGCTGGAGCGGTGCGATCAGGTAGCGGGTGAAGGTGCCGGTGATGAGCATGATGCCCATCCCCACGAGCAACGACCCCGAGGCGACGGTGATCACACGGTAGTTGCGTCGGAACCACCGGAGGGTGCCGGAGAGCCACTGGACCCCGAGACCGATCAGGAGGAACGGCACGCCGAGCCCGAGCGAATACACGACGAGCAAAAGGACCCCCCGCGCCGTGCTCTGCGTGCTCGCGATGAAGAAGATCCCGCTCAGCACCGGGCCGATACAGGGCGTCCACCCGGCGGCGAAGGCCATGCCCAGCGGGAACGCCCCGGCGACGCCGGGACGCACCTTGTGCAGGAACGGCCGGCGTTCGACGTAGAGCGCGATCGACCCCCGCCCCAGGGCGTACCCGATCATCAGCACGCCGAGGGTGACGACGACGAGTCCCGCGATCGTCTGCCCCGCGGAGCCCTTGAACAACCGCACGGTCGACGCGAACGCGCCCAGCAAGGCGAAGACGAGGGTGAACCCACCGATGAACAGCACGATCGGGAGGAGACGACGAGACGGAGCTCGCTCGGGGTCGCCCGCCATCCCGCCGTCGACGGCCGACTCGCCGGTCACGAACGACAGGTAGCCGGGCACGAGGGGGAACACGCACGGACTCGCGAAGGACACGATGCCCGCGACGAAGGCGAGCGCAGGGGCCCACCATCGGGCCAGCGCGTGAGTGGTATCGGCGAGCATCGCGGCTGCGCCTCAGTGTAGGTGCCGTGCCACGGGTGACGGAGAGGGGTTGCTATGATGCCGCCGCCGCGGCCAGGAGGGATGGAAGGCACGAGCGCATGAGTCAGATCGACGTCGCGACGAAGTCACCGATCCGGCAGCGCACGCAGGGCCTCAAGTCCCGGATCGAGGTGTTCGTCAGGAACTTCGAATGGACGTGGACGAACGCCGTGCTCTTCTCGATGGCGCTCCTCTTCTTCCTGCTCATCTCGGCGGTCGTGATGCCGTCGTTCTGGATGTACTACGCGGAGCAGAAGATCGGTTGGGCCGGGCCGACCGATCTCCAGGCCTTCCTCGAGAAGCCATTCGGGACGAGTATCACGAACCCGCTCAGCCTCGAGGGGTACAAGCAGGTCCGAGACGCGATCGCGATGGGTCTCACCACGGGTCCGATCATCACCGTCCTCGTGGCGTCGGCGGCGATGCAGAATTGGCGCCGCAAGCTGCGCGGTGGTGGTGGGGACTCTCGACCGACCGGCGGGTACCGGTAGGAGCACACATGCCGTTCACGAAGACCGAGGTCGACATCCACGACGACTACGTCGTCGAGACGGTCGACGCCGCCTGGCTCGCGCAAGGCGTGAAGTCCCCGAAGCACCTGATGCTCGACCCCGACAACTGCATCCTGTGTCGGGCTTGCGAGGACGTATGCCCGTGGAACTGCATCTGGATGATGTCGACCGAGATCGTCCGGGACGCCGACGAGGACCCGGTCGAGGCGGAGGTCGGCGTGGCGAATGCCGTCTTCGTCGTCGACGACAATGCCTGCACCCGGTGCTCGGTCTGCGTGGACCGGTGCCCAACGGACACGCTGTACTATGCGCGCCTGCCGGAGTCCTCCGGGGGGCGGCGCACGATGGCCGAGGTCCCTGCCTCGCAGGCGGCCTCGGAGTGACCGTCGTGTGGATCGCGCGAGGAATGTAGAAGGAGGAGCGTGGCGAGGATCAAGCTGCCGGATCTCCGCGAGTCCGAGGTTTGGAAGTCGATGTTCCGTCCGGGCTCGATCTATCGGAAGGGCTACAAGGACACATCGCGCGACCGGGCGCTTGCGACGATGAACAACGTGCTCTGGCACCTGCACCCGACCAAGGTGAAGCGCCATGGACTCAAGCTGACCTACACGTTCTGCCTGGGTGGGATCTCCTTCTTCCTGTTCGTGCTGCTGACGCTGACCGGGATCTTCCTGATGTTCTTCTACCGTCCGATGGCCGACATCGGCGGCGCCGTCGCGTACTCGGATATGCAATCGATCCGCACGTCGGTCTTCTTCGGCGACCTCGTCCGCAACCTGCACCGGTGGGGCGCCCACCTGATGGTGCTGTCGGTCACGCTGCATATGGCGCGGGTCTTCTACACCGGCGCTTACAAGCCGCCGCGCGAGTTCAACTGGGTCGTGGGCGTCGTGCTCCTGTTCCTGACGCTCGGGCTGTCGTTCACGGGCTATCTGCTTCCGTGGGACCAGCTGGCGATCTGGGCGATCACCGTCGGCACGTCGCTCGCGGGCTACTCGCCCTTCATCGCGAAGCAGGCCAACTTCCTTCTGCTCGGGGGAGCGATCGTGAGCCCCAACACGTTGCTCCGCTGGTACGTGCTCCACGTCCTCGCGCTTCCGTTCGTGCTCGTGCTGTTCCTGGCGGTCCACTTCTGGCGGATCCGCAAGGACGGCGGCATCTCGGGGCCGCTGTAGGGAGACGATGCGATGACCTGGGAGGAAGTCCCGAAGGACATGGGGGTGTACCAGCAGACGCTGGACGCCCAGCTCGCCGGGGGCACCGACCGACGGGTCGCCGAGGGGCGCGCCCGATCGAAGGCCATCCGCGCGTACCAGCAGGGACATCCCGACGAGGTCGAAGAGCGCCCGGTGCGGGCGCCGGCCGCCGCGGCGGCGGGCGGCGATGGTGCCGGCGCCAGCGCTGCGGCCCCGGCAACGGTTCCCGCGGCGGCTGCGGCAGCGGCCCCCGCCGCGGTCGGGGCAGCCCCGGCAGGGGCAGCGACGGCGACCGTCGTGGCTGCCGCACCCGCCACCCTGCCCCGGCGCGACGCGCCACTGCCCACCGGCGGGATCCCCGCCCCCAAGAAGGGAGCCCCGGAGAAGCACCGGCTCCTCGCGCTGGTCCCGCCCGAGGGGATCCAGCGCGTCGAGCGTCAGCAGGGCGACCGCGTCAACGTCTGGCCGCACCTCCTGCTCGAGGAGTTCATCGCGATGCTCATCCTCTTCGCAGGCCTCCTCGTCTTCTCGACGTTCCTCAACGCGCCGCTCCGCGAGGTCGCGAACCCGAACCTGACGCCGAACCCCTCGAAGGCCCCCTGGTACTTCCTCGGTCTGCAGGAGTTGCTGCGCTACTTCCATCCGATGGTGGCCGGCATCTCGATCCCCACGTTCATCCTCGTCGGGCTTGCGGCGGTCCCGTACGTCGACCGGAACCCGAGCGTCCTGCCCGGCGACCGGAAGATCGCGATCACCCTGTTCACCGTCCTGTTCATGTTCGGGGCCGTCCTCACGATCATCGGGTCGTTCTTCCGAGGTGAGGGCTACAACTGGATCTGGCCCTGGGCGCAAGGGGTCTTCTTCGAGCTATGACCGCGCTCGGCCTGTCCACCGCCACCGTCGCCGTCATCCTGGTGTTGGTCGGCATCATCCTGTTCGCGTTCTTCTTCAGCCTCTCGTTGCTCCGCGCGAGCCGGCAGGCGGGTCGACGAGCCGAACCGGCAGCCAAGCCCGTCCCCGTCGTGTCGCGTCGCGACTTCCAGCGTCGCGCCCTGATCTCCTCGGTGCTGCTGTTCTCCGCGGAGTTCGGGTTGGGCACGGTCGGGTTCCTGTGGCCGAACCTGCGCGGTGGGTTCGGATCGAAGATCCCCGCCGGGTCGGTCAACGACATCAAGTCGTTCATCGAGAGCAACAAGCAGCCGTACTACGTGGGCCAGGGCCGCTTCTACGTCGTCGAGTGGAACGGCACCCCGGGATCCGGTCAGGCGAACTACCCGTCGCTGCAGGTGACCGCGCAGGGCATCATGCCGCTCTACCAGCGCTGCGTGCATCTGGGATGCCGCGTGCCGTTCTGCCAGCAGTCCCAATGGTTCGAGTGCCCCTGTCACGGGTCGAAGTACAACGACGCCGGGGAGTACCAGCTGGGCCCCGCGCCGCGCGGGATGGACCGGTTCGCGCTCACGATCGAAGGCGACCAGGTCATCGTCGACACGTCCGGCGTCATCCTCGGGCCGCCGCGTGGAACGAACACGATCAACGAGCCCGCGCAAGGCCCCTTCTGCGTCGCGCCGGGCTGAGGGGGCGGACGATGCTGGCCGAAACGAACACCACCGGGATCATCCTGGTGGCGCTCGGGGCGCTCGCGATCGCCCTGTCGATCGTCGCGTTCGTCCTGCGCAACCGTGCCCGCGGCAAGCGGGCCGAGGTGCCGAACGCGCTCCGTCCCGGGCCCGCGGACGCGGCCCTCGAGACCCCGCTGCTCAACCGGCTGCAGGGCTGGGGTGTCGTGCTGATGACGTTCTTCGTGATCTGGTTCCCGCTGCAGTGGCTCTTCGAGCCGTCGCGGAACCTGAGTCAGGAGAACGAGCTGCGGGCACTCGCGACGGCTCGCGGCGCCCAGGCCGTCCTCCCCTATTCCGCGGACAACCAGCTCGGGGTCGGGTGCACCCGCTGCCACGGCAACGAGCTGAAGGGCGGCGTGATCCCGTACACCGACCCGACGACCGGTACGCCGGGATACGGGTACCCGCCGAACCTGACCACGATCTGCATGGGCATCCTCGACCCGGCCGGAGGTCACCCGACCATCGTCAGCGTGGACGACATCTACCAGGTGATCCAGCAGGGACGTGGCGATATGCCGTCGTGGAGCATCCGGTACGCCGGGGCGCTCGACGACCAGCAGATCAACGACATCGTCACCTACCTGATCGATATCAGCTCTCAGGTGGTGCCGTACGACAAGAACATCTGCACGAACCCGGATGCCCAGGCGAAGGCTCTCACGCTCGCGCAGAAGAACCAGGTCGTCACGGAGAAACCCTGATGCTGGCCGACACCTGCCTCGGATTCAACGTCGCGTGCGGAACGCTGTTCAAGGGCGGCGGGGTGGTCCTCGCCGGCTTCATCCTGTTCATCGGCAGCGTGTACGTGCTGCTCGCCGCGGTGTTCGGGCGCTGGATGGGATATCTCGTCCTGATCATCGCCCTCTCCGGCTGGCTGATCATCCAATCGTCGATCTGGATGTTCGGCTTCTGGTCGCAGGGTCCGGACACCAAGACCAACCTGGGTCCCCGAGGATCCGAGCCGGCGTGGCAGGTGATCGACGCCGGCCTCACCCCTGGCGACACCTACGTGGAGTTCTCGCAGTACCCCAACCCACCGACATGGAACGCGCCGGACCCGGTCACGCAGGCGGCCGACATCCAATCGGTCCAGGGCGCAGCGACCAGCTTCCTCGCCAACCAGGCGAACGCCTCGCTGGGCCGGAGCGCGGACTCGCTCGACGCGATCCAGACGACGCAGTTCGCGGTCGACTCGCTCAAGTTCTCCAAGGCCGAGGACGGCACGCCGATCGCGGTGGTCCAAGCGCACTTCGTCGGGGGCGGTCCCGAAACGGTGCTCTCGATGAAGTACAACAAGGGAAGCGTCGACCGCTACTCGCGGATGTTCCTCCTCGGCTCGATCCTCTTGTTCGTGATCCATCTCCCGCTGCTCGATCGAGCCGAACGTTCACGGAAGGCGTTCCTCACCGGGGGGAACGCCCCTCCCTGGTACGGGCCGGCGTAAGGGAGGAGGAAGGACCGATGCTCGGGATCGAGACGCCCCTCCTGGATCAGGGCAGCATCCAGTTCATGATCCTGGTGGTCATGCTGGTGATCGTCGCGGTCGTGATCTGGATCACGATCCCGCGATAGCGCCGCCCGGCTTGCTCCCCGATCCCTTGAGCTCGTGGAGCGTGTCGCGCTGCTCGTAGTACGACAAGATCTGCAGCTCGATCGCGAGATCGACCTTCCGGATGGTCACCCCCTCGGGGACCGTGAGCATCGCCGGCGCGAAGTTCAGGATCGAACGGATCCCCGCCTGCACCATGCGGTCGGCAACGTCCTGCGCGTCCGGTGCGGGGGTCGCGATGACGCCGATCGCCACCCGCTCCGCGCGCACGAGCTCGGGCAGATCGTCCAGATGCCGCACCTCCATCCCGTCGACGGGAGTACCGACCTTCGCGGGATCCACATCGATCAGCGCCGCCACGCGGAACCCGCGCTCGGCGAACCCCTTGTAGCGTGCGAGCGCCTGCCCGAGGTTGCCGACACCGGCGATCAGGATGGACCAGTGCTGGGTCAGCCCGAGGGCCCGGCGGATCTCGTGGATCAGCTGGGCGACGTCATACCCGATCCCACGCGTCCCGTAGGACCCCAGGTGGGAGAGGTCCTTACGGACGTTGGCGCTCGTGACGCCGGCCGCGTCGGCGAGGACGTCCGATGAGACCGTTGCTTCACCCTGATCGGCCAGCTCGACGAGCACCCGGAGGTAGAGCGGAAGCCGGGATACGGTCGCGTCGGGGACGGGCCGGGTGGTCACCGGGATCCGCCTCGCTCGGCCATGGAGCTAGCGTATCTGGACGAGTCCCTCCAGCTCGTCCTCGTCGACGGCGATCTCGAACCGCTCCTCACCGTCAACGGTCACGACCGGGATCCGGATCCCGTAGTCGCGCACCAGATCGTCGTCCGTCTCGATGTCCACCTCGTCGAACGAGAACGGCTGGCGAGCGAGAACCGACAGGATCGCGCGCCGCGCCTCGTCGCACAGGTGACAGCCGCGGCGCGTATAGAGGACGACGCTTCGCATCGGCTGGGAGGATACGGTCCGTGCGCGATGCCGACCGCGAGGATCTCGACTTCCACCGGCGACTCTCCTCCGGCGACCGAAGCGCGTTCGATGAGCTCTATCGGCGGTACGCCGGAGCAGCCTACGGGCTCGCCTATCGCATCACGGGACAGCAGATCTTGGCCCAGGACGTCGTCCACGATGCCTTCATGGCGCTCTGGCGGGCGCCCGAGGCCTACGACCCGGCACGAGGACCATTCCGAACGTTCTTCCTCGCCCTCGTGCACCATCGGGCCGTCGACCTCGTCCGACGCGAGTCCCGCCTCCGCGCGAGGTCCGAGCGCGCGGCGAACCTCGAGCCGCTGGTCGGCGAAGACCATGCGGAAGCCATCGCCGAGGAGTCCTACCTCGGCGTGCGCCGGAAAGAGGTTCACGAGGCCCTCGCCGGCCTCCCTCCCGAACAGCGACAGGTGCTCGAGATGGCCTACTTCGGTGGGAAGACCCAGGTGGAGATCGCAGAGGAGCTGGGGATCCCGCTCGGGACCGTGAAGACGAGGACGTTCGCGGCGATGCGGAAGCTTCGCGCGGCGTTGGAGGAGACAGGGTGATCGACGGCCACGGCGAGACGCAGGAGCTCCTCGCCGGCTACGTGCTGGAGAGCCTCTCCGGTGAGGATGCCGCCGAGGCCGACCGCCTCCTCACCGAGCACGTTCCCGGTTGCTCGGAGTGCCGGCTGATGCTCGACGCGTTCCAAGCCGTCGCGGGCGAGCTCGCGTTGGATGCCGAGCCGGTCACACCTCCGGATCCGCTCCTCCCGAGGATCCATCGGGAGATGGATCCGCGAGGCCGTTCGGGCATGCGGTGGACCCCGGGACGGCTCGTCGCAGCGGCGGCGAGCGTCGTGCTCGTGATCGGTGTCGGCGGGATGGCGCTCACCCAGCTCGAGGATCGGAAGACGGCGCAGGTCCCGGCGGCCGACGTGCAGAACGCGCTCGAACTCGCGATGAAGCCAGGGGCCGTGCAACAGCCCCTCGGCGGGAACGCATCCGAGATCTCGGCGCCCGGCGTCCAAGAGCTCTACGTGTACGGCAGGGCCGTTCCGTTCCCCGCGCCCGGCCTCGTCTACCGCTTGTGGGCCGTTTCGGCGAAAGATGCCAAGCACCTCGGCGATTTCCTCCCGTACCCGGATGGGACGGTGCTCGTCCGCCTCGCGATCGACCCGTCGACCTTCGATCACCTGCTGGTGACCGTGGAGCCCGCAAGCTCGGAGCCCTTAGAGCCGGGCGAGCCTGCCTGGCCCGAAGCCGGCTGAGGCATCGGGGTCAGAGCGCCGACGCCGCTCGGCCGGCGATCGCCAGGCCGGCGATCACGATCGCGACCGCGGAGATGAGCGGAAGTGCGAGGGCGACGCGATCGGACGCCCTGCGGGCGATCGCGTCGCGCGCACGGAGGGCGCCGATCCCAACCCCCAGCAGCGCGCAGGCCAACCCGGCGCTGAACGCCGCGACGAGCGCAAGACCGTAGACGACCCGGTGCGCCTGGATCGCGGCCAACATGGCCAGCAACGCGCTCGGGGCCGGAAGGATCCCGCCGGCGAACGCAAGGGTGAGGATCCCCTTCCTCGACAGCCGACCATCCTCCTGCAACACGACGTCATGATCGTCGTGGTCGTGTCCGCGCGCATGATCATGTCCGTCGGCGTGGTGGCGTCGGTGACGCCACACGCCGGATCGGGTCCACACCAAGTAGGCGCCGAGCGCGACCGCGGCGACGCCGGAGAGGGTGCCGAGCCACGGGTAGAGCACCTCGGGACGGAAGGTCTGCTGGAGCGCCACGACGGCGAGACCGAGCGCGATCACGGAGGCCGAATGCATCGAGGCGACCGCCGTCGCGACCGCGAACGCCTGCCGAGACCGCGCGCCCGCGCCCACCATGGCGCCGGCCATCAGGGTCTTGCCGTGGCCGGGCAGCAATGCGTGCCACGCACCGAACGCGAACGCGAGCACGAGCCCGAGCAGGACGAGGGGTAGCCCGCGGCGACCGAGGACGCCGGCGAAGCCGGCGGCCTCGGTCGCCGGCCGTGCGACCGTCGGTGCCACGTCGAGGCCGGTGCCGAGGCCGGCACCGGCCTCCTCGACCACCGCGCCGGACGCCGAGAACGTCGCGGTCATCGACGTCACGTCGAGCGGGCTCGACAGCATGTCTTGCGGATACGCCCGAAGGTCGTCGCTGGGGCTCGTCGCCGGAACGTTCGAGCCCTGGAGCGCGACACCATCTCCGCTCACGGTGACCTCGCGCCAGCCGATCCGACCGTCATCGGCGTTGCCGTCCCGGTAGGCGATCGACCCCGAACCGGCCGCGACCCGGCCGGAGAACGCGCCCTCGAACCGGAGCGTCTGGAGCCCCGCTTGTCCCGGCAAGAGCGCGGCCGTCGAGGACGTGGGCGAGAGCGGCACGGCGGTCCCGTCGACCCGGAGCTCCAGGCCGGGCAGGATCGTGCGGGCTTCGTGCTGAGCCCACGCATCGAGCTCGCCCGCCGACGCGATGCCGTCGCCATCCGCATCGATCGTGGGCAGCTCCTGATACGTGGGGATCTCCGCCATGTCGATCGTGTAGTCGACCTCGGCGCCGCCGGGCATCAGCCGGATCGCGCTCCCGCGGTTCACGGTGAAGTTGCCGAGGGGGTGTGCGATCGCGGCGGGGGCCAGGAAGAGCACCACGAGCACGGCACCGACCGCGACCACGAGCATCCGTGCCGTTCGGGGTCTCACCGGGACCCTCCCGCTCGCGCGAGTGCGCTGCGGGCAGCGGGCACACCGAGGATCGAGAAGTGCGGGTTGATCGCGAGGGCGGCACGGACGTCCCGGATGCCGGAAGCGCTCCGGCCGAGCGCGAGCTCGATCATCCCGAGGTGATAGCGGAAGAGCGCGCTCCTCGTCCCCAAGGCGAGTGCCCGGCGCTCGTAGCGGACCGCTCGCGCGTCACGGCCGGCGGCATGCAGCGCCCACGCGTACGCGTCGGCGACGAGGATGCTGTGCCGACGCCCCCACTCGATCCTGGCGGCCCGAAGGGCCGGATCCGCGCGTCCATGGTCCGCGTCGAACAACGCGAGCTCGAGGTCGACGTTGACGCCGTTCGCCCGGAACAAGGCGGCTTCGGCGTGCGCGAGGCCGTACTCCTCGCGCGCGGACGTACGGTCTCCCGTCGTCCAGAGGAGATCGCCCAGCGCGACCACGTACTCGGGCAACGGGTAGCGGGCGACGACCTCGCGGTACCGAGCGATCGCCGTCCGCACGTGACCCCTCGCCCACGCGACCTTCGCCATCCCGGCCCGCGGCGGGATCCAGGCCGCGTCGAGCTGCTCGGCCTCGCGATAGCGGGAAGCCGCTCCGGCGACGTCGCCCGTGTTCCACGCGAGCTCTCCCAGCTGGTTCGCGGCCCACGAGGTGTCTTGGGGCGTCCCGGCCACGTCACGCGCCGCCTGCATCGCGAGGATGGCTCCGGCGACGTCACCGTGCAGCTCCCGGAGGTAGGAGACGCGCGCGTACGACGAGAGGCCGGGAGCGATGTCCACCATCCTCTGGAACGCGGCGCCGGCGGCGGCGTACCGACCCAGCTCGACGAGCGCATCCCCGATCACCCCGTAGACGGCTCCCCCGTAGGGATCGAGTCGCCGCGCGCGCTCGCCGTCGCGGAGCGCCCCGGCGAAGTCGTGGCGGGCCGCCGCGAGCGCGGCGAGCCCCACGTACGCGCCGGCGTTGTCGTGGGGATGCGTCTGCAGCGATGCGGCGAGCACGGCCTCGGCCTTCGGGTAGTAGCTCGGATCCGCGGTGACGCGCGCCTCCTGCACGTAGGCGAGTCCGAGGTCGTTCGCCGCGTTCCAGTCGCCGGGCACGTCACGCAGACGCTGCTGGAGCGTCGCGATCGCTTCGGCCTGCGAACCGGGCGCGACCGCGAGGGCGGCGGGGTCGGGCGCCGCGGGAGCGGCGGCCGACCCCGCGACGTCGCCGGGCCGGCGGAGCAGTCCCACGCCGCCCACCACGAAGAGCGCGACCGCGAGGGCGAGCGCCACGACCGTGCGTCCGGCTCGAGTCATCGGATGTCCTTCTCTCTTCCGAGGAAGGGGCGCGGCGGGCGCCTCCCGCCCGCCGCGCCCCCGACCGGTGTCAGTGCGGGCTCGCGTCCGAACCGCTGTGCGGATAGGCCACGAACGGGAAGGTCGACAGGAAGGACGACTCGTTGGCGTCCACCCCGTCGCCCAGCGTCTCCGCTGCGGCGTCGTGGTTCGGCAACAGGACCCCCATCGCCACGCGCAGCGCGATGTCGATCGTGTCGTCCGAGAGCCGCCGACCGTTCGGGAACCCCTGGACGTCACCCGCGAGCACCCCGAGCCGGCTGCATGCGGGTGCGCCGCCCGTCCCACAGAGCGGCGTATCCATGTTCAGCCGGAGCATCTCCGAGGGGATCAGGTTGGTGGGCCGGTTGAGCCCATCGAGTCCCTTGAGGAACACCGTCACCAGATCCGACCGCTGGACACCGTCCTTGTTCGCGTTCGAGTCCAAGACGGTGGGGAACGCGCTCGGGTAGACCGCGTTCAACAGGTGCGGCAGCTCGGGATCGTTGACCGCGGGAAGGAACTGGGCGTCATCCTTCGGCTTCGAGGCGTTGAAGTAGTCCTTGAAGCCGACCGGGACGACGACCTCGTTGACGAGCGGCATCCCCAGCCGTGAGACCTGCACGTTCCCGCCGGTGAAGGTCTGCGTGCCGTCGTTGTGCTGCACTCGCATGCTCGGACGGGACGCCGTGTTCCAGATCCCGATGACCGAGTCGTTGGGCCCGCGGAGCTGCGCCCGCGGGACCGACAGGACCATCGTGTTGACGTTGAACCCCGAGAGCGTGTCATCGCCGGCCTCGCTGAAGTTGCCTCCGTACAGGAGGTCGAAGACCCGCAGATCGAGGAAGAACGCGTCGTCGGACTGACCGACCCAGGAACGAACTCCCGTGTCGGTCGTCGTGACGGCTGCGTCGAAGAGGTCGGCGTTGTAGTTCGGCATGGAGCCGGCACCGACGTTGCTCGGCGCGACCTTCGCGTTGTGGACCAGGACGACGCTGTGCCCGTTCCTGAACCGGGTCAGGTCGTACGTCTGATAGATGTTCAGGTTCGGGTCGTCGAGGCTCGTGACCGGACCCGTCGCGTACAGGAACGTTGCCCCAGACCGGTAGTGGGTCGTGAAGGTCCACCGGTAGATGATGTCGGGGCGTGCGTCCCCGTTGTTGTCGATGTTGACGTCGTAGTTCGTGTGCTCGGCGAACAGGTAGAAGTTCGGCCCGCCGGCCGGCTCCTCGAACGGGATCCAGGAGCTCACGAAGCTGATCGAGTTGGGCTGATCCGGAGACCGGAACGCGTAGAGGTCCGTGTTGTCGATCTGCGGATCGGCCGCGGTGAGCGGCGCCTCGCGGTGGCTCGACGCGCGGGACACGATCGGTGCGAGACCCGCGAACAGGCTCGCTCCGAACGCGACCACGGCCGTCCCCGCGATCAACGCCTTGCGGAAGTTGGGCATGGCGAAGCTGACTCCTTCCCACTTGGAGAACGTCCGACGACCCCGCGCACCCGGCTCCGGCGGCCCTCCCGCCTCGGAGCCGCCACGATCCCCCTTCCTCATGGCGCCGGTCCGAGGATGCTTCGCGCTGCGCGGCGGATCGGATGACTCGTATCGGGAGGCCGGCTTAGGACGTCTGCACGGGCGCAGGCAGCGGCTTGCGCTGGCGTGAAGCGCGGAGGAAGCCGACGAACATGACGGTGACGCCGAGGGACAGCATCAGGGCGAACAAGAACAGGTCACCGGCAGCGGCGAACGCCGACCCACCGACGGCGACGATCGTAGCGCCGAACGCGATCAGCAGCGTGCCGAGGAACCGCTCGCGCAGCTCGGGACGGCCGCGCATCTTCCATGCCGACCACAACGTGCCCACGATCAAGACGGTATACGCGGGGATCGACACGATCTGCGGCAGCCGGTGCGCGGGGGTCCCATCTCCGAAGACGTCCTTGCCCGAGGGGAGTCGCTTCGCCAGGGCGATGGGGTCGTACGCGGCGTGGCCAAGCACGGCCACCGTGTACGCCGCGATGAACACGAGCAGGAGCACCGTGACCCACAGCACCACTCGATCGCGGAACAGCAGTACGACTTCGCCAGCGGCCAGGAGCGGGACGGTGAGAACCGCGCCAAGCGCCCAGTAGATCTCGTACTCGAGCTTCGTCCATCCGCCGACGGCGCCGATCACCACGACGAGCGAGGCAACGCCGTACAGCATGAGGGCCAAGGCCCAGAGCGCGGTATAGGGGCGGCGGCGCGCCACGAACTCCTTGGCGAGCATGACCGCGAACCCGAACGCGATGGCGGCCGCGATCAACGCCATGATCATGGTCAACAGGATATCCGGCGAGGCACGACCGCCCGAGGCGGGTCGCGGACGGCTAGCCTTGGGTCACCCATGGCCGGGCCACGTCTGCTGTTCTCCACCGCGGCCTTCTTCGCGCGTCCCCTCGGCGACACGTTCGGGCTCGTTGCGGCGTGCGGGTACACAGGCGTCGAGGTGATGGTCACGAGGGATCCCGCCAGCCAAGACGCCACGGTGATGCGGAAGCTGGCTGCCGAGCACGGACTGGAGATCGGGGCGATCCATGCGCCGTCGTTGTTGCTCACCCGTCGGATCTGGGGAACCGACCCGATCGGCAAGATCGAGCGGGCGGCCGAGGTCGCCGCGGACGCGGGCGTTCCGATCGTCGTGACCCATCCTCCGTACCGATGGCAGCGCGGCTACCGGCAGCGGCTGCACGAGACACTTCCCGCGGTGGAGGCGCGCACCGGGGTCACCGTCGGGATCGAGAACATGTTCCCCCTGCACGTGGGCTCGCGCCCGTTGATGCTTCACACGAACCAAGATCTCGACGAGCTCGAGGGCATCCCGCATCTCGTGCTGGACACGTCGCATGCGGCCGTCGCGAAGCACGATCTGATCGACGTTCGCCGGCGCTTCGGCGATCGCCTCCGGCACGTCCATCTATCGGACAACGCCGGGCGCGGGTGGGACTCGCACCTGCCGCCGGGCCACGGGGTGCTGGCCCTCGACGACTTCCTCGACGACCTCGTGCGCTGCGGCTTCACCGGGGCCGTGTCGCTCGAGGTCGATCTGCGCCGCTACCTCACCGAGCCGAAGCGGCTGAACGCCATCCTGGTGCGCATGCGCGAGGATGTCGGGACGAGGCTGGCCGGCTCATCGGGGTAGCCGCCCACGGCCCTATATCCTCGAAGCGTGCGCCGCGGCACCGCCATCACGTTGATCGTCCTGTTCGTGCTGCTCGCCGCGGCCCTGACCGCGCAGCTCCGCCAGCGCGCACCGACGCAGCCGTACCCAGGACCTGCGAGCGGAACCGAGCTTCCCTCGGTTCCCGCCTCGCATCCGGGCTGAGATCGCTACTCGAGGACCACGGTCGAGCCCTCGCCGAGATGAAGCATCTCGGCGGCGCTCCCCTTGTTCACCACGAGTGCGACGAACCCCTGGGAGTCGACGATGACCCCCAACCCGCGCTCGGGAAGATCGGTGAACGTCTCGACGAGCGGGACGCGCGATCCGGTGACGCCGACCGTGCCTCCGATGCCGGCGTCCACCAGATGCTCGCGGGTGACGTTGAGCTGCACGTTCCCGAAGCCGTCAACCCCGATCACCCGGGCGCCGATCGCCCCCGGAGCGACCATCGGTCCATGCACCTCGAGCACCTGCAGGTGCTCCGTGTCCAGGCGCGAGCCGATCGTCTCGAGCGGCGTCCCCATCGCTAGATGTGCGGCGGCCGGCGCGAACACATCGCGTCCGTGGAAGGTGTTGGACACCGGATGGAGCACGATGCCGGGCGACGAGATCTCGTACGCGGCCTCCGCACCACCGAGGACGGCCCACGCGAGGGACAGCAGACCGTTGTCCGGACCCACCAATAGCGCCCCGGTTCCGGTGCGGATCGCAACGGCGCGCCGTTCCGAGCCGACGCCCGGATCGACCACCGCGCAGTACACGGCGTCCTCGGGCAGGTACGCCGCCGCACGGGACAGGACGAGGGCGCCCCGCATCACGTCTTGTCGCGGGACAGCGTGCGTGAGATCGATCACCGAGGCGTCGGGGGCGATCTTCAGCATGACGCCGTGACACACACCGACGAACTCGTCACGCAACCCGTAGTCCGTGCAGAACACGATCGGTCGGGTCACGACGTCCCCGGGGGGCGCAGGTACGTCGCGAGCCAGGCGTCGATCAGCTCGGAGACGTGGGTCCCCTGGCTGCCGGAGAGCAGGTCCGTCCCGTGATCGTCGGCCGTGACGATCTCCAGCCGCTTGGGCTGTGGGCTCTGGTCGTAGAAGTACTGCGCCGCCTCCGCCGCCCCCGAGGGGTCACCGAGCCCGGCGATGAAGAGCTTCGCCGCCGTGATGTTCGTGAGCACGTCCGGGCCCGCCGCGAGCGGATCCAGTACCTCGGGCGCAGACAGCGTGATCACGGCCTGAACGTCCTGCTGTCCCGAGCCATCCACGAGCGAGGCGGTGCCACCGATGCTGGCGCCGATCAGGGCCACCCCGGCTGCGCCGTCTGATCGAAGGAACGCGAGCGCCGCCCCGAGGTCGGTCGGTGCCGCGTTCACGTCCTTGCGCCCCTTCGAACACCCCCCGTCACCGCCCGGGCAATACCCACGCAGATCGAAGGTCAGGACACGGTAGCCCGCCTCGGCGAGATGTGCCGCCTCCGGGAACCAGGAGGTCTGGTCTGCCGGAAGCATGTGGGAAAGGACGATCCCCGTCACGGCATCCGGCGGCCCGAAGACCCGACCGGACAACCGAACGCCGTCGGACGTCGTGAACGAAACGGGCGTAGAGCCGAACGCGGAGCCGGACATGGCGGGCGACCCCGCGGAACAGGACGAGAAGAGAACCGAGAACGTGACCGCGAGGAACGGCAGCGACCAGGGGCGGATCCGATCGCCCACGGAGGGCCCGCGGTCTACTTGCCCAGCTTCATACGCTGGTGTCGGGTGCGCTTCAGGAGCTTCTTGTGCTTCTTCTTCCGCATCTTCTTCCTGCGCTTCTTGATCAGGGACGGCAATCCATCACGCCTTTCATTCGGTCCCGAAGAGGTTCCGGAGATCCACCCGCTTGACGCGGTAGGTGTCCTCCATACGAACGGAGCCCAGTCTAAGCGCTTTGGGAGGCTCTGCCACCGGTGAGAGCAGCCGTAGCCCGCCGTCGCCCGGCACGTGCTCCAGGACGCCGAGTCCCGTGAACCCGCCGTGGCCGTCGGACAACCCGACCAAGAGCCGGTCGAGGGTCTGCAGGTCGAACATCGGCGGCAGGGTCGGCATGAACACCGTCGGCCGAACGCGGAACCGCTGCAACGGGGCGCTCTCGAAGTACCGCCCCATCGCCTTCTCGCGCATGGCCATCCGGTCCTCGACGCTGCTCGGCTTGACGTCGGGGTGGACCGGCGCCGTCACCGCCTCGATCCCGAAGAACCGGTCGACCACGCCGAGGATCGGTTCGAGCTCCTCGCCGCGCTGGAGCCCGACCACGAGGTCGGGCTCCAGCACGTCCACCTTGTAGTACTTCACGAGCTGGCCCCGGATCCCGGATACCTCGCCCCCCGTGTCCACGATCAGCAGCTCGGCGCCCTCGTTGCGCGCTCGGTCGCGGAGGCGCCCGAGCGCGCCCACCAGCGGGACGAGGTGATCCTGCGGCGAGATCGAGCCGACGAACCCGAGCGCGTCAGCCTCCGACATCCGCTCCGGGATAAGGTCATCCGGTTCGCGGATGTGCTTCATGCCCACCGTCGCCGGCGGACCGACCGTCTTCTGGGCCACGTCCGCATCGATGTACGCGACGCGCCTGCCGATCCGCAACGCGAACGCGGCGGTCGCCCGCGCGAGCGTGCTCTTGCCTGCGTCGAGCCCGCCGAGGAACAGGACCGAGCGGGCGTGCCGCGCTGCCTGATCGACGAGCTGCTCGTGCTCGTTCATCGTGGGTCCTCCGTACGATCGCGGAGGTCCCGGCTGTGGGTCGCAGTCGCTACATCGCTTCGGTGTAGCGCTTGCTCAGGTAGTCGTCGACGTCGTCCTCGCGGAGGCGGTAGCTCCGGCCGACCCGCAACGCGGGCATCTGTCCTTCCTTGATCAGCCGGTAGACGGTCATCCTGGATACGCGAAGGAGGCCAGCGACCTCGTTCACGGTCAACAGCCGAGCCTCGGTGAAGGGTGCTCTCATGGTGGGTCGCGATGGTAGGGGCTGATGGGAGACGGCGTCTAGACCTGAGGGCATCGCCGCAGGTCAGGCGTCATTGAGTTGCCCCTTCTTGCGAGCCGCGCGATGATCGGAACCTCAACCGCGGCAACGCGGATCACCGAGCCTGGAAGGAGCCCCAGATGTTGCCTTCGCGGTTCGACTATCACCGCGCGTCGTCAGTCGACGAGGCCCTGTCGCTGCTCGACCAGTACGGCGAGGACGCGAAAGTCCTAGCGGGCGGCCAGAGCCTGATCCCACTGATGAAGCTGCGGTTCGCCGCGCCGGCCCACCTGATCGACATCAACCCGATCTCCGGGCTGGACAGCATCGAGGAGCGCGAAGGGTCGCTCGTGATCGGTGCGTTGGTCCGTCATCACCAACTCGCGAGCTCGGAGAC
>WNFW01001287.1_pt1 | contig 19581 bp, 17 predicted proteins | sample 5400131 | NCBI WGS metagenome assembly WNFW01 (sample SAMN13153362, study PRJNA577476) | soil metagenome | isolation source: 20 cm soil or saprolite under grassland replicate 1 | place: USA:California | collected 2016-06-15 | reverse complement strand
CGTCGGGCTCAACGACGTCCGTGCCGACATCGCCATGATGCGGACCCCGGACGGCCACAGCCGGGTTGAGCTGACGAAGTTCCACACGCCGCCAGCGGTCAGAGCCGAGCCGGAAAGCGCGCCGGCGAACACGCTGGGCATACGCCGCATGATGTTCGCTGTCGACGACATCGACGACGTCGTTGCCCGCCTGCGCAGCCACGGTGCCGAACTCGTCGGCGAGATCGCGCAGTACGAGGACATCTACCGGCTCTGCTTCCTGCGTGGCCCTGAGGGCATCATTATCGGACTGGCCGAGCAGCTCAGTAATAAATCAGTAACGGATGTTTTAGGAAATCCTTGACGAAAGAATTTGCCGCCAAAGACAAATTGGATAAAACACATACCATCTGTGGCGCGAGTGCGCTAATCTAGAGTAGCCGCAAGTTTCTAGCCGTTGGCGGCATTCCACGCGAAGGAGGAGGATCCCATGACTCAAGCCCCCACCATCGACAACGCTGCCGTCGACCAGCTCGCCCAGAGTTTCAGAGGCAAACTCTTGCGGCCTAGCGACGACGGGTACGACGACGCCCGCACGATTTTCAACGCCATGATCGACCGCCGTCCCACGATCATCGCCCAACCGGCGAACGCCGCCGATGTCTCCGCCGCAGTGAAATTCGCGGCCCAACACGAGCTTCTCGTCTCGGTGAAGGGCGGCGGCCACGCAGCGTCCGGCCACGCCGTCGTCGAAGGCGGCCTGATGATCGACCTCGCCCTGCTCAACGAGATCAAAGTCGACCCGCAGGACAAGACGGCCACCGCGGGCGGCGGAACGAACTGGGGCGAGCTGGACGCCGCAACTCAGGCTCACGGCCTCGCCGTGACCGGCGGCCGCGTCCCGAGCACCGGCATCGGCGGCCTCACTCTGGGTAGCGGCTCCGGCTGGCTCGAGCGCAAGCTGGGTTACACCGTCGATAACATGCTAGGCGCTGAGATTGTGCTGGCCAGTGGAGACATCGTCCACGCGAGTGAAAGCGAGAACCCGGACCTCTTCTGGGGCCTGCGCGGCGGCGGTGGTAACTACGGCATCGTGACGAAGTTCGAGTATCGCCTGCACGAAATCGGGCCGACCGTCTTCGGCGGCATGCTGGTCTTCCCCCGCTTCCGCGCGGTGGAGGTCATTCGCGCTTACCGCGACTTGATGGAGACGGCCGAGGACGATATCTGCGGTGCTGTTGCGCTCCTCTGCGCTCCACCCGAGGATTTCGTGCCGGAGCCGATGCACGGCATGCCTATCGTCGCGGTTGTCGTCTGCTACACCGCAAAGCCCGAAGACGGCCCGGCAGCGATGAAGCCAATCCTCGATCTCGGTCCGGTCATGAACATGACTCAGCCGATGCCGTACGTCGAGGTCCAGAAGCTGATCGAGGCCGGCAACCAGCCCGGCTTCCAGCAGTACTGGAAGGCTGAGATGCTCCCGGAGTTCCCGGACGAGGCCATCGACGCACTTACTGCGGCCACCGCCGAGCCTCGGTCGACGATGACCGCGATCGTGATCATGCCGCTTGGCGGCGCGGTGCACCGCGTGTCCGACGACGCGACGGCGATGGGCTGGCGCGGCGCCAAATGGGGCATCCACATCCTCGGTCAGTGGGCGAACGCCGGCGAGGACGACGAGCAGATCGCCTGGGTGCGCAGTGTGGACGCAGCGATCCAGCCGTGGGCGCAGACCGGAACGTACCTCAACTACCTGATGGACGAGGGCGAGCAGCGCGTCAAGGAAAGCTTCGGCGCGCACTACAAGCGCATGGAAGAGCTGAAGAACAAGTACGACCCGACGAACTTCTTTCGGCTCAACCAGAACATCAAGCCGACGGTCTAAGCGTCGCTCTCACCGCGAGACTGCCGGATAATGGGGGCGTGAGCAAAGCCTCGCGCCCCTGCTACTTCGACGCCAATGCTGTCATTCCGTTCGTGCTGAGCTTGTCGAAGCGCGCCGCCGGCGGACGCCATGGCTGAACCTGATATTCCCTCCTACGCCGCTGCCGGCGTCGACATTGACGCCGGCAACGCCCTCATCTCGCGCTACGCCGAGGCCGCCAGGATCGCCCGGCGACCGGAAGTCCTCGCCGATATCGGCCCCTTCGCCGGCTTGTTCGAGCTCGGGCAGAAGTACCGCGATCCCGTCCTCGTCGCCAGCACCGACAGCGTCGGCACGAAGGTTAAGCTGGCCGCCCTTCTCGGCCGCTATGAGGGAGTCGGTCATGACCTCGTAAACCACTGCGTGAACGACATCCTCACGACCGGCGCCGAGCCGCTGTTCTTTCTCGACTACATCGGCAATTGTGGCCTCAGCGATGATGCCAAAGTGGCGCTCGTCCGCGGCGTCGCTGAAGCCTGCCGCGAGGCCGGCTGCGCTCTCCTCGGCGGCGAGACGGCCGACATGCCCGGCACGTACACCGAAGGCGACTTCGACCTCGTCGGTGCGATCATCGGAGTCGTCGAGCGCGATTCGGTCATCGACGGCTCGCGCATCGAAGGGGGCGATCTGCTTATCGGCCTCCCGTCGAATGGTCTGCACACGAACGGCTACTCGCTCGTCCGCAAGATCTTCAATGTCGGCATGGGCGGCGACCCAGACGAAGAGCAAGCCGTCCTCGAGTCAAATTACCCCGGGCTCGAAACCACCCTTGCGGACGCCCTCCTCGCGCCCCACCGCAGCTATCTCAACGACCTCCGCTCTCTTCTCGCACCTGACACCTCACATCTAAAACCTATTCGCGGCATCGCCCACATTACCGGCGGCGGCATCCCCGGCAACGTACCGCGAATCCTCCCCGACGGTCTCGGCGCGCGAATCGACCGCGCCGCCTGGCGCGTCCCCGCCCTCTTCCGCCTGATCCAGGAACGCGGGGGCATCGATGAAGACGAGATGTACCGCGCTTTCAATATGGGTATTGGGCTCGTCCTCGCCGTCGAGGCTCAGGACGCCGACGCCGCCCTCGCACGGCTATCGAACGCCTGGGTCTGCGGTGAGGTGGTCGCGGGCAGGGGAGTAGAATGGGCCACGTGAGAGTCAAGATTAGAATCGCAAACCCGACGAGGCGCCAGGAATTCGTCGACGTCGATGACGCGCTGGTGGACACCGGTGCCACCTGGACGACCGTTACCAGAGACATCGCCGATCGTCTAGGTCTACAAGGTCGTCGACCAAGTGCAAGCGGACACCGCCGCCGGAGAGGTAAAGTGGATCACTCATTTGCACTCATTCAAAACGATGGCAAGCAAAGCATCTCCGACGTCCTCGTGAACGACACTCTCCGTGAAGTGCTTGTGGGAGTAGTGACGCTGGAAGGCCTTCGGCTGGCAGTAGACCCACGCTCAGGCCGCCTCGTCGACACGAAGCTCCTCCTAATGTAACAGTGCCCACGTACCGCATCTATTACGCCGAGCGCGAAGTCGGCGACAAGCGCAGCGGTGACCCGGCGAGCGCCCTCCCCCATTACAGCGCTTACCGCCCGGGCGACTACGTCAGCGAGACAGAATGGGAGGAGGAAGTCGACGCCCCAAACACTGACGGCGCTCTCGACTCCTTCTTCAAGGAGCACGTTCGGGACAATAGCGAGCTGATGTGGCTTGACGGTGACGGCGAGAGCCGCCCGGTTGAGGGCGTGACATACGACGCGGCCAAGACGTACATATGGATCGAGAACGGTAAGCTCATGGAGTACCAGGGCCTCGACGAAGGGACACCCGGTATGGTCAGCTGCCCCCTCTGCGAAGGCGTCGGCGAGGTCACCGCGGAAGTGGCGGACGAATACGTAGGCGAGTACGGCGAAGAGATGGCTGAGGAGGGCCAGCAGGAGGAGAGCACAACCTGGGGATGATCGCCCTCATCGCCCCCTACGATAAGACCGGCGCCGCCGATCTTGCCCGCGGGCTTGTCGCTCTCGGCTTCGAGATCGTCTCGACCAGCGGTACCCTTAAGCACCTCACCCAAGCCGGCATACCCGCCCGCTCCGTCTCCGACCTCACCGGCTTCCCCGAGATCCTCGACGGGCGCGTCAAGACGCTCCATCCCGCTGTTCACGCGGGGCTGCTCGCCCGCCGCGACAAGCCCGAGCACCTCAATGAGCTGGCCCGTCAGGGCCTCACGGCGATCGACCTCGTCGCCGTAAACCTTTACCCCTTTCGCGAGACTATCGCGAAACCAGAAGTGACTCTCGAAGCCGCGCTCGAGAACATCGATATCGGCGGTCCAACCATGCTGCGCGCCGCCGCCAAAAACTTCCCGAGCGTTCTCGTCCTCGTCGAGCCTGCGGATTACGAAGAGGCCATAGAGCGCCTGCGCAAGGAGAATGCCCCTCTAGATTACCGGCGCCGCCTCGCGGGAAAAGCCTTCCAGCACGTCGCCCGCTACGACACGGCGATCGCGGCCTATCTCCGGACCGCTCGTCCTGAGGCTCTCGCAGGGGGAGCGGCTGCACAGCCTCCCAACTCTGACCTCCACTTCCCGCAGCAGCTGACCATCGGTCTGGAAAAAGCCGCCGACCTCCGCTACGGCGAGAACCCCCACCAGGAAGCCGCCGTCTACCTGCTCGATACGCCGGGTCCTCCGTCCGGCCTTCTGGCGGCGAAGCAGCTCCACGGAGTCGAGATGTCGTACCTCAATTACCTTGATGGCGACGCCGCCTGGCGCACCGCCGCAGAGTTCGACGAGCCGGCCGTCGTCATTGTCAAGCACGCCACTCCCTGTGGCGTCGCCTCGCATGAAGACCTTGCTGTCGCTTACGAGCGCGCCTACACCGGCGACGAGATCTCCCCCTTCGGCGGAATTATTGCGGCCAACCGCGAGGTGACCTGGGACATGACGGAGGCGATGAAGGGAAAGCGCTACGACATCATCATCGCCCCTGCCTACGAGGACCGCGCGCTCGAGCGCCTAAAGAAGAGGCGAGACCTGCGTATTCTGCAGATTCCGGCGCAAAGCGCTCGCATCCGTACGGACAGAGCTTCAGCTCTGTCCGCAGACGCCGCGCAATCGGCAAAGGCCGCGGAGTACAGATCCATCGCGGGCGGCCTGCTCGCCCAGACTCCCGACACCAGGCGCGCCTCCGAACTGGAACTTCGAGTCGTGACGAAGCGCGCGCCCACAGCCGGTGAGCTGGATGACCTCCGCTTCGCCTGGGCCACCCTCAAGCATGTCAAGTCGAATGCCATCGTCGTGGCGAAGGACCGCGCGACCGTGGGCATCGGTTGCGGGCAGCCGAACCGCCTCTGGGCGACGCAGCACGCGCTCGAGCACGCTAGAGAGCGCGCAAAAGGCGCTGTCCTCGCTTCCGACGCCTTCTTCCCCTTCGCCCGCGGCGATGCTGTCGAGGACGCCTGCGAGGCCGGCGTGACCGCGATCATCCAGCCCGGCGGCGGCGTGCGCGACGAAGAGGCGGTCGAGGTCTGCAACGAGTACAGCGTCGCAATGGTATTCACCGGCACGCGCGCCTTCCGGCACTAGCGAGACGAGCCCTCGATCCGTACGGACAGATTTTTCAAATCTGTCCGCGGACGCCCGTTTCAGATTACCGCTAGCGATTGAGGACTACACCCGCTTCGCCCTTGACGCTCATCCGAGCGCGGTGCTAGATTGCGATTGCGAAAGCTTTCACAATCGCGCCCAAGATCCGGATGTGATATAAGGACGCCGAGAAGATGCCCCCGCTCGACATACTCTTCCGCCACGTTCCCGAAGGCTACGAGTTTCTCGGCGCGCTTTTCACCATCCTCGGATCGCTCTCCATCATGGTGATCTTGGGCGCATGGTGGTCCCGCTAGGAGGCGCATAGATGGCCTTCACCGAAGAGCCGGGAAAACCACGTAACTTCCAGGAACGGATCGGTATCCTCCAGGACCGCATCTACGATAAGGTTTTCCACAACTACATCTGGCAGTCGATCTTCCGTTCCGGCTATCCCAACACGCCTCGTAACCAGATGCTGGTGGTCGCGACAAACGTCTTTCTGCACCTCCACCCGACCCGCCTCCACCGGACGCACGTTAAGATCACACATACTTACTGTCTGGGCGGCCTGACGTTCTTTATGTTCCTCGTGCTCACCGTTACGGGCGTCTTGCTCATGTTCTACTACGTTCCATCAGTCGACCGCGCCTATCAGGACATCGCCGCCCTCGAGACGAACGTTAAGTTCGGGCTGCTGATGCGCAACCTCCACCGCTGGACGGCGCACGCTATGGTGATCCTCGTCTTTCTGCACATGATGCGCGTTTTCTACACCGGCGCCTACAAGCCCCCACGAGAGTTCAACTGGGTCGTCGGCGTGATCCTCCTCGTCCTGACGCTCGTCCTCTCCTTCACCGGGTACCTGCTTCCGTGGGACCAGCTGGCACTCTGGGCGGTCACCGTCGGGCACGGCATCGCCGGCTCAGCGCCTTACTTCGGCGATGAGACGCAGCTAATTGTCTTTGGCGGCTACGAGATCGGCCCGAACGCTCTCATTCGCTTCTACACGCTTCACGTTATCGCCCTGCCGTTGCTGGCCGCCATCTTCATGGCCGTCCACTTCTGGCGCATCCGCCGCGACGGCGGCATGGCGAGGCCGCTCTAGGAGGCTGCCCCGCCGATGGCGATTGAAGCGCCTCCAGCACCCGGACGCGCACCCGGTGCGGCACGTCCTCGTCCCAAACGTGAGCGCGAGGAGGAAGTGCTCGTCTGGCCGGACCTCGTCTTCGTCGAATTCATCTCCGCGGTCCTGTTCACGATCACCTTCGTTATCCTCTCGGTCCTAATCAACGCGCCTCTGCTGAACCGCGCCAATACGGACGTTACGCCCAACCCCTCTAAGGCCCCCTGGTACTTCCTCAATCTGCAGGAGCTATTGCTGCACATGGATAAGGCGTGGGCCGGCGTCCTCCTGCCGACCATCGCTCTCGGCTTCTTCGCAGCTATCCCGTACTTAGACCGCAGCCGTGAAGCACAGGGCATCTGGTTCGGTACTAAATACTCGGTTCGAATCACCATCATCACGGTCGTCTACGCCACTTTAGTCTGTGGCGTCTTGGTCGCGTTCGACGCCGGGGACCGCACGAAGTTTGAGTATGCTACACGGTGGATCCCGTCATGTGACAACACTGCTCAACACGTCGGGTTTCCTTGTCTGCGGGACGAGCCAGGGGCAAAGCACCTGGGCATCGTCACGACGAAGGACTTCTCCAAGCGGCTGCAATTCAGCATTCCCTGGCCGGATGCTCTAGGGTCGGATGACGGCCGTCTGGACTGGCCGCGTGATCTTGACCGTATACCGGTGCCGTTCAACAACGTTGATTGCTGCTATGGGAGCCTTCACCTGTGGAAGGGAATGAATCTGAATATACCGGACATCATGGCTAACCAGGTAATCCCACTCTCCACAATCGCGTTCTTCACGGTGCTGATCATCTACGTGCTATTTCGCCTCGGCTGGGTCCGAACGCGGCGGGATGTGTTTATCACAATGTTCACGGGCGTGATGACGGCCTACCTGGTGCTGTCTCTGGTTGGCAGCTTCTTCCGCGGCCAGGGGCAAGCGCTGATTTGGCCGTGGGAAATCAAAGTCGATCCAGGATAGACCGAGGAGCGATGCTGTTTGGAAGCTGAAGCCGAGAGCGCGGGCGTAGCCCCGGCGACGCCTGTCGCCGCACCGGTGCCTGCCCGCTCGATTGCCGTTGATACTCCGGTCGCCAAACCGGTTCCCAAGCGAAATGTAATCACCCGTCGCATATTCATTCTTGGTGGCTTCTGGAGCGCTGTCGGTCTTCTTTTCGTCGGAATACTCGGGTCCCCGCTGGACTTCATGTGGATCCGAAAAATTGTCGGCTTCGGCGGGCCGGTGCCTGTTTCGCCGGACAGAGTGCCGGCTCAGGGTGCAGACCCAATCGTCATTGCGGAGGGACGATTCTTCCTTCTGAACCTCGAGCCGGGCATCACGCCCAACGGCGAAACCACCCCCGGCGGTCTGCTGGCCCTTTGGCGTAAGTGCCCGCATTTGGGCTGTACCGTTCCCTGGCGCCCCGACTTTGTCTTTCAGGGGCGCAAGGGATGGTTCCGATGTCCCTGCCACGGCTCTACTTACACGAAGGAGGGCGGAATCATCGTTGCCGGGCCTGCGCCCAGGCCGTTGGATGTATTTCCGATTACCGTGCAGTCGGACCGCAGTCTCCTAGTGCAAACCGGCCGCGCCTTTGAAGGCAGCGGAAGTGTGCAAAATCCCACTCGCGCAGTGCCTTACGCACCCGGCAACAAGACCCCGGACAAGACGTAGCGGAGTCCGTAAGGCACCTTGAATACCAGCAAGCAGGTCAACGTAATGATAGGCCTGCTCTTCGTCGGCGCGCTGGCTACTCTGCTGTATTTCGTCTGGGACCCTTCCCGCCAGGACGAAGCGCAGGCGCGACAGCTAAGGGAGAACGTGGATTTCGGCGGGGCACTGTTCGCGCTCAATTGCAGCTCATGTCACGGATTGACCGGCAAGGGGCTGACGGAACGCGGCGGCCTGCCGGGCGCCATTCTCAATGATGAGAGCAGGCGGTCCACTGCCCTCGGCGAAGTGAGCTCAAATGTATCCCGCTTCCGGGACACAATCCACTGCGGTCGAGTCGGGACTCTGATGCCCGCATGGTCGCAGTCACAAGGCGGTTCCCTCAACGACTACCAGATCGAGCAGTTGGTTGCCTTGATTACGGGCGTCATGCCTCCGCAAGGCGGTTCGGTTAGCCAGGGCGATATCCCTAGCGATCCGAACGTCGTAAGCGAATCTGGTTGGGAGTATTCACTCGAGCAAGCGAATCACAGGGCGGAATTCCAACCCCCTAAACATCTCCAGCAGGCTGTCACTGCCAGCGATGCCAGACTAGTGCTCGACGACGCCACCGACCTCAAAGCAGAACCACGCGCGTCCGCCAGCGAGCGCCCCCTTGCACGCATCGACGATAACCCAAACGACTCCGTATATGAGCTAGTGAGACTAATTGACGCTCCGGCTGGAAGCATACTGAAGAGCGAAGCGGGCGCCTCCGACATCGAGCTCACTCTTGAGCAGCCATCCGTATTTCAGGCTGGCGATCTGATCACGGTGGATTCCGAAGTCATGGAAGTGGTCTCCGCGCCCTGGGTTACCACACTTGCGACCGACGTAACCGCAGATGCGACCACCATAATCGTCGTCGACGCAGGTAGCCTTGCCGCCGGCGCCACGATCAAGATCGGGTCCGAGAAATTGAAGATCAACTCAGTCAATGGAGACTCCCTGTCGGTCGAACGCGGGGTAGAGGACACGACCGCGGTCGATCACTCGAAGGACTCCACGGTGACCGAGCAAGGCGACACAATTCAAGTCAAGCGGGCGCAGCAGGGTACCGCAGCCGGAAAGCATAACGTCAAGGCGGAGGTGGTCGAACAAGGCAACGAAGCAACAGTCGAACGGGGCGCCGAGGGCACCAAGGCGGCGGAGCATAGTGCCGGCACGGAGCTATTTCAAGGCCCGATTCTGCCACCGACGGGTCCGCTAACCGGCGAAGTTGGTACTCCGCCCTGCGGGCAAAAGAGTGCGCAGCCCGCCGCTACACCCGGCCCCCCCGCGCCGATCACGGGCACAGTCGCGATTTCGCTAAACGATAACTTCTTCGACCTCAACGGACAGCAAGACCCAACCATGGCGGCGAAGGTCGGCGACCCAATCACAATTCAGCTTACGAACAAAGGCAGCCAGCCCCACAATATGCGCTTCGCCGGCGCTGACACCCAGCTAGACAGCGGCGACGACATTGTCTCCAGTCCAGATCTGATTCCCGGTGGCGCTACGGGCACCCTTTCTTTCACTGTTGCACAGCCAGGCACGTATCCCTATCGCTGTGACTTCCACCCGGACCAGATGAAGGGCGAAATTACGGTCACCCAATGAGCCCGACGGGGGCTTCGCGACCCAGGCTAAGCCCGGGACGTAATATCGTTGTGAAGTTCGGAAGAAGCGCGGCCCTTGGAACTGCCGCGGTCGTTGCGGTGTTGCTCGTCGCCTGCGGCAGCGACGATAAGAAGGACACGCTCTCTACCGTGACGGTCGCTCAGGACACCGCTCCCGCTCCTACTCCGCAGCTCCAACGTCAGCCGACCCCCACCCAGGAACTGGATGCCGCTGCTTCGCAGCCGGAGAACCGAGTCATTTCGATTGGTATCAGCGATGTGAAGTTCAGTCCCAACCGCTGGAGCGTCGCTCTCGAGGAGCCGATCACCATCCGCGTGACAAATAACGACATCCAGCAGCACAACCTCCGCATCGCCGGGCTCGATGGTGAATTCGAGACGCAGGACGACGCGATCACGGACCCTGAAGCGCTCCAGCCCGGCGAGTCGGGTGAGCTAACGTTTGCCCCGCAGGTGTCCGGCAACTACACATTCCGCTGCGACTTCCACCCCGCGAGCATGGGCGGGCAAATCGAAGTTAACGCGGGTTCGCCGTAGCACCGATTTTGGCTCGGCTATCGCTGACTGTTGACGCCTTGAACGCGCTCGCGCTACCATTTTTGCGCTGGAAGAGGTGAACAACGTTGGCAAACCAGGTAGGCAAACGCTACCAATGCACGGTGTGCAACACTGAGATGATCGTCACCAAAGGTGGTGACGGCGCGCTGGCCTGTTGCGGTCAGCCCATGCAGCAGAAGCAGTGATCGGGAGGCAGCGCGAATGCCCAATCAGCTAGGCAAGCGGTTCCAGTGCGAGACCTGCGGCACCGAGGTGCTGTGCATCAAAGCCGGGGACGGGCAGGCGGAGTGCTGCGGCAAGCTGATGGAACTGATGCAGCCGAAGGTCCTTCCCTCCGCGGATTGAAGATTCCAACTTCGTCTTGGACACCGTTCGTCCCGAGTAGTGTCTTTTAGACGCTGTATCGAGGGACCGGAGCCGTGGCGCGGCCCTTCTTCGCCTACATCCTCCTCTGTGTCGACAAGTCATATTACGTTGGTCACACTGATGATCTGGAGAATCGGCTCGCATCACATCGCCAGGGCGTGATCCCCGGCTATACAGTAACCCGTCAGCCCGTGACCCTTGTCTGGTCGCAACAGTTCCCCACGCGCGAAGAAGCGTTGGCGGCGGAACGGAGATTAAAAACTGGAGCAGGGCCAAGAAGGAAGCGCTAATTCGCGGGGATTTCTCAAGCCTAGGGCAATCGGCAAAGAAGAAGGATTGGGCCGGCTACCGAAAGCGAAAGCAGCACTAATTACGGCACGTCGTCCACGGCCCCCGATACGTCCTTCCTTTTGTGAACGACTACTCGGGTCGAACGGCGGACTCAGTGGCAATCCGCACGAAGACACCCGTTCGCCTCGAGTAGCCGCCATAGGCGGCGTATCGAGAGGCGCGCCGCACGCGATCGCGCACGTCTGCAAGCACATTTCCTTGACAGCCTAAACGTCAAACCATAGAATACGCGAGAACGCCAAAATCCGGTGCATCTTAAAGGGGAATTATTTTTGCCAGAAGTCCATATCAGTAGCAGCGATAGCTTTGACCAGGCCCTAAAGCGTTTCAACAAGCTGGTCCAGCAGACCGGCATCCTGGCCGAGGCGCGCCGGCGAGAGCACTACGAACCGCCGAGCGTCCGTCGCAAGAAGAAGGCCGCGGCCAAGCGCCGCAAGAGCCTCAAGAACGCCCAGCGCGGCTAAACCCGAACCCGTCTTCACCTCCCCCCGGAAACGTCTCTCTATGTCTCTAAAAGACTCGCTTGCCGAGGATCTCAAGGCCGCAATGCGCGCCGGCGACGAGGTCCGCAAGTCTACGCTCCGTCTGCTGCTGACCGCCATCACAAAGGCCGAGGTGCCGGGCGAGGACGATCCGGCCGCCGCACGCCAGGCCCTGGACGATGAACAGGTGCTGACCGTAATCGGCAGTCAAGCTAAGCAGCGACGACAAAGCATCGAGGCCTTCAAGAAAGCCGGGCGCGATGACCTCGTGCAGAGGGAGCAGCTAGAGCTCGACGTGCTCCAAGCCTACCTACCAGCCCAGCTGACACGCGAAGACATCGCCGCAGAGGCGCGCAAAATCATGGACGAGACGGGCGCGCGCTCTCCGGCGGACAAGGGCAAGGTGATGCCTGTCCTTATGAAGCGCATTGGTGACCGCGCCGACGGCCGCATGGTGAACGAAGTCGTAACCGAGCTGCTTTCCGGCTCCGCTTCCTGACGCTGCTACTTTCCCACAGTGTCATCGAAATATTTGTTTAATCGTCTGTCTGCTATCATGTATTGTGCTCCGCCAAAGGGCGGGCAGCGCCATGCCGGCCAGACGAAGGGCTAACGATGTCATTTCGCCGCTGCGAGCGTTTCTGTTCGCTGCGGCGCTCAGCACTGCGCTCGTTCTCGTCCTCGCGCCGGTCTTTCCCGGCGAGACGCACGTATCCGCCGGACAACCCGCCTTCAAGACCTTCCGCATCAACGGCGAAGTAGTCGCCTCGAAGGGCGCCGCGCTCGACCAGGACATGATCGATCGGATTCGCGGCGCAGGGCTGCTCAATAACACCGTAGAGGCTGACGCCGCAGCCGCTGCGGTCATCGTCGGGATAATCGGGGCGTCGCTGCTGGCGTTGTACCTCTACCTCTTCCAGCCGCGAGAGGTGAACACCCTCGCCCGGCTGGTGATGGTGGGCCTGCTGGTCTTCCTCTGGGTGGCCGCAGCGAAAGTGTTCCTCTCGGTAACCCTACCCGACAACGACCGGCTGTACCTCGGGTACATCCTGCCGGTAGGTTCAGCTGGCATGCTGATAGCTACGCTTCTCGACGGCGGCTTGGCGGTTGCGGTCGCTGCCCTGCTCGCTATCCTGGCCGCCTTCGCCGGATTTTACATGCCGGACGCCCGCAATTCGATCTCCGACGACCCGCTTCAGGCGTTGCAGATGCCGGTCGCTTTCTTGCTCGGCGGGTTCGCGGGCATCTTCGCCGTGCGCCGCGCAGAACGCGTTAACCACTACGCGATGGCTGGCGTGGCTGTCGGGGCGTTGACATTCGCCATCCTGTTTGCCTTCTGGCTGCTTTCGCCTGAGCGCGAGGGCGTTGACCTTTTCTGGATGCTCATTGTCTCCGGTCTCACAGGCTTCGGCAGCGCCGTGATCACGGTGGGCGCCACCGTCGTCCTCGGCGTGATGTTCGGCGTGACCACACGCATTCAGCTCATGGAGCTCGGGCAGCTCAGTCACCCGCTGCTGCGCGACCTGCAGGAGAAGGCGCCCGGCACCTTCCACCACAGCGTGATCGTCGGCAACCTTGCCGAGCGCGCAGCCGACCTGATCGGAGCTGATTCCCTGCTCGTGCGCGTGGGCTGCTACTTTCATGACATCGGCAAGATCGCGAAGCCCGAGTACTACATCGAGAACCAGATCGACACCGCGAACCCGCACGACAAGCTTCAGCCGAACGTCAGTGCCCGCCTCGTCTCCGAACATGTCCGCATCGGCCTCAAGCTGACCGGTCGTTACCGCCTGCCCGCGCGCGTGCGAGCCTTTATTCCCGAGCACCACGGTACGCGCCTCGTGACTTACTTCTATCGCAAAGCCAGCGCCCACGATCCGTCTACTGATCCCGAGAAGTTCCGCTACCCCGGGCCCAGGCCGCAGAGCCGCGAGACTGCGATCGTCATGTTGGCGGATTCCGTCGAGGCCGTCGTCCGCTCGAGCCGCGACCGCTCGCACGAGAGGATAGGCGAACTCGTGGACGGCGTCATCGCGGAGCGCTTGGCTGAAGGCCAGTTCGACGAATGCGACCTGACGATGCGCGACCTTCGCGTGATTGCCGACTCGTTTAAGGCGACGCTCCGCGGCATCTACCATCCGCGAATCGAGTACCCGTCACCGACGAAGGCAGAGCTCCAGAAAGCGGGCTCCGCGGGTGTCGCGTACCTGAAGCCGCCGGCGGACCCTATGGAAGCTCCACCCGCGGTCTAGCGCAGAACCCTCCGCTTGACGCCGCCTATGGCGATAGCCATAATGGCCCTGCCTGAGCGTTTACTTAGCTAAGGAGGTCATCCACATGGACGCAGTCTCTCTTCTCAAGGATCAGGTCAAGCAGGCCCACGAAGTTGTCGAAGGCACAGTGGGTGACCTAACCCCTGAGCAACTGGGCTGGAAGCCCGGTGGCAACGCCAACCCGCCAGCCGCCCTGCTTAATCATCTCACCTCCGGCGAAGACTTCTTCCTCAAAATGATGACCGGCCAGCAGCCGCTCGCAATGGGCCCGTACGCGGGCAAGACCGGCGCCAGCGAGCCGCATCCAATGGGCAACTACGGCGAGTGGGCGCAACGCGTTCAGATAGATCTCCCACCGGCGCTCGATTATATGCGCGCCGTCTTCAGGAGCACCGAGGAGTACCTCGATACTCTGAAGCCCGAAGACCTTGACCGCGAGATTGACCTGTCAGGTTCAGGCCTGGGCAAGATGTCCCTGGGTGGCTTCATTTCTATGATTGCTGTGATCCATTCGTCGAACCATATCGGCGAGATCTCCTGCATGAAGGGCCAGCAGGGCGGGAAGGGCTACCCCTTCTAGTTCCGGCGCCCCCTCCATTACCCTGCCAGCCGCGCCAGCGTCCTGACCGCCCGTTCCACGCTCGGGAAGACTGCCACGCCGGCCTCGACCAGACGCTCGCGCGCCTCTGATATGAACCGCCACCGGTCCTCGTGGCCGTAGTCCGACGGCCCAAGGACCACCGCGAAGGGTTTCTTGGTTTTCGCTGCCACTTCGATGAAGCGCTCGGTTACCCGCCGCACGATGGCCTCGCCGTTCGGCCGCCCGAATGCCCACGGCTCGCCGATGTTCCCCACCAGCATGTCGATGTCGGGGCTCTCGTCCAGCCATTCCAGGACCTGCGCCCCGCCCAGCCCGCTGCCCGCCAGGATCGACTGGTCGACCGGGTTCGTGACCCATCCGGCCAGGTCAGATGCCCTCTCCGCCACTTTCGCCTCAACGTCGGGCGGAAGCGGTGGTACTGACAGCCCCAACTCCTCGCATAGGTCTGCCGTAAGAACCGAGCGGCCTCCGCCGGCACCGACCATCGCGAGCCGGGGTCTGGACGTCCGATCGGCCGGGTTGCTCTCGACCGGCCTCTTCATGTAGGCGGAAGCGATCAGCGTGTCGATCAGCTCCTCCACCGTCTCGACTCGGATCGCGCCCGACTGACGCACCGCCGCGTCCCACACGGCGGCCGACCCCGCAAGCGCCGCCGTGTGCGAGACGGCCGTTCGCCCGCCGGCGTCAGTCCGGCCGCCCTTCAAGACAACGGTTGGCTTCTTCGAGGCTGCTCGCCCCAGCGCCTGAATAAACGCCCGGCCGTCTCTCACGCCCTCGATATAAGCGCCGACTACGCGCGTCTCCGCGTCGTCCGCGAAATATTCGAGGAAAGCGCACTCGTTGAGGTCGAGCGCATTCCCGTAGCTGATTGCCTTGGAGAAACGCAGCCCGCGCGACTCCCCGAAGTGCGTCAGCTCGAACAGCAGGTTGCCACTCTGCGAGAGGAACCCGATCGGCCCCGGCTTCCGCGACATATCCGTCCGGAAGGAGATGCCCAGCTCTGGATACAGCAACCCCATGCAGTTCGGTCCGATCAGCCGGACGCCGGCGTCGGCCGCTGTTTCGCGCAGCCCGTCCTCGAGGGCCGCATCGTCGGCGCGGCCTGTCTCGCTGAAGCGGCCGGTAAACAATTGGAGCGCCTTTACTCCAGCCGCGGCGCAATCGCGCACAAGGTCGAGAATGTAGGCGTTCGGTATGCAGGAGATGACGTAGTCCACGCCGCCCGAGATGTCGCGCAGCGACGCAAAGGCCGGCAACCCCAGGATCTCGCCGCCCTTCGGATTGACCGGGTAGATCCGCCCCTTGTACCCGAATTCTTGGAGTGAACGCACATAATCATATCCAGGCGTATCCGGATTCGCCGACGCCCCGACCACCGCGATGGAATGAGGGTGAAAGATCGCATCGATCTCTAATGCGACCGGCGGACGTTCACGATTCTTGGTCACGCGCTGAGCGTAGCCGGACTGGCCGTCCATGAACAAGGAGCCGTAACGGCTGGTGCTGGCCTGCGTCCTTGGTGTGAAGGCGCCTGAGGATGTGCCCGTAAGCGAGAAACACCGCATGTGCTTTCGTGAATGGCAAACCATTCTTCCGTGGGATCTCATTTACGCTCTCGGCGTCGTCGTATTAATCATCTTTCTAACCCTGATCGTCGCGCTGATCGGTCTCCTTTAACGCTGACCTTTAGTCTCGTAGTGGCGCGCCGTTGACGAGTCTTGTTCCTTGTTCCCTGTTCCGTGTTCCATAATGGAATCGATGCGCTTCGCCGTCCTCGTTTTCCCCGGCACCTGGAGCGACCGAGACTGCCAGTGGGCGCTCTCCAAAGTGATGGGACACCAGGCGGACCTCGTCTGGCACCGGGAAGGCGATCTCTCCTCCTACGACTGCGTCGTCCTGCCGGGCGGCTTCTCGTACGGCGACTACCTGCGGACTGGCGCCATCGCCCGCTTCTCGCCGGTAATGGCCGCTGTCAGTCGTCACGTGGAAGAAGGCAAGCCTGTCTTTGGCATCTGCAACGGCTTCCAGATACTCTGCGAGGCGCACCACCTGCCCGGCGCGCTCATGCGGAACGACTCGCTGCAGTATCGCTGCGAATGGGTGCATCTTCGGGTCGAGAACGCCGAGACGCCGTTCACGACCCCATGCGAGCCCGGACAAGTGCTGACGATGCCGATATCCCACGGCGAAGGCCGCTACGTCGCGGATGATCGGCATCGTCAATGAGCGCGGCAACGTGCTCGGTATGATGCCGCACCCGGAGCGCGCCTGCGAGGCGCTCATGGGCGGCGAAGACGGCCTGCTCTTGTGGCAATCAGTGGTCGAGTGGGCGAGGCAGGGGGTAGGGGTCTAAGCCGGCGATTGGTCGGAGCTGTGACTGAGGCGTCCGCTTGATCCAGCCGCCGCCCGAAGAACGCTTCTGTCACAACTGCGGTGCCCCTAACGCGCCCGACTTCAACTTCTGCCTCCGTTGCGGCGCGCGCATCAACTTCCTGCGCCCGCTGCCTCTCCTCGCCCGCGCGCCCGGCGCTTATCCCGTCACATTCGACGTCGAGTACCCGCAAAAGCTGTCACGGGTAAGCACCCTCGTCCGCCTGCTCCTCGCGGTCCCACAGCTGCTGGTCGTTTACGCGCTGGGCACAGTCGTGGGGATCATCACCTTCATCGCCTGGTTCGCCATCCTCTTCACCCGGCGCTACCCGAAAGGCTTGTTCGAGCTTGTCGTCTCGTTCAATCGCTGGACCGCTAACGTCCACGCGTACATGGCGCTACTCCGCGACGAGTACCCGCCCTTCTCGTCGGACCCCGGCCGCTACGCGGTCACCTATGATGTCGATTATCCCGAGAAGCTCAGCCGCTGGCTCATCTTCGTCAAGTGGTTCCTCGTCCTCCTCCACCAGATAGCCCTCTACTTCCTAGGATTCTTCGCCTTCCTCGCAGAAATCATCGCCTACGTCGCGATTCTCATTACCGGGCGCTTCCCGCGCTCGCTCTTCAACTACATCGTCGGCGTAATGCGCTGGTATTACCGCGTGACCGCCTACTCTTCGCTCCTCCGCGACGAATTTCCTCCCTTCAGCAGACGCGCGGACGCCCGCCCGGGCTCCGGCAGGGCTATCGCCGTCTCGGCGGTAATGATCTTCCCGGTCGGCATTGCTCTGATCGCAGCCTTCGTGGGCGTCGCGCTGCTTGTTGGCAGCTTTACGGCGAGCACTGAACGAGTGTCGATAAGGTACGCCGATATACTCGCCGGAGATTCCACCGCTCCCGCCGACATCGACGGGAATCTCGTCGTGCTCCTGAGTGCCGAGGACCCATACAACTTGTCGGGTGTCTTCCGGCAGCCGAAAGCCGGCTACCGCTTCGTTCAGTTCCAGCTTGAGATCACCAATGTCGACTCCACGTTCACATCCGTAAACAAGCAGCACTTCGGGCTAAAGGACATGCAGGAGCGGGATCAAGACCCACTTCTAGTTCAGGCGCGTCCGCTTGGCCGGGTTCAGCTCGAACGGGGCGAGACGGAACGAGTCGGTGTCGTTTTCGAGGTACGAGATGGGGTCAACCCCTCGGAACTCACGTATGCTCCGGGCCTCGCCGCCTTCATCCCCTTCGGCGAGAAGGTCCGCTTCGAGTTCAGATAGCAGCGCCGTGCAGGCCGAAACCCAGTATCCTGAGAGCATGCCCGTAACCCAGGATGTCTTGAATACCATCGCTATCAGCCGCGATGAGTACGCTCTCATCGTCGAGCGCCTCGGCCGCGAGCCCAACGAGGTCGAGCTCGGGATGTTCGGCGCGCTCTGGAGCGAGCACTGCGGCTACAAGAACTCGAAGGCGCTTCTTCGCCAGCTGCCCGCCGAAGGCCCCTACGTTCTCACCCGCCGCGGCACCGAAAACGCAGGCGCGATCGATATCGGCGATGGCGTATGCGTGGTCTTGAAGATCGAATCGCACAACCACCCGTCAGCCATTGAGCCCTACCAGGGCGCGGCCACCGGCGTCGGCGGCATCGTCCGCGACATCTTCGCCATGGGCGCGCGCCCAATCGCCATCCTAGACTCTCTTCGCTTCGGCCCGATCACTCCTAACGACACCTCCATCCCCTCAGCGGATTCGGGCCCCGGCCCTGAGGCGATCGCGCGCAACCGCTATCTCTTCGACGGCGTTGTCGCCGGCATTGCCTGGTACGGCAACTGCCTCGGCATCCCGACCGTCGGCGGCGAGGTCTTCTTCGAAAGCGCCTACTCCGCCAACCCACTCGTCAACGCCATGTGCGTCGGCATCGCGCCCATCGATCGACTCGCGAGCGCAAAGGCGGAAGGTCCGGGCAACCTGCTGATGCTCGTCGGCGCCGATACCGGCCGCGATGGTATTCACGGCGCCTCCGGCCTCGCCTCCCGCACCGATCCCCACGCGCGCTTCGAGGAGCTGCGGCCCGCGGTGCAGGTGGGCAACCCCTTCCTCGAGAAGATGCTCATGGAGGCCTGCCTCGACCTTGCCCACCACCATTCTGATTGGATCACGGGCATCCAGGACCTCGGCGCGGCCGGGCTCACGGCATCCAGCGCCGAATCGGCCGCGCGCGGGGGGACCGGCCTCGTGATCGATGTAGCGAAAGTCCCGCGCCGTGAGGAATCCATGACGCCATATGAGGTCATGCTCTCCGAGTCGCAGGAGCGCATGCTAATTATCGCCCGTAAAGGCCACGAGGACGATGTCGCGGGTCTCTTCGAGCGCTGGGAGGTCCCCTGGACGATTATCGGCCACGTGTCCGACGATCATCTCATTCACATTGTGGACGGCGCCGGCGAGGTGGCCACCCTGCCCGTCGGTGTTCTCGTCGAAGCGCCCGAATATACGCGCGCAGGCGTCCGCCCACCTCAACTCGACGAGCTCGAGGCCCTCGACATCATGTCGCTTCCCGACCTCGAAGCTTCCGCTTCTTCGGCTCCGGCGGCTGATGGCGACGGATCCTCCCCCCTCGCGCGCACGGGAGAGGGG
>WNFW01003447.1_pt1 | contig 19582 bp, 14 predicted proteins | sample 5400131 | NCBI WGS metagenome assembly WNFW01 (sample SAMN13153362, study PRJNA577476) | soil metagenome | isolation source: 20 cm soil or saprolite under grassland replicate 1 | place: USA:California | collected 2016-06-15 | reverse complement strand
TGTGGTGCCGTCCCGAGGCCACCGTGCGATTCGGAAATCCCGCAGAGCGGATTCTCGAAGCCGCCGAGGAACTTGAGGCTGATCTGATCGTGCTAGGAGTCCGCGACGCCGCCGGGCGCCTCGGGGCCGCCACGCATCTTGAGCGCACTACAGCCCACAAGGTAGTGGCACACGCCACGTGCCCAGTTCTGACTGTCCGAGGCTGAAGACAGTTGGATTGGCAGCTCAGAGCGACGGGAGTCGAGTTCGTTCTACACCGCTGTTCGTCACTTAGCGTAGCTTGATGCATATATAAGCGCGGGGAAAGAACTTTACGAGGGTAGGGAGAATTATGGCGTCATCCGCTGTGGTTAGTTCTTCGAATCGTGCACGCTCGGCTCTTGAAAGTTTCTTCGCACCAGGCTCTGTTACCGTGATCGGCGCCACGGAACGCGAAGGGAGCGTAGGGCGAACGATTCTTGAAAATCTTGTTCAGGGTGGGTATCGCGGCAAGGTATTTGCCGTGAATCCAAAGCATTCCGAGTTGCTGGGAACTAAGTGTTATCCCAGCGTGGCGGCGTTGCCCGAGGCCGTCGATCTCGCGGTCATTGTTACTCCCGCGGCGACCGTCCCCGGTGTTGTTCGCGATTGCGTGGATGCACGTACGCGCTCGGCCATTGTGATTTCGGCCGGGTTCAAGGAGCGTGGTGCGGAAGGCGTGGAGCTTGAGCTTCTGATTAAGGCGGAGCTGCGCCGCGGTTCGATGCGCCTGGTCGGTCCGAATTGCCTTGGCATGATGAATCCTTCCATCGGGCTGAATGCAACATTTGCTCACGATCTGGCGCGCCCCGGGAATGTCGCTTTTCTGAGCCAAAGTGGTGCACTGTTAACGGCCGTTCTGGATTGGAGCTTGCGTGAACAGGTGGGCTTCAGCGCCATTGTGTCCACGGGTTCCATGCTCGATGTGGATTGGGGCGATCTGATTTCCTTTTATGGCGAAGATCCGCAGACGAAAAGCATTCTGCTGTACATCGAATCGATAGCGGACGCACGTTCCTTTCTCTCCGCCGCGCGCGAAGTGGCCTTGAGCAAGCCCATCATCGTCATCAAGGCCGGCCGCACAGAAGCCGCGTCGAAGGCTGCTTCATCGCACACTGGCGCCATGACCGGCAGCGATGATGTGTTCGATGCCGCGCTTCGCCGATGCGGCGTGCTTCGAGTGCAAAGCATCTCCGACTTGTTCTACATGGCGGAAGTTTTGAGCAAGCAACCGCGGCCGCGGGGCCCTCGTCTCACCATCGTGACCAATGCCGGTGGTCCGGGCGTGCTGGCTACTGACGCGTTGATCCCGAATGGCGGAGAGCTGACGCCTTTATCGCAGGACTCGCTGAGCTCGTTGAGCGGGTTCCTCCCCTCTCACTGGAGCCATGCGAATCCCATCGACATACTGGGAGACGCCGACCCGGAGCTCTACGAAAAAGCCGTCAAAATCGCCATTGCGGATCCTTCGAGCGACGGCCTTCTGGTGGTCCTCGCTCCCCAGGGAATGACGAATCCCGCAGAGGTGGCCCGGCGCTTGGCGCCTTACGCACAAGGGCAGGGCAAGCCTGTGCTGGCAAGCTGGATGGGAGGGCAAACGATCGCGGAGGGTGAGGCGATCCTGAACGCCGCGGGTATTCCGACATTCGCGTATCCCGATACGGCGGCCCGCGCCTTCGATTACATGTGGAGCTACTCATCTCATCTCAGCGCCCTATATGAGACTCCCGCGCTGACAACATCGGGCACGGATTCGAGAACCCGGTTCCGGAAAGCGAAGAAGCTCATCGACCGGACATTAGCCGATGGGCGCACGCTCCTGACGGAAGTCGAGTCCAAAGAGCTTCTGTCGTTGTATGGAATTCCATCCGTGCCGACGCGCGTGGCGCGAACGGCAGGTGAGGCCGTGACCTACGCGGCCGAGTTCGGCTACCCAGCCGTTCTCAAGGTCTATTCCAAGACGATCACGCACAAAACGGATGTAGGCGGCGTAAAGCTCGATCTTCCGAATGCGGCTGCTGTTCGAAGAGCATTTCGATCCATTCAGTCGTCTGTTCGCTCGAAGGCAGGCGAAAAAGCGTTTCAGGGTGTGACCGTTCAGCCGATGATACGGCTGGACGGTTACGAGCTGATTCTGGGTAGCAAAGTGGACCCAGTATTTGGTCCGGTGATTTTGTTTGGTTCGGGCGGCCAGCTTGTTGAAGTATATCGCGATCGTGCTTTGGCCCTGCCGCCGTTGAACACGACGCTGGCGCAAAGGCTGATGGAACTCACCAGGATACACACCGCGCTGGAAGGGGTCCGCGGCCGCAAAGCCGTGAACCTGGAAGCCCTCAAAGCAGCGTTAGTTGCCTTCAGCGAACTTGTAGTTGAGCTGCCTCGGATTGCGGAGATTGATATCAACCCCTTGGTTGCCTCTTCGGAGCAATTGCTGGCACTGGATGCGCGCGTGGTTCTCGCTGATCCAAAAATAAAGGATGCAAACTTGCCGCGTTCCGCGATTCGGCCGTATCCCTCCCAATATGTTTCCCGTTGGAAGATGAAGGACGGATCGCGAGTTGTCATCCGTCCGATCCGCCCGGAGGACGAGCCTCGGATGGTGGTTTTTCATGAGTCGCTATCCGAAGAGTCGGTTTATTTGCGCTATTTTCATATGGCACAGCTGAGCACGCGTGTTGCTCACGAACGGCTCATCCGCAAGTGTTTCATTGACTATGACCGGGAAATGGCGCTCGTTGCCGAGTTATTCGACCCGGACACCCGGAGCACTTGCATCGCTGCCGTGGCCCGGCTATCGCGTGCGCCATCGGCGGAAGAAGCAGAAATAGGCGTGATCGTGGCTGATAAGTTTCAACACCAAGGTTTGGGCGCCGAGCTAATCAAGAAGCTCGTCGGTATTGCTCGAACCGAAAAGATAAAGAGGATTGTGGCGGACTTCCACTCGGAAAACAGCGCCATCCGCCATCTTGCCAAGCACGGAGGCGCCACTGTGACGCGGACTTCTGACGCAACTTGCTTCCGGATCCAATTAGACTTGTAGCTTCGTATCGCCAGTCCTGTGGTGAGTTAGCGGCCTCACCCTTCCAGATTCAGCGGACGCGCAGGGCGTAAGAACTTAGCATCTTCATGTAATTGCTGCGTTCAAAGGCGCCGGGATTGGGGGCTGCGCGGTAGCTCATGCTGCCGCGCATCTGTTGAATCGATTCGTACTCGTGCTCGGTCATCCAGCGGACCAGATCGTCCAGGATGCGGTGCGGGTACCGAACACCGTTTTGGAGGAGCGCCGAAGTCATCATGGCAACTTGCGCCCCGGCCATCATGCACTTCACAACGTCTTCGGCGCGATGGACGCCACCTGTGATCGCCAGGCTCGGCCGGACGGAACCGTAGAGAATCGCGACCCAATGCAGCCGCAAGGGAAGCTCGCAGGGATCGCTGAGGACTAGATGTGGCGCGGGCTCAAGATTCTCAATATCGAAATCGGTTTGGTAGAAGCGGTTGAACAGGACGAGGGCGTCGGCACCAGCGTTGTCGAGACGCTTGGCCATGTGGGCCATAGAACTAAAGAATGGGGACAACTTAACGGCGACCGGGATTTTCAAGCTGACTTTTACCTGCTGCACGAGTTCGCAATAACGGTCCTCAACGTCATCACTACTTTTGCTCGGATCGGTTTCGAGCGCGTAGAGGTTGAGCTCGAGGGCGTCAGCGCCAGCCTGCTGCATTTCGCGGGCATAGCTAACCCACCCGCCGGGCGTCGTGCCGTTTAGGCTGGCGATCACGGGAATGGCGACGGCCTGTTTGGCCCCATGAATCAACTCCAAGTAGCCTTCCGGCCCTGTATTGTAGGACTCAAGATTGGGAAGATAGGTGACGGCCTCGGCGAATTCATCCGCGCCACGGGAGAGGTCTTGGTCGATCAGGACGCTTTCGAGCATGAGCTGCTCTTCGAAAAGTGAGGGCAAGACGACGGCGGCGATGCCGGAGTCTTCCAGACGGCGTAGATTGTCCATGGATTCCGTGAGCGGAGACGCGGAAGCGACGAGGGGATTCTTGAGCCCCATGCTCATGTAACGCGTAGTGAGGTCGATCACTGGGCGGCTCCTTCTGGCGCTCCGGCCGCAATCAAGCCGGGCTTTGGAGAAATGTCTTCGGCGTTGCCGTTGCCCGCAGCGCCGCCGGGCATGGAGGCGCGACTCTCGTAGACACTCCAACGACGCTGAACATCCTCCTGGGCCTCGCGAAGGAGTTGCCTGGCAGCCTCAGGATTAGTGCGAGCGAGGATGGTGTATCGAGCTTCCTGATAGATGTAGTCCTTGAGAGGGATGCTCGGCGGTTTGGAATCGAGCTGGAAGGGATTCTTCCCCTCGAGATTCAATGCGGGGTTGTAGCGCATCAACGGCCAATAACCAGACAGCACGGCGGCTTTCTGCTGGTTCATCCCGAAGACCATGTCATAACCGTGTGCGATGCAGTGGCTGTAAGCAATGATCAGCGATGGGCCGTTGTAGGCCTCGGCTTCGAGGAAGGCTTTAACCGCGTGTGTGTCGCCACCACCCATGGCCACTCGCGCGACATAGACGTTGCCGTAGCTGATGGCCTCCATAGCGAGGTCTTTCTTGACAGTACGCTTGCCGCCCATGGCGAACTTGGCCACGGCGCCTCGAGGCGTAGCCTTGGACATCTGACCCCCGGTATTGGAGTACACCTCAGTGTCAAGCACGAGCATGTTCACGTTGGCTCCGGTAGCTAGGACGTGATCGAGCCCCCCAAAGCCGATATCGTAGGCCCAGCCATCGCCACCGACGATCCACACACTCTTGCGAACAAGGCTGCTAGTGACCGCCAGGAGGTCCCGCGTGTCGTTCGAATCCATTGCCTTCATTCGGCGATTCAACTCGGCGACTCGCTCACGCTGCGCGGTGATGCCGCTTTCTTTCGACTGATCAGCTTCCAGGATGGACCGGGCCAGTTCGCCACCAATTTGGTCGGCAACCTTCTCGACCAGGTGACGAGCGTAGACGGTCTGTTGATCAGCGGCGAGGCGCATGCCGAGGCCGAACTCGGCGTTGTCTTCAAACAGCGAGTTGGACCACGCGGGCCCGCAGCCACTAAGGTTCGTTGTATAGGGCGTGGTCGGCAGATTGCCGCCGTAGATTGACGAGCAGCCCGTGGCGTTGGCGATCAGCAGGCGATCGCCGAAGAGCTGCGTAAGGAGTTTGATGTACGGAGTCTCGCCGCAACCGGCGCACGCGCCGGAGAATTCCATGAGCGGTTCGAGTAGCTGGACATCCTTGACTTGCGAATGGGACAGGCGGCTGCGGTCAAATTCGGGGATGGACAGAAAGAACTGCCAGTTCTTGCTCTCTGGTTCGCGAAGAGGAGCTTGCGGGGCCATGTTGATCGCTTTGTGCTTCGCCTCGCTCTTGCTTTTCGCCGGGCAAATCTCAACGCAAAGAACACAACCGGTGCAGTCTTCGGGCGAGACTTGCAGTGTGTATCGCAAGTCTTGAAATTCGCGCCAGCGTGGCTTAGTGGTCTTAAACGATTGTGGAGCGTTCGCAAGCAGCGACGAATCGTAAACCTTGGCGCGAATCACGGCATGCGGGCAGACCAGCACGCACTTACCGCACTGGATACAGAGCTGCTCGTCCCAGACGGGGATCTCCTGAGCGATGTTTCGTTTTTCCCACTTGGCGGTGCCGGTGGGAAAAGTGCCGTCAGGCGGAAGCGCGCTGACGGGCAGATCATCACCACGACCAGCGACAATCTCGCCAAGCACATTGCGAACAAAGTCGGAGGCGCTCGGAGGCACAGGCGGCAGGATGTCAAACGCAGCCGTTACCCGGTCTGGGATCTTTACTTCAAACAGATGCGCCAGAGCCTGGTCCACCGCATCAAAATTCTTTTTGAGGACAGCCTCGCCGCGGTTGCCATAGGTTTGTTCGATAGCCTTCTTGATGGCGGCGATCGCGTCGGCGGGAGGCAGGATGCCGCTGATGGCGAAGAAGCAGGTCTGCATGATGGTGTTGATGCGGCGCCCCATGCCTGTGTCGCGAGCTACAGCGTAGGCGTCGATGACGAAAACACGCAACCGTTTCTCGATTACTTGCCGCTGGAATTTCCGGGGCAGGTGATTCCACACTTCGGCGGATGTAAACGGTACATTCAGCAGCACGCTCGCTCCAGGAACGGCTTGCGACAGCACATCCATGCGTTCCAGGAACGGAAACTGGTGGCACCCGATGAAGTTCGCCTTATCAATCAGATAGGAGGAGCGAATCGGATGCGGGCCAAACCGCAAATGCGAGACCGTTACGGAGCCAGCCTTCTTCGAATCGTAGACGAAATAGCCTTGGGCGTGATTCCCAGTTTGCTTGCCGATAATCTTGATGGAATTCTTGTTTGCGCCGACCGTGCCATCGGATCCGAGGCCGTAGAAAATCGCGCGTACGGTGTCAGGGCGCTCAGTGGAAAAACCGGGATCGTATTCGAGGCTGGTGTGCGTGACGTCGTCGCGAATACCAATCGTGAAATGATTGCGCGGTGCTGAACTCTTGAGTTCGTCGAAAACGGCCTTGGCCATGGCCGGAGTGAACTCCTTGGAAGAAAGTCCGTAGCGCCCGCCAATGACCCGAACGTTGCGTCCTGTTTCGGCGAGGGAGGCGACAACGTCGAGATAGAGCGGTTCGCCAACGCTTCCCGGCTCCTTGGTGCGATCCAAGACGGCAACGGCACGAGTGGTACGAGGCAATGCGTCCATGAACTGTTGAACCGTAAAGGGACGGGACAACCTAACCTTAAGCAAGCCGACTTTTTCGCCTTGAGTGTTGAGCCATTCGACGGTTTCTTCGGCGGCACCAACTGCGGATCCCATCGCGATAATGACGCGCTCGGCATCCGCCGCGCCAACGTAATCGAACAGGTGATAGCTTCGCCCCGTCTGAGCGGCAAAGCGATCCATAACATCCTGCACGATCACTGGGCAGGCAAGATAGAACGCATTGCATGCCTCGCGAGCCTGGAAGAAAACGTCGGGATTCTGCGCGGTGCCACGGAGCACGGGCTGGTCTGGGCGCAGCGCGCGTTCGCGGTGCCGGCGAACGGCTTGGCCGTTGATCATGGCGCGGAGGTCATCATCCGAGAGCAGAGAGAGATTGTTCAGTTCGTGCGAAGTACGAAAACCGTCGAAAAAGTGGAGAAAGGGAATCCGCGCTTCCAGGGTGGACGCGTGGGCGATAGCAGCGAGGTCGTGGGCTTCCTGCACGGAGCCCGAGGCGAGCAGCGCAAACCCCGTCTGGCGAGCAGCCATCACGTCGCTGTGATCTCCGAAAATAGAGAGCGCGTGGGTGGCCACAGAGCGAGCGGCGACGTGAATCACAGTGGGGGTAAGTTCGCCCGCAATCTTGTACATGTTGGGGATCATCAACAGAAGTCCTTGCGACGCGGTGAAGGTCGTGCCCAGCGATCCGGCCTGGAGCGCGCCGTGGAGCGCTCCCGCGGCGCCGCCTTCGCTTTGCATCTCGACGACTTGAGGAATGGCGCCCCAGATATTCTTGCGGCCCTCGACCATCCATTGATCGGCCAGTTCGCCCATCGGGGAGGAAGGTGTGATCGGATAAATCGCAACCACTTCGCTGAGGCGGTATGCCACTGAAGCGGCAGCCTCGTTCCCGTCCACGATGGCCATAACCTTTGTCATTGCAAGAGCTCTACCCTCTCCGTCCAAACCTCTTCTTGTTACTGCCCCAGCTGGAAAGTGATCGTCACAATCATCTCGACAGCAATCGGCTGATCGTTTAAATACGTCGGTTCATACTTCCATGTTTTCAACGCATCCAGTGCAGCCTGGTACAGAAGGGGCGGTCCGGAAACGACCTTCATGTCGATAACATTTCCTTGCTCATCCAAGATTGCGTCAACCAATACTTGGCCCTGAACGCGCGCCTGTCGCGCGAGTGGCGGGTAGTTGGGGTGCGTCTGCACGATCGCTTTCGGCGGGCGCACGCGTCCGCCTACACGCACCGGTGCGCTCGGTTTCCCCGTTGGAAGAGGAGGCCTGGCTCCTGAGTTCAGCATGCCTCCGATCACTCCTCCAACCACGCCACCCATCTGCCCGCCAGGCACGCCGCCCGGTACTCCACCCGCAATTCCGCCGAACGTATCTGGTTCGAGCGGAGCGTCTTTAATCTGGGCGATTTCCTTCGGGATGACCGTTGGCGCGAGGAGCTTTCCACCGCTCATAAACACGCGACGCATCGGCGCCGCCTTGATCACCGCGCCCGCCGCAGGCGGTGGCGGTGGTGGTGGTGGCGGAGCCACAAGCAGCATCGAAGCGTACTGCTTGATGTTGATCGTGTCGGTGTAGAACAGCCCGAGGAGAATGGGCGTCCCGATTACAATTATGTGCAGCATCACGGCGACCGCAACATTCAGCGTCTTCGAGCCTGCCCTCAGCGGATTCTGTTCGAGGAGAACCGCTTTCGAAAACTCAAAAGCTGGTTTGACGCTATGCGTAAGTTCGGGCTTCGGAGCCCGTTCTTCAAGGGGAAGGATTTCAACCTTTTGGGAAACTAATGCGTTATCGAGAATGACGTGCTCAACTATGGCGGACGATGCCATGGGAATCTGCCTCCGCGGGGTCCCAATGAGACCCTTCTTGACTGCGCTAAGTCTGCCTCGGCACGCGGAGTAGCCGCAGTGACGTAGGTCACGGCACTGTGTGAGGCGCGTCACATCCCCCGCCGCGTTTTCCGGCTATGAGTTATGACGGGAGCTGAAAACGATGGCCACCCCCGGGAGCAAGTTCATGACTTACCGAGTGCGGGTTGTGCCGAAGAAAAAGCGTCGCAAGATACAGCAGGGCAAGACCACGAAGAAACGGCCTGCCGTGCAGGTTATCGAGAGCTGCCTGACCTGGCCGCTCGTGAAAGAGCGCATTTTCTGCGACCTTCCCAAGTCCGTGCTTGCCGAACTCGATGAGATTTCCTCTCCTTCGACCTATCCAAGGGGCGCTATCCTTTTCGTCGCCGGGTTCGCAGTTAACCGTTGACACGAGAGTTGGTCTTCGAGTAATTAAAGCATGCCCGCCCTTCCTAACTTTAGAGACCTTGGATACTCGCGAGTGTGACAAGCGTCACATACTTCCAGAGCCCCTCAACCTGATACTGCGGGCTCGCAGTGTGGTTTGGTCTGAACTTCGGAAGCAGCGGGGGTGCGGACGTCTGAGTTGGTTCGTCGCTACATTGCTACCTCAATTCCCATCCTTGGCATATTGGCGCTCGTTTCGATTGTAATCGCCCCCGGACGAGCGCAGCAAAATGGAAACAAGTCTCAGTCCGCGCGCCAATCAAAAGCCTACGAACGGCCCACGGATGCGTCTCTCTACGTTGGGTCGGAAACTTGCAAGACATGCCACGAGGACATGCCTTCCAAGGGTTTCTACAAGACCTATGAGGATTCACCGCACTATGTGACCACGCTGGATACGAAAAAAGGGCCAGAGTGGCATGGATGTGAGGCATGCCACGGTCCAGGGAAAGCGCACGTCGATGGTGGCGGCGATAAGACGAAGATCTTTACATTCAAGAATGCCTCGGCCCAGGATATTAGCGCGCGCTGCCTGGGATGCCACACATACGGCGAAGAGCACAGCAACTTCGCACGCTCCGCACACCTACAGAACAACGTGAGCTGCGTAGACTGTCACTCGCCCCACCATCCGAAGGAAAGCCAGTTCCTGATGAAGGAAAAGGCTCCTCTCCTCTGCTACGGTTGCCACCAGGAAGTGAAGCAGCAGTTCAATCGCACGTTCCATCACCGCGTCAACGAAGGATTGGTGCAGTGCAACGACTGTCACAACCCCCACGGAGGCTTCCTGACACGGCAAGTCCGCGCCACTTCCTCGCAGGACACCGTCTGCTTCAAATGCCACTCGGACAAAGCCGGACCCTTCGTCTTCGAGCATAAAGCCGTAAAGATCGAAGGCTGCGTGGCTTGCCACACACCGCACGGCTCATCGAATGCGCGTTTGATGAAGCGCGCGCAGGTCAATCTGCTCTGCCTCGAATGCCATGCATTCTCCGCCGATGCAGGCGCACCAGCAACTCCGTCCTTCCACAACCAGGCCCAGAAATATCAGGCTTGCACACTTTGCCACACGGCCATCCATGGTTCGAATACAGACACCTTCTTCTTCAAGCCCTAAGCGAGGCGGCCATGCGACACACAAAAAATGATCAAATTTCTCAGGTCGGCGGACCGCGAGTGTCGAGGCGTCTGCTAGCGGCTGTAGCCCTCTTCCTGTCCTTGCTGCCTGTTGCCAGAGCGCAACAAGCCGAGGAGCAAAAAGGCGTAGACCAGGGAAACTACAACATCAAGCAGTCGATTGAATTTGGCGGACGTTTCACCAACCTCTCGGGGAATATTCAGGCCTACGACACGTTTGTGAATTTGCAGCAAGGCCCGCGATTGCTTGGCTTCACTACGGAGATGCGGTCGCTCGATCACCACGCTACCGTCTTCGACCGCTTGTACTTCAGCAATTTCGGCTACGGCGGGGATCCAAACATGGCTACGCGTCTGCGTGTCAGCAAAAACAAGTGGTACAACCTCGACGCCCTCTTTCGGAAGGATGAAAATGTCTGGGACTACGCGCTGCAGGCCAATCCATTAAATCCCACTACTCCCTTTCCGAATGGCCCGGCGGGTTATGGGGCGCCCGCTTGCACCAGTTGCGTGCTGACCAACGAGGGAACGGAGCAGGCACTCTTCGAGAATTACAAGACCACCATCAACACCTACCGGATTGGCGTGGACTTCCGGTTCGTGCCGCGCACCAATTTCAGCTACGACCAAATTTGGAACTACTACAAAGGCGACGATGGCATCACGGATCCTTTTCAGAACCCCCTGTTCAAACTTGCCAATGGTAACGCCGTGGACCTCGGATGGTCCTTAAACGCAGGCGCGAGCCAACCATGCGGCGGAACTTTTCTGGCCACCGGATTTGTGAATCCCGGTTGCAGCGCGGCCTTCAGCTATTTCAATCACGGTAGGACCCGTACAAACACGCCCACCGAACAGTTCAGCATGCAATCAAGTTACTGGAATGACTTGGACCTGTCGGCGCGCGTCACTTACTCCGGCGGCGATACAAACGTATTTGGTTACAACGAAAACTTTTTTGGGCGCACCTCCCGCACCAACGTTCGCAACGATTCTTTTACGGGTCCCGTGCACGGCCGCCATGTTGCGGCCACGGGCGACTTTGGCGCTACCTGGCACATCTCGAACAAGCTCGACTTTCTGGATTCGTTCCACTTTGCGAACTGGCACAATCCCGCCCAGTTCATCTCTTCAGAGTGCCCCTTCTTCAGTTCGAACCTGTTGACTCCTCCAAACGTCTTTTCTACAGCGGTTGCGCTTCCGATCACCTGCGCAGCGCCGGCGGATGGCGTCGCAGGAACACCCGTGCACTCTACCTCGTCTGGACCAGACATCAGTTTGTTGAATGTTAGCCAGTTCTTGAAGCAGGACGAAAAGACCAATCTTGCCGAAGTCGAGTATCGCTTCTCTCCGCGCTTCGGTGCCATATTAGGATATCGCTATCGCGCACGCACCGAGGTGGACACCTCGTTTGCTTCAGGTACATTTGTGTTTTTCCCGAATCTTCAGAATGGCCGCACTCCTCCCGCACCCTACAATACGGGAACCTGCCCCGCGGCACAAAATCTGGCCGATGGCACGTGCATTCTTACCATGCCGGGGCAAAGCAGCAGCGGAGAGACGCCCATTCACGAGTATGCCGCCGTCTTCGGACTCTGGGCGCATCCGACCAGCAATTGGCGCATCAGTTTCGACGCGGATTTGATGAGCGCGGACAACTCATTTACACGCGTCAGCCCGCGGCAATCGCAGGAATATCGGGTTCGTTCGAAATATAGAGCTGCAGGCTGGCTGAATTTGAATGGCAGCGTCACGATCTGGGAAGGACGCAACAATGTATTCCAAACCAATGATCTGCAGCACAACCGCGCGTACGGCATTTCCGCACTGATTCAGCCGAACGAAAAATACGCCATGGAGATTGGCTACGACTATAACGACGTCTTTTCGCAAATCTTGATTTGCTACATCAGCGTGGCTGCCGGTCAGAATGGCCCGGGGATCCAGGCTTGCCCTGACGTTCCCGGCCTCGTGCAACAGCTCTCTACTTACACCAATAAGTCGCACTATGGCTTTTTCGATTTCACGATCTCGCCGGTTCGCCGTCTAACCGCCAGGGTCGGCGCAAACCTGACCGGTACGAGCGGCACGCAGCTGCGGCTCGATCCTCAGGCGCTGATTCCCAATCAAGTGACAGGTCCTCTCAATTCGAAATGGCTCCATCCCTTTGGGGGCTTCGACTATCAGTTGGCGAAGGGCTGGACAGGAAAGGTGTTCTGGGACTATTACGGGTACCACGAAGACCTGACCGCCGGGGCGGTGCAGGACGTCTTTGCACCGCGGAATTTCCGAGGCAATCTCGTCACACTGTCGGTACGATACGCGTTCTAGTGACAGGCTTTGATTACGATCGGTTTCCCTGATTTTGTGAAGGAGGAAAGCATTTCATGCAAAAGCACCCGATTCTGAAAGTCATTACAGGAGTTTGCGCTTTAGCTGTAGCGGTCATCCTCTGCGCACCAGCGAAAGCTGACGAGAAAAGCGCGGGACTATACAAGGAGAAATGCCTAGCGTGCCATGGCGCGGACGGCAAAGGTGAGACGGCCAAGGGCAAGGCGATGAAGGTGCGGAGTTTTGGCGATCCCGAAGTCGCGAAGATGAGCGACGACGAACTCGCCGGTGCGATCGCGAAGGGCAAAGGCAAGATGCCGGCTTACAGCAAGAGTCTGAAGCCCGATGAAATCAAAGCCATGGTAGCTTACCTCCGCAGCCTGGTAAAGTAATGCCGACATTTTTGATCCTACTGCTAGTTGCACTCAGTATCTTCCTGATTGGCGTTTTCGTTTTCCGCCCGCAAGTCACAGCCACACGCGGCGGGAAAATGACGGCCTTTCTGGCGCTGTTTGCCTTGCCGCTTCTGTGCTTTGGAATGGGAACTTCCAGCGAATTGGAACACGCAAAGAGCACTAAATTCTGTCTTTCGTGCCACATCATGGAGCCGTACGGAAAGAGCCTGCGCGTTGACGATCCGCAGCGTCTGGCCGCCGCACATTTTCAAAACCATCGCGTCCCCCCGGGCGAAGCCTGCTACACATGCCACACGAATTACGCGATGTTTGGTGGAATCAAGGCCAAGCTTGGCGGACTGAGACATATGTACGTCTATTACCTGGGAACGCCTCCAGCCCCGGAGAATATCAAACTCTACGAGCCGTACAACAACCGCGAATGCCTGCATTGCCATGCCGGCTCGCGATCCTATGAAGAAGGTGCAGTACATACTGCCGATCCGGATTTGCTTCCAGCGCTGAAGGCGAACAAGACATCGTGCATCTCCAGTGGATGCCATGGAGTCGTGCACGATGTGGCCAGTTTGAAAGACCTGAAGTTCTGGAAGGGAGGCGACTGATGCTTAGCACAAGTCCCCTTGAGCGGCAGTTGCAACTTTCGGGAATCATCCTAATTCTAGGTGCGCACTCGAAGGAATAAAGGCTGCACATGGAGGACCGAAATGGCGCGCGTGGAGTATCTCGCGCGGCAGTTGCATACTTCGTGCCGAAGGCCCCTGTCCCGTAAATCGGGCCTTCGTGCAAGCATGCGCGAGAATGTAAAGTGACGGCAGCCCAGCAGAGCTCCGAACGACCGCATATCCATATTTCTGATTGGTCAAAATCAAGCCTCAAAGCCAACCAAGTCCTCTCCCAGTGACTAAAGTCACTGCCGCTGAAGGGACCTCGAAGAAGAAATAGCGGAAAAAGAAAATCCCGGCTACGAATCCGTTGGCTGCTGATTGCCAGCTCCTTGTTCATCGTCAATGCAGCAAGCCCAATGTTGATGCGGTCAATAAAGGCGACGACGTAAAGAAGGAACAGAGACGGAAGTAGCCTGATCCGAAGTTTCTGGATCGTTCTGTCCCCGATGGATTCCCTACGGTCGTCTATTTTGTCTACCTTTCTTATCCTAGTGCGAGTCTTATCTGAGCGAGTGCAGGGAAGGTTCCGCAAACTCTATTGGCGCGGAGATGCCCCGTCAAGCAACTCACGCACTGGCGACAGTCCCAAACATTTCCACATAGTCGCCACGCAAACCTGGGATGTGACCAGTTCTTTCACGTTGTGGGTTGTGCCCGGACGACGGGCAACTCTCACGTAACGCGATTGGGTAAGGGTTGCCATCCGGGAGTTATCGCACAGTGGCGCGAATCGTTTTTCCTCTATCGCGCTTCAGCCCTGTGAGCGATGGCGCGCAGCCACATGCGGCGGATCAACGCGCTTCCCGGATAGATCACCCTCCAATAGAGAGCAAAGCGGCGGCGAGTTGAGGCGTCGGTGGCATAGACGCGAGTCTCGGTCGTGAGCGTACACGCAGCGGGACCCGCGTCCTCAATGCGGAAGTTCATCGCGGCAGGAGCGAAGCCGGGGGTATTGGTAGTCACAAAGAGTGCCTTGAACCCATCAGGAGTTGGGTGGCCCCGGGGAGGCCAGCCGCGCGGCGCAGCCACTAGGGTTCCCAGGACAATCTGCATGCGTAGTCGATCGCATGCAGAAGTGATCTCCTTGGTAGCCTATTGGCGGCGCCTCCAAGGATTGCGCCTGACGGGCAGCTCGGAACTTATCAGCTCGCCCGTTGGGTTAGTACCGACAACGTTAGAGCTAAACGCGCTTGTCTTGACTAGTCTGGCCATCTTCTGGCTGGTCGGCAACGCGGGAATTGGTCCCTCATCGATGACAAAACCTCAGAGCTTGTTTCCCATGTAGAACGACGTGCTGAGCCGCCCGTCAACGAAGTAACTCTTGCGGACTAGACAACTCAACGTTTTACGACTGGCGGAAAGCCTGTAAGATTCAGGATGCGTTCTGGGAGCGTCCATGAATCGGCAGATTTGTTGCGAGCGACAAGATGGCTGACGGCACAGAAGCCATCCTCAGAAAAACGCCCCTTTTCGCGACCCTCACGGATACCGAGATGCAGGCCCTTGCGTCCCGCACTTCACGGAAGCGGTTTCAGCGGGACGAGCAACTGTTCGCGGAAGGGGACCCGTGCACGGGGTTATTCCTCGTGGCCACCGGAAAGATCCGCATCCTTAAACTCTCACCGGCAGGGCGTGAGCAGATTCTTGCGGTGGAGGGGCCTGGCAGTTCGTTTGCAGAACTCCCTGTGTTCGACGGCGGCAACTATCCCGCGGCCGCGTCGGCCTTGGAAGACACCGAAGTCCTGTTCATCTCGCGCAAGGATTTTCAGAACTTCTGCCGCGAACATCCCGATGTCGGCCTCAAAGTCATTGCAGTTGTGGGATCGCGCCTCCGGCGCCTGGTCGGGATCATTGAAGAGCTATCCTTCACCACCGTCCGTCAGCGCCTCATCGCATTGATCCTGCGGCTCGCCCAGGCGGGCGGAACACCTTCGAAAGAAGGGATTCGCGTGGAATTGACCAAGAGCCATCAAGACCTGGCGGCGGAGCTGGGAACGGTGCGCGAACTGGTGTCCCGGAATCTCAGCCGGTTGCAGGCCGAGGGTTTTCTGGATGTGGAAGGGCGCAAGATCGTGGTCAAAGACCTGCCTGGCCTCAAGCGCGAACAGGCTGCCGCAGAATAACTCTCCCGAAAGCAACATGTTAGAATCTTGCAACCCAGTAGTGACTTAGGTCACTGCCCGCTCCCCACGGCACATGGAGAATGGACTCGTGAGGGATGCCATCATGAACTTCAGTACGGAAACCAGGGTTAATGAAATTGCTCTTTCCAATCCAAGCGCACGGCGCGTTCTCGAGGACGCGGGTGTGGACTACTGCTGTGGTGGCGGTAAATCGCTGCAAGACGCCTGCTTACATGCCGGTGTGACGGCCGATGAAATTCTGAAGCGGCTCCGCCAAAACAGGGAGCTGGCAGGACCCGGAGATACCGAGTGGGCGACCGCGCCCCTCGCGGACCTGACCAGGCACATTCGAGAACGTCATCACCAATATGTTCGCGACTCAATTCCTCGCGTCCGTGCACTGCTCGCCAAGATTCATGAGAAGCACGGCCCGAAGCATCGCGAAATCGGAGAGATCGAAAGACTCTTCGGAGATGTTGCAAGGGAGATGACTGCGCACATGCAGAAAGAAGAGCAGATTCTCTTCCCCTACATCGATGCTCTGGAGCGATCCGCCAACGGGGGCGGCTCGGTGGAGCCGCCTTTCTTCCAAACCGTGCGGAATCCAATCCACGCCATGATGAAAGAGCACGACTCGGCCGGGGAGGTGGTGAGGCAAATTCGTAAGGCGAGCAACGACTACAAGGCTCCTGCCGATGGCTGCACGAGCTATCTGGCGACCTATCAGGAGCTTCGTCAGTTTGAGGAGGATTTGCATCTGCACGTGCATCTCGAAAACAACATTCTCTTCCCGCGCGCGGTGGAATTGGAGGCCGCGGTCATCTGACGCGGGTGCGAAACATGGCCACACTTACTCCTCCTGGAACTTCGTCCGATCCCCTAGAACCTCCTTCGCTTTCTGCGGCGCAATTGTTCGAAGTCACGCGAGCACGCGAGGAGGCCCCGTCCCGACTGTTGATGGCTTTTGTTACCACTGGCCTAATCTTCATGGTGTTTCCAGGGGCGTTTCTCGGCGTGTGGAACTTACTGCAAATCAGCGGGCGCGAGAGCGTTGCGTCCATTTCCCCGGCCTGGCTGCAGGCCCATGGTCACGCGCAAGTGTTTGGATGGGTTGGAAGCTTCATCCTGGGAATCGGTTTCTATTCCATCCCGAAGATGCGCGGCGGAGCGAAGTCTTCTTTCGGAACGGCATGGATTTGTTGGGCGATGTGGACGACGGGCGCGGCATTGCGGTGGGCCGCCAACGTGTACCTGTGGGAGTGGAGATTCCTGTTGCCGCTCTCAGCCTTTCTCGAATTAGCGGCATTTCTCATTTTCTTCCGCGCGGTTTCCCAGCATCGGCCGGAAGCCTCCGGCAAAGAAAAGTTAGGCCCCTGGATGTGGGTGGTGATCAGCGCGAGCATGGGATTGTTGCTGGTCTTGGTCGTGAATCTTTGTGGGTGCCTCTTCGTGTCGTTCCGGGCGGCGTCGCCGGCATTTCCACATCTGTTCGACCAACGCTACCTCGCATTGATGGCGTGGGGATTCCTCGTGCCGTTCGTCTGGGGTTTCAGCGCGAAGTGGATGACCGTCTTTCTTGGACTGAAGCCACTGCGCACCAGATGGCTGCTGGCCGCGCTCGTCGTAAATCTGATCGGGCTGGGACTGACCGTGGCAGGAGCAGGCTGGATCGGTTCGTGGCTATTTGTTGTCGCGGCAGCGATGGCAGTTACGGCGTTGCGCATGTTTGAGGCTTCCGAGAAAGAAGCGAAGATCCGGGGAGTGCATTCCAGTTTTCCCTTCTTCGTTCGGATGGCCTACCTCTGGCTTATCGTGGCCGCGGCCCTTGGCGTTGCAGCGACTCGCTGGGATACCTCGGGCGGAATTTGGGGAGCGTCGCGTCATGCTCTGACAGTTGGGTTCATCTCGGTGATGCTCCTGAGCGTCGGGCAACGCATCCTGCCAGCATTCGCTGGAATGAGGATGCTTTGGAGCACGAAACTTATGTTCGCGGGGCTTGCATTCGTCACACTAGGCTGCACGCTGCGTGTTTCCTGCGAGATTATCGCCTACCAGGGTTATGCGGCGTGGGCATGGTCCGTTTTGCCGATTTCGGCGCTGTGCGAGCTTGCGGGATTGACGATTTACGCGATCAACATTCTCGGTACGTTCGTCCTTGAGCCCAGCCACGCACAGAAACAGCCGCTGGTCGTGGGCTTGCCAGTTAAGATTTCTTGAGGATGTAGACACTTCAGCAGTAAGTTTCAATTTGTATGGAGGGGAGCGCGAGATGTATGCTGAAACTCTCTTCCAACGAGCGCAAGTCTGAACCCACTTCTTCCTGCCTACTGGAGGGCTGCGTGGAGCAGCGATGAACAAGACCCCAGCCACTTCTCGGCCAAACCTGCAGTTAGCTCTGGGAACAGTCTCCTTTGCCATCTGCTTCGCTGCATGGGGACTGATCAGCGCGTTCGCTCCTCGCTTCCGTGAAACCTTCCACCTCACTGCAACACAAACGGCGTTTCTTGTGGCTGTGCCCGTTCTTCTCGGAGCTTTGCTGCGCATCGTGACGGGAATGCTCGCGGACCGCTTTGGTGGCAGAGCGATATTTTCGCTGCTGATGATTGTCGTTGCGGTGCCCGCGTGTCTGGTGCCGCTGGTCCCCAGTTACCGGATTCTGCTGTACGTCGCTTTTTTCTTAGGGATGGCGGGAAGTTCGTTCGCCGTCGGCGTTGGATTTGTTTCGCGATGGTTTCCGCCCGAAAAGCAGGGCGGTGCACTGGGCATTTACGGCCTCGGTAACATCGGACAGTCCGCTGCCGTGTTTGTCGGCCCCGTTTTGGCGGTGGTGGTCGGCTGGCAGAATATTTTTCGTGGCATGGCGGCTCTCCTGGTCATTTGGGGAATCGGATTCTTTCTCCTTGCGCGCAATTCACCAAAGACGGTGCGGCCCTCTGGCGTGGGCGCGATGCTCCAGCTCCTCTCGCGCGAGCACCTGTCCTGGGTGCTCTCGTTGTTTTATTTCCTAACCTTCGGAGGATTCGTCGCGTTTTCGATATACCTGCCTGTCTTGCTCAAGGACCAGTTTGGATTAAAACCTGCGGACGCGGGCTTTCGCACAGCCGGATTTGTTGTACTGGCGACCCTGGCCCGTCCGCTAGGAGGCTGGCTGTCGGATAAGATCGGAGGCGCGCGCGTTCTCCAAACTGTCTTCCTCGGAATTATTCCATTTGCCCTGTTGATGTCGTGGCCCGCGATGTTGCCGTTCACTGTAGGCGCGCTCGGTTGCGCGTTCTTGTTGGGAATCGGCAACGGCGCGGTCTTCAAGTTGGTGCCGCAATACTTTCCAAAAGAGGTCGGGACGGTTACAGGGCTGGTGGGAGCAATGGGTGGGCTCGGAGGATTCTTTCCACCCTTACTATTGGGTTTTTTCCGCGATCACCTGCACACCGTTTGGCCAGGTTTCGCGCTGCTGGCTTTTCTTTCCGCAGTTCTATGGCGCACTAATGCTGCGGTTTTCCTGACCAGGCAGCAGACCGCCGAGCTGACCTTGCCGGCATCGCTGAGCCGGACGGCGGACCGCATTCGAGCGGGCGTCACGGCCACACTCTTCACTGGCTTGCTGGTAGCCGCCATCGTGGTGGGGTCGCGTAACCTTCAAAACTTTGATCCAGCCCTGGTCATCTACACGTTCGCGACGATCTTTGCGACTTGGGGCGTCGTCTACCACTATCGCGTCTGGCTCGATAAGCCCCCCACGCGAGTGTATTGGGAACGAGGCTGGCAGCTTTTCCGCGAGGCGGGTGTCTTTCGCGGGGCGGCG
>WNFW01000912.1_pt1 | contig 19596 bp, 16 predicted proteins | sample 5400131 | NCBI WGS metagenome assembly WNFW01 (sample SAMN13153362, study PRJNA577476) | soil metagenome | isolation source: 20 cm soil or saprolite under grassland replicate 1 | place: USA:California | collected 2016-06-15 | reverse complement strand
GGCTGGAAGGATGTGCTGCTGCTCGAGCGCGGCGAGCTCACCTGCGGCTCGACCTGGCATGCGGCCGGCGGCATGCACACCCTCAACGGCGATCCCAACGTCGCCCGGCTGCAGCAATACACCATCAATCTCTACAAGGAGCTGGAAGGGATCTCCGGGCAATCATGCGGCCTGCACATGCCCGGCGGCATCATGCTCGCCGGCACGCGCGAGCGCTTCGACTGGCTGAAGATGGCCCAGGCGCGCGGCCGCTATCTCGGCATGGAGCTCGAGCTGATCTCGGCCGACGAGGCGGCACGGGTTTTCCCGATCATCGACAAAAGGCATTTCGTCGGCGCGCTGCTGGATCCCATCGAGGGCCACGTGGACCCGTACGGCGTGACGCACGCCTATGCGAAGGCTGCGCAGATCGGCGGGGCGCAGGTGCTGCGCCACACGCGCGTCATCGACCTCAAGGCGCGCCGCGACGGCTCCTGGGATGTGATTACCGAGGGCGGCAACGTGCATGCCGAGCACGTGGTGAATGCGGGCGGCCTGTGGGCGCGTGAAGTGGGGCGCATGGTGGGGCTGGAGCTGCCGATCCTCGCCATGCAGCACCAGTACCTCATCACCGAGGATCTTCCCGCCCTCAAGGGGCAGAAGGAGCTCCTGACCTGCATAGACTTCGAGGGCGAGATCTACACGCGCCAGGAGCGCGGCGGGGTCCTGCTCGGAACCTACGAGCGCGCCGGTGTGCCGTGGTCGCCGCTGCAGACGCCGTGGGATTTCACCCAGAGTCTGCTGCCCGAAGACCTTGACCGTATTGCACCGAGTCTCGAGGTCGGTTTCCGGCATTTCCCGGCGCTCGGCGAGGTGGGCATTCGCAAGGTGGTCAACGGCCCGTTCACCTTCGCGCCCGACGGCAATCCGCTGGTGGGACCGGTGCGGGGCCTGACGAATTTCTGGGTGGCGTGCGGGGTGATGGCCGGTTTCAGCCAGGGCGGGGGAGTGGGGCTGGCGCTGTCGCGGTGGATGGTCGAGGGCGATCCGGGCGCGGATGTGTGGGCGATGGACGTGGCGCGCTACGGGGACTGGGCGACCCTCGCCTACACCAACGCCAAGGTGCGCGAGAACTATTCGCGGCGCTTTCGCATCCGCTTCCCGAACGAGGAGCTCACCGCGGCGCGGCCGCTGCGCACCACGCCCGTTTACGAGCGCCTGCGGGCCGAGCACGCGGTGTTCGGGGACTACTGCGGGCTCGAGCACGCGCTGTGGTTCGCGCCGAGCGCGGCGGAGGCGACCGAGGACATCACCTTCCACCGCTCCAACGCACACCCGCATGTGGCCGCGGAGTGCCAGGCGGTGCGCGAGGCGGTCGGGCTGCTGGAGATCTCCAACTACGGAAAGTTCGAAGTCACCGGCCCCGGCACCAAGGAGTGGCTGTCGTACGTGATGGCCAACCGCGTGCCGAAGGTGGGCCGCATCGCGCTCACGCCGATGCTCAACGAGCGCGGCAAGCTGATCGGGGATTTCACGCTGTGCCGGCTGGCGGCGGAGCGCGTGTTCCTCATCTGCACGTACGCCGCGGAAGAGTATTACCGGCGCTGGTTCGAGCGCCACGCGCCGCCCCCGGGAGTGACCGTGCGCCCGTGCGCGATGCAGTACGTGGGCCTGTCGGTCGCCGGCCCGCGCTCGCGCGCGCTCCTGCAGAGCCTCACGCGCGAAGACCTGTCGAGCGCGGCGTTCCCGTTCCTGTCGTTCCGGTCCCTCGATGTCGGCATGATTCCGGCGCTCGTCGGGCGCATCAGCTTCACGGGGGACCTCGGCTACGAGATCTGGGTGAGCAGCGAATACCAGCGCGCGCTCTACGATCTGCTGGTGGGAGCCGGCGCGGAGCAGGGCTTGAAGCTCTTCGGTGGCCGGGCGCTCAACACCCTGCGGATCGAGAAGAGCTTCGGCACCTGGACGCGCGAATACCGCCCGATTTACGGGCCCTACGAGGCCGGGCTCGGGCGGTTCGTGGACCTGAAGAAGGGCGAGTTCGTCGGCCGCGCCGCGGCGCTGGAGGAGCGCGACAGCGGCGGCGCGCTGCGCCTGGTGACCTTCACGGTGGATGCGGGCGATGCGGATGCGAGCGGGGACGAGCCCGTCTGGCACGACGGCAAGGTCGTCGGCTGGGTGACCTCGGGGGCGTACGGCCACAGCGTGCGTCAATCGCTCGCGCTGGCCTATGTTCCGGCAGCCCTCGCCGGCGAAACTTCCGGCTTCGAGATCGAGATCATCGGTGAGCGCCGCAGGGCCCTGCGCCAGTCCGCTGCGGTCTTCGATCCCGAGGGGAGCCGGATGCGCGCCTGACACGCCGGACCTGTCCGCAGCGTTTCTTCACTCCATGAACATGGCGAGCACGCTCGCGGTCAGTGCCGGCTTGGTTTCGCCCTCGATCTCCATGGTGTTCTCCGTGGTGACCAGGTAGCGCCCGCCGCCCTTGGGCTCGACGGCCGCGATCTTGATGCGGTTGCGTACGCGCTTGCCCGAGCGCACCGGCGCGACGAAGCGCACCTTCTCGAGCCCGTAGTTGACGACCGATTTGGGCGCGATACGGGTGAGCAGCACCTCGAACGCCGTGGGCGCGATCAGGGACAGTGTCAGGAACCCGTGGGCGACCGTGCCGCCGAAGGGACTCTCGCGCGCGGCGCGCTCGGCATCGACGTGGATCCACTGGTGATCGCCCGTGCAGTGGGCGAACTCGTCGATGCGTGCCTGGTCGAGCGTCGTCCACGAAGAGGCGCCGATCTCTTCGCCGACGTGCTTCGCCAGATCGCCCACCGGCATGATGCTGTCAGCCATTGCGTGGCATCCCTTGGCGTCAACAGGACCTGAGCCGGGGATCTTACCAAGGGCGCGGTGCGGCTCTGAGAAATTCGAGCGGCGCGCCTGCGGCGTCGGCTTTCGCGTAGCATCGCCGGATGCGCGTGCGTGCTGCGACTGTGGTGTGCGCGCTGGCGGCGCTGGCGCCGGCGGCCGCCGCACAGCCCTCAGAGCCCGACGCGGGCGCGCTCGCCATGATGGGGCTCGAGGGCCCGTACGCCATGAGCCGCGAGGGCTCCGGCACCAGCTGGCAGCCCGATTCAACACCGATATCGGGCCTGCACGCCATGCGCGGCGCATGGATGACCATGGTCCATGGCCAGGCAGACCTCGTCTATGACCATCAGGGCGGTCCGCGCGGCGCGACCCAGAGCGTCTCCTCCAGCATGCTCATGCTCATGGCGCGCCGCGAGCTCGAGCATGCGGCCCTCGGGGTACACGTCATGGCATCGACCGATCCCCTCATGGGCGCGAGCGGTTATCCGCTGCTCTTTCAGACCGGTGAGACGGCCAACGGCCGCGATCCCCTCATCGACCGGCAGCATCCGCATGACCTCTTGATGGAGGCCGCCGCGACTTACAGCCTCAACCTCCGGCCGCAGACTTCGCTGTTCGTGTATGCGGGCCTTCCGGGTGAGCCGGCGCTGGGGCCGAGTGCGTTCATGCACCGGCTCTCGGGGATGAATGAGCCGGAAGCACCGCTGTCCCATCACTGGCTCGATTCGACGCACATCTGCTTTGGCGTGGTGACCGGCGGCTACACCTGGAGGCAGCTGCGGCTCGAGGTCTCGGGGTTCAACGGCCGTGAGCCGGACCAGCATCGTTACGACATCGAGCTGCGGTCGCTGGATTCGTACGCGGCGCGGCTGTCGTACAACCCTACGCGTGACTGGTCGCTGCAGGGCAGCTTCGGGCGCCTGGCGAGCCCCGAGCAACTGCAGCCGGGGGTCGCCGTGCGGCGCAGCACCGCATCCGCCAGTTACAACGCGCCGCTGGCGCTGTGGTGGCAAACGACGCTGGCGTGGGGACGCAATGCTCCGTCGACCGGACCGTCAAGCAATGCCTGGCTGCTGGAGTCGGCGCTCAAGCTCAGGCACGCGCATACCTTGTTCGGCCGCCTCGAGCGCGTCACCAAGGACGAGTTGTTTCTTCCCGGCGCGGCTCTCTATGGCCGCAGCTTCACCATCAACAAACTCTCACTCGGCTACATCTTCGACTTCGCGCGCCTCGGTGCTCTTGACCTCGGACTCGGCGGTCTGATCAGCACCTACAGCTATCCGGCCATACTCAGCGCCGCGTACGGCACTCGGCCCACGTCCTTCATGGTGTTCGTGCGCGCGCGGTTGTAGCATCGCGCAATGGAGACGCAGCGGTTGACGCGCAGGCAGGTGCTCGTGAGCGGTGTCGTGGGTATGGCGGGTCTCATGGCGCCACGTGAGCCGCTGCGCGCCGGCTCGCCGCAGACGCCACCGGCTGCAGCGGCGGGGACTCTCAAGATCGGCGGCGACCTCGTCGTCAATCGCATGGGCTTCGGCGCCATGCGCATCACCGGACCGGGGATCTGGGGCGAGCCCAAGGATGTGGCCGAGGCACGGCGCGTGCTACGCCGCGCCGTGGAGCTCGGTGTCGACTTCATCGACACCGCGGATGCCTATGGACCGCAGGTCAGCGAGCGCCTGATCGCCGAGGCGCTGCACCCTTATCCGGCCGGCCTGGTCATCGCCACCAAGGGCGGCTTCGTGCGCCCGGGGCCCGACCAGTGGGTGCCGGACGGCCGACCCGAGCACTTGCGTGAGGCGTGCGAGGCGAGCCTGAAGCGCCTCAGGCTCACGCGCATCGATCTGTACCAGTTTCACCGCATCGATCCGAAGGTGCCGCTGGAGGATTCGATCGGGGAGCTGGCGCGCCTGCAGAAGGAAGGCAAGGTCCGTCACGTGGGCGTGTCGAATTTCAGCGTCACGGAGCTCGCCCGCGCGCGGCGCGTGACGCCGATCGTCTCGGTGCAGAACCGCTACAACGTCGCCGACCGCAGCTCGGCGGATGTGCTCGCGCTGTGCCAGCACGAGGGCCTGGCGTTCATTCCCTGGGCGCCCATCGCGCGCGGTTCCTCGGATACCCTCGAGCGCAACGCCGCGAGCAAGGCACTCGAGGCGATTGCGCACGCGCACGGCGTGAGCGTGTTTCAGGCGGCCATCGCCTGGCTGCTGGCGACCCCGGTGATGCTGCCCATCCCCGGTACCTCTTCGGTGGCGCACCTGGAGGAGGATGTCGCCGCCGCGCGCATCAAGCTCAGCGAGAGCGAGCTCGCCGCGATCGGATAGCGGGCGGGTGACCTGGAGCGCAGGTCACCCGCCGGTCGCTCGGGCTAACCGTGGCGCTGGTGCGCCGTGTAGACGGCGGCCAGCCGCGGGTTGTTCACGTCGTGCACCGCGCGCGCTATGGCCTGTTCGCGGCAGGCGCTCGCCGCGGCGAACGCGGCGAGGTTACGAATGTCCCTGACCTCGCACACCTTGTGCGCCGCCGACACGATGCGGGCGTAGAGCGCCTGCGTTCCCTCCTCGGTGGCGAGATTGAGGTCGTGGTAACTGACCTGCACGCTCGGGGAGGGGTCGGTGGGGGCAGCCGCGTAGGCCGAGGCGCCGACGATCAGACAGGCGGTCAGGGCTGCCGAGGCGCGCAGCAGATCAGTCGAGGTGGCTGAGGTCATGTGTCTCTCCACGAAGTGTTAGGGTGGATTCGTCGTTGCCGCTGTGTTGTGCGGCCTGGCTATGAGACTCCCGCGCGCGTCGCGCGCGAAGCCCGCGCGACTCGTGTTGATCCCTGCCGCTGACGCGTTCGTACCGCGCGGAACGCTGACACCGGTCGTCAGTGCAGGGGGTTCGCGTCGGCGCGCGCGGCTCGCACCGGTGTGCCGGCGCGCGTTCCCGGGCTCGTCCCTCGGGGCAACGCCCTCGTCCCGGATCGCCCATCGGCCCCAAGCACGCGCGGCGCCGTTGGGCGTAGGCTATTGGGATGAGCGTCTCACCGTTGGATCGCCTCACGCCGCCGTTTGCCGACCTGGCGGAGCACGCTACCGTGCAGGCGGGGCGCGAGGGGCTCGCCGCCGGACGCAGCTTCTGGCCGCACCTCACCGTGCTGACGGCATTCTGGATCTACGTGGCGCTGTCGAACGTCCTGTACGCCAACAGCATGCAGGCGAGTCTCTCGTCCATGAAGATCGAGCACGTATTCGCCGCCTGGGATGCGCGCCTCATCCAGCACCTGCTGCTGTACCCGCTGTTCCTGCTGTCCATGTGGAGATCGCTCCGTACCGGCTGGCGACCGCTGTGGCGGGCCGCGCCCATCCAGCTGCTGTGCGCGCTCGGCTTCGCGGTGCTCGCCTTCCCGGCGCTGGCGCTGGGGACGCACCTGCTGGGCCAGGGGGAACACGAGCATCCGGGCTCATCCGGACAGGGCTGGACGGATTTCCTCGCCGGTGGGGAAATTCCCACCTGGATCGCGAGCGCCACGAATTTCCTGGTGACCTACGGCTTCGGGCTCGCGCTGGTCACCGGCTTCGCGTTCTACCAGCGCCTGCGCGACTCGCAGCTGCGCTCGGCGGCGCTCGAGCGCGCGCTCACGCAGGCGCACCTGGCGGCGCTGCGCATGCAGCTCTCGCCGCACACGCTGTTCAACCTGTTGCACACCATCCGCGGGCAGATCAGCTGGGATCCGCCGGCGGCCCAGGCCATGGTGGTGCAGCTCGGGGACCTGCTGCGCCGGCTCCTGAGCGCGGGGGAGCGGGAGTTCTCGCGGCTGTCCGACGAGCTGCAGTTCGTGGCGCTGTATCTGGAGCTGCAGCAGAAGCGCTTCGCGGACCGGCTGACCATCACGGCGCCGGCCCGTGAGGACATTCCGCGCGCCTGGGTGCCGAGCCTGATCCTGCAGCCGCTGGTGGAGAACGCGGTGCTGCACGGGCTCGCCGGACACGAAGGCGCGGTCACCATCCGCGTCGAGGCGAGTGTCAGCGCCGAGACCCTCACGCTGCGGGTGCTGAACACCATCGCGCCGGGCCGCGGCGGCAGCGGGGACACGGGGATCGGGCTGGCGAACGTGCGCGAGCGCCTGGCGGTGCAGTTCGGCGAGCGGGCGACATTCGAGGCCGGCCCCACGGATGAGCACGTCTGGAGGGCGCAGATTCACATGCCGCTGCTGCGCGACGGGCCGGACAGCGCCGCGCGCCCTGACGTGGGGGCCGCGCTGTGATGGAGGTGATGATCGTCGACGATGAGCCGGTGGCGCGGCGCAGCGTGCGCGAGTGCTGCGAGCGCGAGCCGGACCTGAAGGTGGTCGGCGAGTTCGGGGACCCGAGCGCCGCACTGCAGGCCATCCGCCTGCAGCCGCCGCAGCTGCTGTTCCTCGACATCCAGATGGACTCCATGTCGGGGCTCGCGCTGGCGCGCGCGCTCGATCCGCTCAGCCTGCCGCTCATCGTGTTCGTCACCGCCTACGATCAGTATGCGCTGGAGGCCTTCGAGGTGAGCGCCGTCGACTACCTGTTGAAGCCCTTCGATGACGCGCGCTTCAAGGCTACGCTGGCGCGCGTGCGCCGCCGTCATCAGGCGCACGGTTCCCTCGACCGGCGCAGCGCCCTCGAAGCGCTGCTCGAGCAGCTGGAACGCGGCGCCCGGGCACGCGCGGACGCGCAGCCGCGCGTGCTGGCGGAGGCCGGCAGCCGCATGCACATGCTGGACGTGTCGCAGGTGGAGGTGGTGGAGGCCGACCGCAACTACGTGCGCCTCACCATCGGCCGCGAGACTTTTCACGCGCGCAGCACGCTGCAGCAGGCCGAGAGGACCTTTCAGGCGCAGCCGATGCTGCGCATCAGCCGCTCGTGTCTGGTGAACATGAGTCACGTGCGGGAAGTGAGCCGCACCCCGCGCGGGGACTTCATCCTGGTGGTGGCCGGCGGCACCACCATCACCAGCAGCGAGGGGTTTCGCGAGCCGGTGCGCCAGTACCTCGAGCGTCTGAAGCTCGCGCCCGCCTGAGGGCGCGGGTAAAGTCCCGCGCGGGTCCACCGCGGGAATTTCACACCTTGGGCACCGCCGCACCTGCGCCGCGCTCGGCCATCCGGGCGCTCAGCGTCCTCACCGCGATCAACCTGCTCAACTACCTCGATCGCTACGTCGTGTCCCCGCTGGTGCCGGAGCTCAAGGGGGCCATGGCGTTGTCGGACGCGCAGCTCGGCTGGCTGGTGCCGGCCTTCATGCTGGTGTACATGCTCGCCGCGCCGGTGTTCGGGGCCTGGGGCGATCGCGGCTCACGCACGCGCCCGATCGCGCTCGGGGTGTTCGTCTGGAGTCTGGCGACCGTGCTGTCGGGGCTGGCGCGCAGCTATCCGCAGCTGCTCGCGGGACGGGCGCTGGTCGGCATCGGCGAGGCGGCCTACGTCGCCATCGCGCCGGCGCTGCTGGCGGATTGCTTCCCGGCGAGCGGCCGGGGCCGCGTGTACTCGGTGCTCAACATGGCGATCCCGGTCGGTTCGGCGCTCGGCATCGTGCTCGGGGGCCTGATCGGCCATCACTTCGGCTGGCGCGCGGCGTTCCTGGTGGCCGGTGCACCCGGGATGCTGCTGGCGGCGGCGGTGCTGTGGCTGCCCGATCCGCCGCGCGGAGCTCAGGACCCGTCCCCCGTTGGCCAAGCCGCCCCGCTTGCGGTTGCCGGCCGCAGCCCCGGGCCGCTGGCGGTCTACCTGAGCTTCCTGCGCCGTGCGCCTTACATGCTGCTCGTCATCGGCTACGCCGCCTACACGTTCGCGCTCGGCGGCCTCGGCTTCTGGATGCCGACCTTTCTCGAGCGGGTGCGCGCGGTGCCGGCGGTGGAGGCGACGACCGGCCTCGGAGCGATCCTGGTCGTCACGGGTTTCCTCGGCACCTTCGCCGGCGGGTGGCTGGGGGACTACTTCCTCAGGTTCTCGCCCCAGGCGTACCTGTGGTTCTCGGGTTTCACGACCCTGCTGGCGGCGCCCTTTGCGCTGCTGGCGCTCAGCGCGCCGGCGCCGGCGATCTATTACCCGGCGATCGTCGTGGCGGAGCTGCTGCTGTTCATGTCGACCGGCCCCATCAATGCCGCGATCGTCAACATCGTATCGCCGCTCGAGCGCGCCTCGGCCGTGGCACTCAGCATGTTCGCCATCCACCTGCTGGGGGATGTGCCCTCGCCGGTGCTGATCGGGTACCTCTCGGATGTGGGGTCCCTCGGGCGCGCGGTGCTGGTGGTGCCGGTGGCGATCGCGATCGGCGCGATCGTGTGGCTCGCCTGCGCCAGGGTCAGCGCTCGCACGCCGGCCGCGGCGGCGGCATGAGGCCGGCGGCCCGGACCGCCGCGGCAGCGCCGTCCCCCGCGGCGCGTCCGCTCGCGGGGCTCACCAGGCCGGCCATCGAGCGGCGCCTGGCGGCGGCGCTGCAGCACGGCGACGGTGCCGCGGGCGCGCATTGCATTCACGAGCTGTGGATGCGGGGTGAATTCGCGCACCACATCGAGGCGGCGCTCGCGGCGCTGTGGTCGCGCGCCGCCGCGTCCATTCCCGAGTGGCTGCCGATGCGCTACATAGAGTGGCTCCCCACGGCCTACGAAGTGGCGCTCAGCTTCAGCTGCGCGCGAGCCGGCCGCGCCAACATCTATCTCGTGCTGCTCGACTACCGGGACCGCAGCCGCGGGCCCCACGGCCTGTACGTCGGCATGAGTCACTACAGCCCGGCGCAGCGCTTCGACCAGCACAAGGCCGGCATTCGCGCCGCCGGCAGCGTTCTTCGGCGTGGGCTCGAGGTGCTGAGCGGGCCGACCCTGCATCTGCAGCGTATCGCCCAAGCCGAGGCGGCGCGCATCGAGGCACAGCTGGCGGACGCCCTGCGCGACGCGGGCCTGCTGGTCGCGGGCGGCCACTGATCAAGCCGTTGGGGCTAGCGCGTGACGAAGGCGCGTTCGATCACGTAATCCCCGGGCTCGCCGATGCGGGCCGAGAGGGTGAAGCCGCGTGCGTCGAGCAGTGCGCAGGTGTCGGTGAGCATCGCAGGACTGCCGCACACCATGATGCGGTCCGCCCCCGGGTCGAGGGCCGGCAGCCCGAGGTTGCGGGACAGGCGCCCCGACTCGATCAGAGCGGTCAGACGGCCGCAGCTCACGTTCGGCTCGCGGGTCACGGTCGGGTAGTAGTGCAGCTTGGCGCGCACTTGCGCGCCCAGCAGCTCGTGGGCCCTGAGCGCCTCGATCCGGTGCCTGACGACGGCGGTTTCGCGCGCCCAGCGCACGCCGTGGACGAACACCACGTGCTCGAAGCGCTCGTAGACCTCGGGGTCCTTGATCAGGCTCATGAACGGCGCCGCGCCGGTTCCGGTGCTGAGCAGGTACAGCCGCTTGCCGGGCCTGAGGTCCTGCAGCAACAGGGTGCCGGTGGGCTTGCGGCTGACGAGCACTTCATCGCCGGCGCGCACGTGCTGCAGGCGCGAGGTCAGCGGGCCGTTGGGTACCTTGATGCTCAGGAACTCGAGGTGCTCCTCGTGGTTCGCGCTCGCGATGCTGTAGGCGCGCAGCACCGGCCGGCTGTCCACGGCCAGGCCGACCATGACGAACTGCCCGTTCTCGAAGCGCAGCCCGCGATCGCGCGTGGTCGTGAAGCTGAATTGCGTGTCGGTCCAGTGCCGCACGGAGAGTACGCGTTCGGGTCCGATGGCAGCCAAGGTCCTCGCCCTCGTGGAGACTCCCGGCGATGGTATCCGGCGCGCCGGCGGGAGTTGGATGTTTCAGGGCATGGACTCATAAGCGCCCGTTATTAAGCGCCCGTTATGCTGCTGCGGGCGCCTCGCCTGGGCTAGACTCACCCACGCAAGGGGGTCGTGCGTCCCGCTACGGGGGTCGAGCGTATGATCAGAACTAGAACGACGGCGGGGGCCACCGCCGCAGCCGCATTGAGCCTGCTGGCAGGCACCGCAGTCGCAGCACCGAAGCCCGCCAACCTGCAGCTGATCGCCGGCGCGCACGTCGCGGTGGTGAACCTGCTGGAACCCGAAGTCACCCATTTCCACGCCTCCCGGCACCTGCAGAACAGTTTCCTCAAAACCTACACCCTGGAGTGGTCCGTCAGTGCCATGCTGATGGAGGCGGTCAGGGAGCGCCTGACCCAGATGGGACTGGTGCCGGTGGCGGCCGCCGCGACCGAGGCTCTGCGGCGCGCGCGCGAGGCCTGCTTCCTCGACGCCGCGCTCGCGAAGGGGTTGCCGAAGGCCTGCGGGCCGCTGTTCGCACAGCTCGCCGCCGCCGGGCATGTCGACGCCATCATCGTGCTGGGGCCCGGCCGCAACGACTCCTCGCACGGCGCCCGGCGACGGCAGTTGCCGGAATACCTGCGCGGCTGGTGCTTCGTGACCGAGGCGCGGGGCGAGGAGGACACGGCGGAGAAGCCGCCGGTCTTACTCAATCTGACCGAGCTGCTGCTGATCGGCCTGGCCGCCCCGAGCGCGGAAATCCACGCGCGCCAGTGGGGCGGGGATCAGATCCAGACCTGGACGGGCTTCAAACTGCCCCCCGATCTGAAGGACATCCCCGACCAGCAGCTCAGTCAGCTGCAGCCGCTGTTCGCCGCCATGCTCAAACAGCAGGTGAGCGGCGTGCTCGAGCACCTGCAGGTCACGCGCTAGCCCAGAGCCGCGTGACCGAGCGCCCAGGCGCACACGATCACCCCGATGAGCCCGAGCAGGAAGTACAGCCCGGCGAACAGCTGCTCGCGCGTCTCGAGTTGGCTCGCGCTCAGCGGCGCGATCAGGAAAGGCTCGCCGTTGGCGGGCTCGGAAACGACGCTCTCGCGCGAGATCGCCGCCTGCAGCGTCCGGGTCTGCGATTCGCGCGCCGCCGCCAGCCGCGCCGCTTCCCATTCGGGCGCGTCGAGCTTGCCGTCGTGGTCGACGTCAAAGCGCGCCAGGAGCGAGCGCTGATCCTGCTTCCATTCGTGCAGCTTCGCGACGGCGCCGGCATTGACGTCGCCGAGCTCGGAATGCGAGCGCAGCTCGCCCATGACACACAGCCGCTCGCCGACACCGAGCAGCCGCTCGGTGTAGCGCCAGCCGCCCGAGTGCAGCAGCGGGTTCGACTGCGGCGGCGGACCCGCGGGGCGTGCTGTGGCGCCGTACCAGACGTTGCGCACGGTGGGGGTGATCTCGGCGGTCACCGGTCCGACCAGGCAGCGCGCGCCGTCGTCATCGACCAGGGCGAACAGCTCGACGCTCGCGGCGCGCTCGACCGTGTGCCAGTGGGCATTGCCCTTGGAATCGCGCTGCTCCTGCGCGATCTCATAGGCCCACCACACGCACGGCCGCGAGGACAGCGGCGCCGCCGTCGCATCCGGCCCGGCCGGCAGGCCGCGCCCGGTGAGCTTCACGTATCCCTGCGCGGCAGAGCGGATGCGCACCGCCGGGGTGTCGGCCACCAGCCGGTCGCGGCGCAACCGCGCGAAGAACCTGAACAGCGCGAACAGCGCCAGCACCGCCGCGGCGGCGGCGATCACCGGGTAGGGCAGGGGATGCGGCGCTGTCAAGGGATCGGCCGGAACGCGCTCTTCAGCTGGAGAACGCCGCCTTCAGATCGACGTCCGCCTTCTGGTCGGCCAGGAAATGCAGCAACTGCGCCGGCGGGAAGTCGCCGAGCCGGGCGATGAGTGCGTCCGGGAACGCATCGATGCGCACGTTGTTGGTGTTGACCGCGTCGTTGTAGACCTCGCGGCGGTCGGCGATCGCGGTCTCGAGGCCGCTGATGCGCTCCTGCAGGTGGCGGAACGGCTCACTCGCCTTGAGCTGCGGATAGTTCTCGGCGACCGCAAACAGTCCGGTGAGCCCGCTGCGCAACTCGCGCTCCGCGCTGCCGAGCGTGCTCATGCTGCCGGAGCTGCGCGCCGCATCCACCCCGGCGCGGGCGCGCATGACGCGCTCGAGGGTGCCGGCCTCGAACTGCATGTACTGCCTGCAGACTTCGACCAGCTTCGGCAGCTCATCGTGCCGCTGCACGAGCAGCACGTCGATGTTCGACCAGGTGAGCTTCACGGCGGCGCGCACGCGCACCAGGCCGTTGTACACGCCGATCAGATAGCCCGTGAGGGCAACGACCAGGAACAGCAGGACCAGGACCGCCAACATGATGTCCCCCGGGAGATGCCAGACTCGCGGCGCAGCATACGCGTCAGCGCGCGCCGCGGCTGCCGTAAGGGGGGATTTCGGAGACCTGGGTCACGTGCCGGCCCGGCTCAGGAAGGCGCCGGGCGCCTCAGCCGGCGCCGAGGCGCAGCGCGAGGTCAATGCCGGCAATCTCGTAGCCCTTCCTGAAGTCGCGGATGTGGCGTGCCATCCAGCCCTGCGCCCCGTCCTCGTCGCGAGCCTCGAGTGCCTCGAGCAGGCGCCGGTGCGCCGTGGCGATGCGCGTGCGCGCCTGCGGCACCTTGTCGATCATGACGCGCAGCGAGGGCTCGAGCAGCTGCAGCAGCGGCTCCTGCGCCAGTCCCAGCACCGGATTGTGAGTCGCCTGCCCGAGGCAGCGGAACACCTGCGCGCTGCGCCGCACCGCCTGCTCGGTATCACTGCGGCCGGCGACGAACGCCGCGGCGGCGGCCACGATGCGCTCCAGGTCCTGGGCGCTGCGCTCGCGCGCCGCGGCGCGCGCGATCGGCGGCTCGAGGATGGTGAGCGCCTCCCAGACGTCGCGCACCGTCACGTCGTGCAGGAGCAGGGCGTGGCTCACGCCCTCGGCCACGCTCTGGTGGTGCGGCCGGCTGACCGACATGAGCTTGGAGCCGGGGCGGCGCTGCACCAGGCCGCGGCTCTCGAGCTCACGCAGCGCCTCGCGCACCGTGGAGCGGTTGACGCCGAACTGCCGTGCCAGCTCGGTCTCGGAGGGCAGGCGCTCGCCTTCGCGCAGGGCGCGGCTCAGGACCCGCGCCCCGATCGCCGCCGCCACCTTGCGGTAGGCGGGCTCGATGAGCAGCGGGGCGAACTCGACGCTCACGCAGCAGCCTCGAACAGCTCGCGCCCGATCAGCATGCGGCGGATCTCCTGGGTGCCGGCGCCGATCTCGTAGAGCTTGGCATCGCGCAACAGGCGCCCGGCCGCGTAGTCGTTGATATAACCGTTGCCACCGAGTGTCTGGATGGCATCCAGCGCGGCGTGGGTGGCGCGCTCGGCCGCGAACAGGATGCAGCCCGCCGCATCGCGCCGCCGCGCGGTGCGCGCGTCGCAGGCGCGCGCCACGGCGTAGACGTAGGCGCGCGCGGCGTTGAGCGAGGTGTACATGTCGGCGACCTTGCCCTGCATCAGCTCGAAGGTTCCGATCGGCTGGCCAAACTGCCGGCGTTCGCGGATGTAGGGCAGCACCACATCCAGGGCCGCCGCCATCAGTCCGAGGGAGCCGCCGGCGAGCACCACGCGCTCGTAGTCCAGGCCGCTCATCAGCACGCGCACGCCGCCGTTCTCGGGGCCGAGCAGGTTCTCCGCCGGCACCGGGCACTCATCGAACAGCAGCTCGCAGGTGCCCGAGCCGCGCATGCCGAGCTTGTCGAGCTTCGGCGCGGTGCTGAAACCGCGCGTGCCGCGCTCGACGATGAACGCGCTGATGCCGCGCGCGCCCGCGGCGGGGTCGGTCTTGGCATACACCACGAACACATCCGCATCCGGGCCGTTGGTGATCCACATCTTGCGGCCGCTGAGCAGGTAACCGTCGCCGCGCCTCTCGGCCCGCAGTTGCATCGAGACGATGTCCGAGCCCGCCCCGGGCTCGGACATCGCGAGCGCCCCGACGTGCTCGCCGCTCAGCAGCCGCGGCAGGTAACGCTCGCACTGCGCCTCGCTCGCATTGAGCCGCAGCTGATTCACGCACAGGTTGGAATGCGCGCCGTAGGAGAGGCCCACGGCCCCCGAGGCGCGCGAGATTTCCTCCATGACGACGACGTGCGCCAGATAGCCGAGCTGCGCGCCGCCGAAGCGCTCCGGCACGGTGATGCCGAGCAGGCCCTGCTCGCCCAGCGCCGGCCACAGGTCGCGCGGGAATTCGTTGCGGCGGTCGATCTCGGCCGCCCGCGGGGCGATCCGCGCGGCGGCGAAGCGCCGCACCTGCCGGCGGATCTCCTCGAGCTCGGCGCTCAGGCCGAAGTCGCTGTCGGTGCACTCGAGCGTGCTCATGGGCTTGCCTTCTGCTTGGAGCGGATCGTATGATTGTCGGACAAACCGGCAACCGTGGCAAGTACTCATGCCCCGCATCAGCACCCGGGTCGACGTGCACTCCCAGGAGTTCCAGGACAACGAGCGCGCCATGCGCGCCCTGGTCGAGGATCTGCGGCGCGCGGCGGGCCGGGCGGCGCGCGGCGGCTCGCAGGCCGCCATCGACAAGCACAAGGCGGCCGGCAAGCTCACCGCGCGCGAGCGCATCCGCGTGCTGCTCGACACCGGCAGCGCATTCCTGGAGCTCTCGCAGCTCGCCGCGCACGGCATGTACGGCGGGGAGATCGCCTGCGCCGGGGTGCTGACCGGCATCGGCCGCATCGCGGGTCGCGAATGCGTCATCGTCGCCAACGACCCCACCGTCAAGGGCGGCACCTACTATCCGATCACCGTCAAGAAGCACCTGCGCGCCCAGGAGATCGCGCGCGACAACCGCCTCACCTGCGTGTACCTGGTGGAGAGCGGCGGGGCGTTTCTGCCGGCGCAGGATGAGGTGTTCCCCGACCGCGACAACTTCGGCCGCATCTTCTACAACCAGGCGACGCTGTCCTCGCTCGGCGTGGCGCAGATCTCGGTGGTGCACGGCTCGTGCACCGCCGGCGGCGCCTACGTGCCGGCAATGTCGGATGAGAACGTGATCGTGCGCAACCAGGGACGGGTCTTTCTCGGCGGACCGCCCCTGGTGAAGGCCGCGACCGGCGAGGACATCGACGCCGAGTCCCTCGGTGGCGCGGACGTGCACTGCCGCGAATCGGGCGTGTGCGACCACTACGCGCAGAACGACACCCACGCACTCGCCATCGCGCGGCGCATCATCACGCGCCTGAAAAGCACCGCCGCCGGCGCACCGCCCCGCAGCGCCGCCGAACCGCGCTACGATCCGGCGGAGCTGTACGGGGTCATACCAGCGAGTCTGCGCAAGCCCTACGACGTGCGCGAGGTGATCGCGCGGCTCACCGACGCCTCCGAGCTCGATGAGTTCAAAGAGCTCTACGGCACCACGCTGGTGTGCGGGTTTGCGCACCTGTGCGGCTATCCGGTCGGAATCCTAGCCAACAACGGCGTGCTGTTCTCCGAGAGCGCGCTCAAGGGGACACATTTCATCGAGCTGTGCTCGCGCGAGCAGATTCCGCTGCTGTTCCTGCAGAACATCACCGGCTTCATGGTCGGGCGGCGCGCGGAAGCCGGCGGTATCGCCAAGGACGGCGCCAAGCTCGTGACGGCGGTGGCCTGCGCGGCAGTGCCCAAGCTCACCGTGATCATCGGCGGCAGCTACGGCGCGGGCAACTACGCCATGTGCGGCCGGGCGTATGCGCCGCGGCTGCTGTTTCAGTGGCCCAACGCGCGCATCTCGGTCATGGGCGGCGAACAGGCCGCGAGCGTCCTCGCGACCGTCAAGCGTGACCAGCTGCGAGCCGCGGGCAAGGACTGGCCGGCGGAGGAGGAGGAAGCGTTCAAACAGCCGATCCGCGAGCAATACGAGCGCCAGGGACATCCCTATTATTCGTCGGCGCGGCTGTGGGACGATGGCGTGCTCGATCCCCTCGAGACGCGGCGCGTGCTGGGATTGTCGCTGGCGGCGGTGCGCCACGCGCCGCAACCGCCGACGCACTTCGGCGTGTTCCGGATGTAGGCGGGGGAGGGCGCGGTGATCAAGAGTCTCCTGGTCGCCAATCGCGGCGAGATCGCCTGCCGCATCTTCCGCACCGCGCGCCGCCTAGGCGTCCGCACCATCGGGGTGTTCTCGGACGCCGACGCCCGCGCGCGCCACGTGCGCGAAGCGGATGAGGCGGTGCGGCTCGGGCCCGCCGCGGCGCGCGACAGTTACCTCGACATCGGACGCCTCCTCGACGCCGCGCGCGCGAGCGGGGCGCAGGCCATTCATCCGGGCTACGGCTTCCTTGCCGAGAACGCACGCTTTGCCCAGGCGTGCGTGGATGCGGGGCACATTTTCGTCGGCCCGCCCGCCGCGGCCATCGACGCCATGGCGTCCAAGATCGTCGCCAAGACGCGCCTGCGCGCGGCCGGCGTGCCGGTGCTGCCGGGGTACGCCGGCGCCGAGCAGGACCTGGAGCACCTCACGGGCGAGGCGCAGCGCGCCGGGCTGCCGCTCATCATCAAACCCGCGGCCGGGGGCGGCGGCAAGGGCATGCAGATCGTGCGCGAGCTCGCGGAACTGGCGCCGGCGCTGGCCGCCGCCCGGCGCCTCGCCGCGAGCGCCTTCGGCGACGGCACGCTGCTCCTGGAGCGCTATCTGCCGGCCCCGCGCCACATCGAGGTGCAGGTGTTTGCCGATGGGCACGGCAATCTCGTGCACCTGGGCGAGCGCGACTGCTCGATCCAGCGACGTCATCAGAAGCTCATCGAGGAGGCGCCGGCCCCGGCGCTGCCCGAGGAGCTGCGCGCACGACTGCGCGCCGCGGCCCTGGTGGTGGCGCGCGAGGTCGGCTACGTGAGCGCCGGCACCGTCGAGTTCCTGCTCGACGGGGGCGAGTTCTACTTCATGGAGATGAATACGCGGCTGCAGGTGGAGCACACGGTCACCGAGGCGGTGACGGGACTCGACCTGGTCGAGTGGCAGTTGCGCGTCGCCGCCGGTGAGACCCTGCCGCTGTCGCAGAGTGAGGTGTGCTTCGACGGTCACGCCATCGAGGCGCGCATCTGTGCCGAGGATCCGGAGCGCGGCTTTCTGCCGAGCGCCGGACGGCTGCAGCTTCTGGAATGGCCGCGCCTGCAGTCGGTGCGCGTGGATGCCGGCTTTGCCAGCGGCGATACGGTTCCGGACTGTTACGACTCGCTCCTCGGCAAGATCATCGCCTGGGCGCCCACTCGCGAGCAGGCGGCCGCGCGCCTCGCAGCGGCCCTCACCCAGACCCTGTGCGCCGGCGTGCACACCAACGAGCGCTGGCTGCGCCGCATCCTGCGATCGGCGCGCTTTCTGGAAGTGCGGCACGACGTCGCGCTGCTCGATCAGGCTGCGGGGGAGTTCGCCGGCCCGCCGGCCGCCGCCCCCGAGGCGCTGATCCTGGCGGCCCTTGCCCTGCACGCTGGCGCGGGCGGCGCCGCGGCGCGCGACCCCGGGGCGGGCAGCCCCTGGGACCTGGCCGATGGCTTTACCCCCAACCTTCCGGCACGGGTCGCCTACGGCTTCTCATGGCACGGACGCACCCACGCGGTGGAGCTGGAGTTCGTGCACGGCAGGCCCGCCGCCGTGACCGTGGATGCGGGTGCGCGCCTGGCGCTCGCCGATGCGGCGTGCAGCGGCGCAGTCGTCGCGGCGCGCATCGAGACGCGGCGCCGGCAGGCGCGTTACCACCTGGACGGCGCGCGCGTGTATCTGTGGACCGCCGATGAGCAGTACGAGCTGCTGCTGGAGGACCCGCGGACGCGCGAGTTCTCGGTGAGCGCCGCCGGCGGCACACTCACCACGCCCCTGCCGGGCGTGGTGGTGTCGGTGCAGGTCGCCGTGGGACAGAAGGTCGCCGCCGGGGAGGTGCTGATGGTGATCGAAGCGATGAAAATGGAGCACACCATCACCGCCCCGTACGCGGGCACGGTCGGGATGATTCACTTCGCCCGCGGCGATCGCGTGCCCGAGGCGAGCGAGCTGCTGGAGCTCTCGAGCGAGCCCGCGGGTTCCTGAGCTACTTGTGTTTCGCGCCTGTGCCCGCGGCGTGAGCCTCGGTTTGCGCCTGGGCAATCAGCCGGTCGGTGTTGAGGAGCATCTCGGCTAGGTTCTTGCCCAGCGCCTGGTACTCGCCGTTGACCGTCATGGTCGGAACCGCCCCGATGCCGTACTTCTCCACCAGCTGATCGGCCCGCACCGTCTGGTTGTTGACGCCGAAGGAGGTATAGGCGGCCGCGAACTGCTCGGCATGCCCCCCGCTCTTGCCCACCCAGTCGGTGAGGCTCGCCTCGTCGAACAGCTGCAGGTGCTCATCGTGGATGGCGCGAAACAGCGCACCGTCGAGCTTGTCCAGATCGCCGCTCGCCCGCAGCGCGTAGTAAGCGCGCGCCAGGTTGATCCACGCCGGGCGGTTGAAGCCGACCGGCACGCGCCGGAACACCACGTTCTTGGGAAGCTTCGCCTCCCAGGTGCTGACCAGGGGGTAGAACTCCTTGCAATGCGGGCACATGTAGGAGAAGAACTCGATGACCTCGATCTTCCCCGGGCTGTCGGTGGGTTGTGGCGGCTCGATCTTGCGGTAGTCGGTGCCTTCCACGGCCTGGGCGTGCAGCGCGGCCGGGATCCCCGTCCCGGCGCTCGCGAGGACGCACAGTGCCAGGAGGCTGGTGCGGATCGACATTCGGCTTCCTTTCGTTCAGGCGCACGCGGGCCATTAGTCTAGGCGGAAACATACGCCGAAGCGCGATCGAGGAATCGCCACGGTCGCCGCGCCCATTCGCCAGCGTAATCGACCCCGATGCGGGGAGTGCGCGTAAGGCGCGCCCGCGGCGCGCCGGCGGGAGCGCGTTCCAGCCACAGCACATCGCCGGTGAGATTGACGCCGTT
>WNFW01000909.1_pt1 | contig 19621 bp, 20 predicted proteins | sample 5400131 | NCBI WGS metagenome assembly WNFW01 (sample SAMN13153362, study PRJNA577476) | soil metagenome | isolation source: 20 cm soil or saprolite under grassland replicate 1 | place: USA:California | collected 2016-06-15 | reverse complement strand
CACTGTTACCAATGACTGCTTTGACTCGTGGCTCAAATGCTGCTGCGCGTGGCGCAAAATAGCCGCCAAGGCTTACCCCCATCAATCCAACACGTCCAGCATTCACATCCTTGCGGCCCTCAAGATAATCGATGGCATATCGAATCGGCACTTCATAGTCATAGCGTAATGGATACTCGAACTCCATCTCTCCCTGACCCGGACCATCAATAGCCAGCACTGCCATGCCCCGTCTCAGAAAATCATCACCATAGTTATGCAACTCCTCTTTGACGGAATCCAGGCCAGGTATCAAAATAACCACTGGAGGTTTAGGTGTATGCCACGGCTTTCTGAAGATACCATACATGGTGCCACCAGTTTCATACGGGATAGCAACTCGTTCACCAGGGAAATCAAAATAGGGCAAACCTTTTTGATATGTTTGTACAACATGTTCATGGGCAGTTCGTAACTCATCAGGACGGTGTACAAACAAGAACTTACCGAAATGATACGTGATTGCAGCATGAAAATAGTGATACCCTGCCGATTGATAATATTCCTGCTCCTCGGCTTCCTCTCCCATCCGCTCATGCACCGCAGCACATACAGACCATTCGCGATTCCAATCATCCCAACACTGAATGCGCTTTGTCACACGTTGAAAGTCGTTGGGGTCTACCCCATTAGCAAGAAATCTAGGAGCCCAGTTGTTCACTGCGATTTGCACTCGTTCTTCAACCGTCATTGATTTGTCCTTCTAAGGAAATAGCCCGTTTTCCCCTGGCATGCCTTGTATTCTCTCCACATATTATGCCCCAGACAGTGTTCCTCCAAGGTAGAGGTGACTGATTTGCGGATTTCCCAGGATTTCATCGTGGGTGCCTACCAGTCTTACTCGTCCGCTCTCCATAACCACTCCACTCGTTGAGATACCCAGACCGGTGCGTACATTTTGTTCTACCAGTAGAATTGTTCTGCCTGTGCCATGCATCAATGCAATGGTGTCAAATACCAGCTTCAGTGTTTTTGGATCCAGCCCCATAGAAGGTTCATCTAGTAAGATAAGTGTTGGATCAAGCATTAAGCAACGAGCAAATTCGACTAAGCGTTGCTGGCCACCCGAAAGATTACCAGCTTTCTCTTTTGCTCTTTCTTTTACTATTGGGAATAGATCTTCGACCTCTTTCAAGCGTCGATTCACCAGCGCTGTATCATGGAGCATGAATGCACCTAGCCTGACATTCTCTCTGACTGAGATTTCAGGGAAGAGACTGTGGTTTTGCGGTACCTGAACAATACCATATGAGAGAACCTGGCGCGGCTTCATCCCTCCAATTGAGTGCTCATTAAATATTACTTCACCTAGACGAGGTTTCAGCAGGCCGCTAATAACCCGTAATACAGTTGATTTTCCTGCACCGTTTGGACCAACGATACAAGTAATCGACCCTTTCTCGACCGTGAGATCGAGCCCTTTGAGCACATCTCCTCCTTCATAGCCTGCAAACACCTTGTGTAATCTCAACACCATCGGTTCAATCTCCCAAATAGGCTTCCAGCACTGCTGGATTGGCACGCACTTCCTGGGGTGTTCCCTCGGCAATGGTTGCTCCATGGTGCATCACGGTCACCTTCTCGCAGAGTCCCATGACAAACTCCATGTTATGTTCAACCACCAGGAACGTCACTCCATTTTTGTTCAGGGTGCGGATACGCTCTGCTAATTGCTTAATGAGCGTAGGATTGATGCCTCCTGCCGGTTCATCCAACAGGATCACCTGCGGTTCAGCGATCAGCACGAAGGCGAACTCCAGCAACTTTTTTTGCCCATAGGACAGGTTGGCTGCTGGCATATCCTTGAGCCTGGTGAGCCCTACGAAATCGAGCAGTTCCAGCGCGCGTTTCTGTTCATGCGTTGAACTCCATCGACTGAGCAAGGCTCTGACACCTTCGCGTTGTGCCGCAACATGCATATTCTCCATCACGGTGAGTCTGGGAAAGATGCGGGTCAGCTGAAAAGTTCTCCCAATGCCTAATCTGAACACCTTGTCTGGTTTCACATTGGTGAGCGTTTGACCCCTCAATCGAATGGTACCGGTATCCACCTTTTCATAACCGGTAATGACATTAAAGAGCGTAGTTTTTCCCGATCCATTAGGGCCGATCAAACCCGTGATGCTTCCCTCTTCCACACTGATGGAACAGGTATTGAGGGCATGAATTCCACCAAATGCTTTCGAGACATTCTGTACTTCTAACAGGCTCATTGCTCAACCCCTTTCCCTGAACTCTCTACAACCATTGAATCTTCAGGATCTGGAGAAGTCTCAATAGTAGGGGTCGGTTCCAAGCTATTGCGAGATGCTTTCCACTTGTTCCACCTCTTAGCTATAGTTGGTAGAATGCCTTCAGGTAACAAGAGAATAATCGCGAGGAAGATAACCCCGTACATAATCAGGTTATAGCCACTACTTTGGGCGACGATAGTCAGGTATTGTTGAGCAGGCACTAAAATGAGCGCTCCGAGAATAGGGCCAAACAGCGTTCCCATCCCTCCCAGAAAAGCCATCAAGGCAATAGCCACATCAAATAATGCGTCAAACGCAAAGGGCGGGAAAATAGAACTATTGAAGTAGGCATGTAAACCGCCTACCATCCCCACAAAGAAAGCGGATATGACGAAAGCAATCAACTTGTACGGACCTGTATTTACTCCTAATCCAAGCGCTCTATCCTCGTCGTCTCGGATGGCCAGCAATCCAAGTCCATATTTTGAGTTACGCACCCACCAGGAAGTAACAAAAGCGAATAGCAGTATAGCAAGCGCAACGAAGTAGAAAGGTAAATTGAAGAAATTTGCGCTCCAATCAAATGGTATTGGCAAACTGATACCTGCTGAACCATTGGTGATTGTGCGAAGATTATAAGCCATAAGCTGCATGATGAAGAAAGTCGCAATCGTGATGACTACAAACGTATGCCTGCGTGTTCGCAACGCAATCCAACCAAATAGAACCGAGAATGCAGCAGCTGTAAGACCTGTCAGAGGGAGCAGAAAGAATGGAGCATAGCCGGCTGGAATTTTCCAGTCCTGGCAAAGCAATGCCATTGCATAAGCACCTATCCCGAAATACACAGCATGACCGAGGGCAATATAGCCGGTATATCCCGAAAAGATGTTCCACCCGACCGCTGCTGCCGCGAAAAGCAATGTAAAGACCGCGACTGTAGTCGTTGCTGGGTCCGAAAATACAAATGGAAATGCTATGAATGCAGCGAGAAGGGCTAAGGGCAAGATTATTCTGAGTAGTTTCATTGCTTTCTTCCTTCAGGCTGTCCAAAAAGTCCCTGGGGACGGATTACCAGAACTGCAACAAGTATTATAAAAAAGACTGTACTTGACCATACTGGAGACCATAGCACGGCGGTTACGTCACCGATTACTAGCATCGCAACAGAGGCGATTAAGGCTCCTCTCAAACTCCCCAACCCACCAAGAACAATTATCACGAGCAAACGTGAAATCAGGTCATAGTGGCTGGCTGGATTGAAGAGGCTTGTCGCTCCGAAGGCGACTCCTCCAGCTGCTGCCAGTGCAACTCCAATCCCAAAAGTAATTGCCGATACTCTCTCAATGTCGATACCAATGAGTTCGGCAGCGGTGCGATTTTGCATTGAAGCACGCAGACTATAACCAAATTTTGTGCGATACAACAACAAATAGAGGCAACTTAAGAGGAACACGCTCAGTAAAAATCCGAAAACGTAGATGTATGGTAGGTAGAAATTGCCTATTTTGAATGATGCATTCACATACCAGGCATTCAATTCAACATAATTTGCCCCGACTCGATTTGTTAAGACCCCCTCGATGATCATTGCGATTGCAAAGGTGACCAGAATAGACAGCATCGTTCGATTAATCTTCAGTGGACGAATAAATGCCCATTCAATGAACAGGCCCAGGAAAAACATGATCGGCATGGTTATGAGAAGCCCCACCAGAATATCTATATGGTAGTTAGCCTGTAACCAGTAGCTGAGGTATGCTCCTAGAATAACGAGTGCGCCTTGAGCAATGTTAATGATTTCCATTACGCCAAAAATCAATGTCAGTCCTGACGACATCAAGGCATAGACCCCACCAGTCAATATTCCCGTGATAACTGCTCCTATAATTAAGTTTGCCATACCCCCCCTTACTAGCTGGTATATCTCAATGCTTAGATATACACAATGATCGTGGTAGATTTACAAACTCACCACGATCATTGCACTATACGTGTTACGGCCAACTGGGCCTTGGATACTCGGGGTTCGCTGATGCTACATTCGTAGGATAGACAGGTACTAACGATCCTTTCTGCCATTGGAACAGGTAAGCAGTTGCAGCAGTGTTTTGACCGGTACTATCAAACTTCACGGGACCTTGAACAGTAGTGAAAGTGCCACCAGAGTGAAGTTCAGCGATCAATTTCTGATTGTCAAGAGTGCCAATTTTCGTGACCGCTTGCTGTACTACCTGCCCTACCGCGTAGCCTTCAGCTACATCTGAACTAATACCGTCAGCCGTGCCGCCATACTTGGCAAGATACTCTTGTACCATCTGAGCGTTGCCAGGTGTGCTGGCTTGCGCGAACCAGCCACCATTGGGTACCATGATTCCTTCGGCTGATTTGGTCCCGCCAATGGCTTTCGTGAATTGATCACCCTGGTCAGGTCCTGCAGTGGCAATCAGTTCCTGCGGATTGTAGTGTTGCTGCTTGAACCTCTGGATGAAGGCGCTGACATCTGGGAGTAAGGTCCCAACTACAACAACCTGAGCGCCTGAGGCGATCATTTTATCAGCAATTGGATTATAGTCCGTAGTCTCCGCGGGATAAACCTGGTAGGAAGCCGTTTTAATACCTTGCTTTTCGAATAGCGCTTTCGCTGTGTCTATCTGAGGCTGGGTAAACGGATCATCTTCAGTTGCATAGGCAATGGACGTAGGCTTCTGAGATGCAGGTAAGGTCTCGATATAGTTCGCAAAGGCCACCAGATTGTTTGCCACAGGTAACGACACATCAAAAACATTGTTCAGGCCACGTGTAAAGACTGAAGGACCACCACCTGCACCCTCTACCATCGCGTATCCATAACGGTTGGCTACCACTGATGCTGGCTTCGTCAGAAGTGTAGAGAAAGGACCAAAGGCAAGGTCATCTTTATGAACGGTAATCAACGTCTGATAGTTAGTCTGGACCTGGTCTGGGCTGCTATTATCATTCAGGACGTCCAGTTGCACCTGCCGGCCTAGCAGTCCTCCAGCTTTGTTCACATCATTCACCCAGAGTTGGTAGCCCTGCTGGAATGCCTTGCCATCTGCGGAGAAATCTCCTGAAAACGAGAGAGAGGTACCGATTTTGATCGGTGTTTTGTTTGCCGGGGTCGAACTTGTGCTCGTGGTTGATGTTCCACCACAAGCCACAATAAATAGTAGGATAAGGCTTGCTGTAATAGATGCGAAGAGCGCTTTCCTCAGCTGTGTGAAATAATGGAGCTTCACTATATTCCTCCTTCATAATACTACGCTGACTCTATGCCTTGGGTCAGCTTCAAGTGAGTTACTGCTAACGGGAAAGTAGTAACTAAAATGTATTGCCAACAGGTAAAGTACTTCGCCATAAATACGTATGATTTCTCACTACTGTCTCGGAATTTACACTTATTTTGATGAATAAGCTCACCCTAAAAGACCGAGGGGCTCTTCTATCAGATCGGCAAGCCTTGCCAGAAATTGTGCTCCTCTAGCACCGTCGACTACACGGTGATCGCACGAAAGACTAAGTACCATCATAGGTTGCACTGACGGTTGACTCGAGACTGGAACAACGCGTTCAGCTATGCGACCCACGGACAGAATAGCAGCCTGAGGCGAATTGATAATTGCGTTAAAGGCATCTACCCCGTACATGCCTAGATTACTGATTGTAAACGTGCCTCCCTGAATATCTTGTGGTCTCAGCTTCCCGGCTTGAGCTTTGGTAATCAACTCCTTGCGAATTCGGGCAAGGTCCTGCACGCTGTACTCGTCTGCCCTGTGGATGACTGGCACGATCAATCCATCATCAACGGCCACGGCCAACCCCATATTGATCTCCTCATGAAAGATAATTGAGCCTGCATGCCACGAGGCATTGAGTCTCGGATGTTCTCCTAAGGTTGCAGCCAGCACTTTTATGAGCAAGTCAGTATAGGTCACCTTTTCAGTAGATCGCTTCTGAATTTGTTCTCGCCAACTCATCAGACGGCTCGCGTTGACCTCTCGCACAAGATAGAAGTGTGGTATGCTTGACCAACTCTGAGCCGTTCTTTCAGCCATAACACGCCATACGTGACTGACCGCAGATTCTTTTTGCGCATCTGTGATTGGTGTCACTGGTTCTGCTACTGCTAAATGTGCCGATTCAATCTTTGAAGCCTGCACATCCGCAACCAGTACTGCTCCTCCAGGTCCGCTGCCCGGGATTTTCCCAATCTCTTTCCCTTGCTCAGCTGCCAATCTGCGTGCTTTAGGAGAGGCTGGTACCAGGCGTGGCTTACCTGCTATCATTGGCTGTGCTGTTTGTTGATCCTGTATATGCGCCAGCACATCTGAACTTTGAATACGCTTTCCTGATGGTTTGATTGTCTCCAAATCCAGGTTATATTCAGCCGCTATGCGTGCAGCTAACGGGCTGGCTGTTACACTGGAGAGTCTATCGCCAGACTGTGGCGGCGTGTGACCCTCGGAAATGCTATTTCTATAGGCAATCCCTCCTTTAACCAGGGTATTTTCCTGTGATACTTCTGCGGAATCTATGATAGAGGCAATCACCTGTCCCACCGGTATCTCGACTCCCACTGAGCCGATTACATTGGTCAGTATGCCAGTTGCAGATGCCTCGATCTCCACCGTGGCCTTGTCTGTCTCGATTTCAACCAGCGGTTCACCCTTAGTGACCTCCTGCCCCTCGTCTTTAAGCCATCGCACTATTATCCCTGTCTCCTGTGCCAAACCAAGAGCAGGTAAGATGACCTGTGTTTCCATGTAAAGTCTCCAATAGGTTCGGCGAATCCCTTATGCCTGTAATAGGGCTTCCTGGTCCTTTGAACGCTGAGTTAGATAGCCATTGGCTTGCGTGTTTTGTTGGGATTGTGTTTCACGCGTAGTTGGGAGAGGTCCACCTGCAGTATAATAACGTACTCCCGCTACCAACAAATCCTCGGCTGGAAAGCGCGTGATAACTTCACACCCATCTTTGGTGACTACAAGCTGCTCTTCGATACGTGCAGCAGACCAGCCATCGCTTGCCGGCCAGAACGTCTCCAGTGCAAAAACCATACCCTCTGCGATCACTTCTGGATGGTCGAGAGAGACCAGGCGACTAAAGATCGGTTTCTCCCAGATCGAAAGTCCCACGCCGTGTCCATATTGCAAAGCAAAAGCTGCTTCTTCGTTCGGAAACCCGAACTCCTCTGCCTTAGGCCACAGCTTTACGATATCAGCCGTCGTCACACCGGGTTTGATTGAATCGATTGCGACATCTAGAATAGTACGGCAATGTTTGTATGCATCCACCATTGCCTGAGATGCGCTACCTACAGCGAATGTACGATAGTAACAGGTTCGGTATCCGTTGTAGCTGTGTAGAATGTCAAAATATGCCGGATCACCTGGACGTAATGCCCGATCGCTGAAAACATGGGGATGCGGGCTGCATCGCTCACCAGAGATTGCATTTACACCTTCTACATGTTCCGAACCAAGGTCATACAAAACTTTGCTTACTAATCCAACACATTCATTCTCACGTACCCCAGGTTTCATGAAGCGGTAGAGCTCATCGTAAGCAGCGTCCACCATCATGCAAGCCGAGTTGAGGAGAGTGATCTCATCTTGCGTTTTGATGATGCGTGCTTGTTGCATCAACTGCTGCCCATCTACTACTTTGATACCTTCCGACTGTAATGCGAACAATACAGGTAATTCAACTGCATCTACCCCTACAGGCTCGTTGAGCAATCCGCGTTCTTCCAGTTCAACACGAATCTTGTGCGCTACGTCTTCAGCTCGACCGGCAGCAGGTAGCATTGCGCCACGTAGCGTTGAGATGCCTGCCCGTGAACGCTCACCGAGCCATGGGCAATAGAGTTGGTGGTGCCGTGCTGCAGAGCCAAAGTCCCACATAATCGGTTCATCATCTTGTGGCAGCAGTGTGAAACGTGCGAGTTTGTCCATGGCCCAGGTGCCAATATGCGTTGCGGTAATATAACGCACATTGGTCATATCAAAGCACAATAGCGCACCCATCTCGGATTCCTTGAGCAACTTTTTGATGCGAGTCAGTCGCTCGTTGCGTAGCCGTTCGTAGTTTACTCGTTCTTCCCAATCTACACCCATCAAGCCGTATGTTTTGATAGTCATAATGTTACTCCTTCAAGCTGTCCCCTGTAGGGGCAGGGCTTACCCCACCCTTGTAAACTTCTATCTTGCGCTTGATCCTACACTAAACAATCAACTTGTAACGTTCTAGTTTTGACCGCATAATACCCTGGCTTGTTCAACTACAGATGTAGCAGTTGGAACCGTGAGATCTTCCAGTACAGGTGAAAAAGGTATCGGTACATCCATCGCACCCATGCGCTTTACAGGAGCATCCAGATAGTAAAATGCTCCTTCAGCAATCACCGAGGCAATCTCAGCCGTAATCCCGTAACGTTCATAGCCCTCGTCGATCACGATAGCGCGACCCGTTTTTTTAGCAGATTCAATCAGTGTCTGTTTGTCGAGAGGGAAAGTAGTACGTGGATCGATGACCTCGGCGCTAATGCCTGATTTGCCCAGTATCTCCGCAGCCTCGAGAGCTACTTGCACCATACTACTTGTTGCTATTATGGAAATATCACTTCCAGAGCGCTTGATATCTGCGACCCCAAACGGAATGGTATACTCACCCTCAGGCACCTGACCTTTAAGCTGGTACATCATCTTATCTTCAAAGAAAATCACCGGATTGCTATCACGAATCGCGGTTTTTAGTAGACCTTTCGCATCGTAGGGAGTCGATGGAAGCGCTACCTTTAAACCAGGTATATGACTTACCCAGGCATGCAAACTTTGACTATGTTGTGCAGCAGAACGACGCGTTGCTCCAAGGGTAGTACGTACCACAAGCGGTACCTTGAGCTTACCACCTGACATATAGTGTACTTTTGCTGCCTGGTTCACGATCTGATCCATCGCTAAGCCAATGAAATCACCAAACATAATGTCTATGATCGGGTGCATACCAGTCATGGCAGCGCCAACACCCAGGCCAGTGATGCCTGCTTCTGAGATCGGTGAGTCGATTACTCGTGACGGCCCAAATTCATCCACCAGTCCGGCCAATACTTTGAAAGGTGTTCCCGCTTCAGCTACATCTTCGCCCATGATAAATACTTTCGGGTTATGGCGCATTTCCTCAGCTAGAGCTTCGCGAATAGCCTGTCCAAATGTGATCTCTCGGGTCCGTTGATTGCTCCCTGATGCAGAATTTTCTTGATTGGAGGTTGTACTAAGCATAGACATCTTGATTTACCTCACTAGGATCTGGGAACGATGCATGAAGTGCGAACTCAACACCCGCCTCAATTTCAGCATGCACTCGTTGATCTATCTGCTCAAGAGTCCCTATATCAGCGAGATGCTGTTCAACAAGCCAGGTACTCAGTAACTGAATTGGATCACGTTGAGTCATCCACAATTGTTCTTCTTCCTTCGAACGGTAATACGATCGTTGAATGTCGCCTACGTGGTGTCCATAATAACGATACGTATTGCAGAGCATGAAAGCTGGACCTTCGCCTCGTCGTGCCCGCTCCACCAGCCTTTGTGCTGTAGCATAAACGACCTGTATGTTCTGCCCATCCACCTCTTCTGTGTGAATACCAAAGGCTTTCGGCCTCGCGCTCATTTCTCCGGCAGTCGTCTCCGAATAGTGCGTGTATTCGTTGTACATGTTATTCTCGCAGACGTAGATAATCGGTAGTTTCCACAAAGAAGCCATATTCATAGCTTCGTAGAGCACTCCCTGGCCAAGCGCACCATCTCCAAAGAAGCAAACTGTCACCTGGTTCGTACCTTGCATTTTGCTCGACATGGCAGCGCCGGTAGCTAGAGCAGCGCTGCCAGCAACAATTGCGTTGGCTCCCAAATTTCCGGTCTCCTGGTCGGCGATATGCATCGAACCACCTTTACCTCGACAGTAACCTGCCTCTTTGCCAAGCAATTCAGCAAACATTCTATCGATTGATGCTCCCTTTGCCAGGCAGTGTCCATGCCCTCGATGAGTGCTGGTAATAAAGTCATCGCGATGCAACGCTTCACACACTCCCACAGCGACAGCTTCTTCACCTGTATACAAGTGAGCAAGACCAGGCATTTTAGCGCTAAGATATAACACATTGACATGCTCTTCAAAGACCCGAATCTTCAGCATCTGCTCATACATGTGCAACCATTGCTTACTTTGATCTGCCGAGCTTTCGCTCTCCATATTTTCCACAGATTTGGATGTTTCAGAATGAACCAATCTTACATCTCCATACTGTCATGCTGAACGCAGCGAAGCATCTCCTCGCCGCACGACCGAGACCCTTCGCTGCGCTCAGGGTGACAATAAAGGGGCACCACCCCTGTCATGCTGAGCGCGTGAGCCGAAGCCCTGGGCGAAGCGAAGGGGAAGCAACTCTACATATCCAAACCGGCCATCCTGGCCAGCACTTTATATACAATGGCAAAATCTTCTTTCGCCAACCCCATTGCTCGCGCAGAGGTCAATAGCTCATTGCTAACAGCAACCGCCGGTACAGGCACATTCAGTTCCCTGCTCATCTCAAGCGCTAGCAACATATCTTTCTGCATCATGTCCACATTGAACCATGCCTCATCAGGCGGTTGCAGAATAAATGGCGTGCGATATTTCAGCGAGGGTGAAGCAATTACACTATTGAGCATCACCTCAAGTGCCGTTTCGAGTGGGATTCCGCCTTTTACTGCCAGAAGAAGTCCTTCATAAAATCCCTGAATCTGAACTTGCAGGTTCAAATTGATCGCAATCTTCATTAAGATGGCCTGGCCATTCTTGCCTACGTAATTCACCTTGGGGCCAATGTCCAGTAAGATAGGTTTGACCTTCTGAAAGATCGCTTCTTCACCCCCCACCATAAGCGATAAGTTGCCTTGTTCCAGCGTGATCACACTACCAGACACTGGCACATCAAGCATCCGAGCACCTTTCGCGGCTACCTGTTCGGCAAGCTTTCGAGAAGCGTTGGGACTGACGGTGCTCATATCGATATAAATCTTGCCCTGGCCTAAGCCGTTCAGTATACCATCAGGACCAGTCAGCACTTCTTGCAAAGCGCTCGTATTTGTCACCATCGTAAAGACGATATCAGCCGATTCTGCTACCGCCCGTGGTGAATCTGCCCATTGCATACCGGCTTTCAGCAGCCACTCGGCTTTCGACTTCGTGCGGTTGTAACCTGTAACCGTGTGACCGGCATCCAGGAGCCTTTTGGTTATGCGCCCGCCCATAGCCCCCAGCCCAATAAATCCGAGATTAGCCATAAGCAACCTCCGAAGAGAAAATAATGAATGTTCTATTTAGCTGCACTTTTTACATCTTCACGGACTTGATGCAAATGATCACGCATTGCCTCACGAGCAGCATCAACATCCTGTTGCATAACGCTTTCAAGAATACGTTTATGATGTATTTGACCTCGTTCAGGAGCGCCGCTTGTAGAAAAAATCAGTTTGCGTTGTTCGCTGAGAAGATCAACAATTGAATCGATAAGCGTGAGGATAAGTATGTTCTGGGTGCCAGTTGCCAATGCGCGATGAAAGTCATTATCGGCTGCAATGTAAGCATCAGCTTCATGAATATGAGCGTCCATAACTTCTACCGCCTCGCGCATGCTGGTAATCTGCTCATCAGTTGCTCGTACAGCTGCCAGGGCAGCAATCTCCGGTTCAATGATTTCTCGCAACTCGACCAGGCTCACGGAATTGCCTGCCTGGCCCACCTTCATCATCAAGCCCATTGAGTGGCGCATTGCTTTTGAAGTCCCATCGATAACAATGGTGCCCCGCCCGGGTCGCATATCAACCAGTCCTCGTTGAGCTAATGTCTTCATCGCCTCTCGGACAGCCGTTCGGCTAGCATGAAACTGCTGGCTCAATTCGCGTTCAGTCGGCAAGCGGTCCCCACTTTGTAACTCGCCACTCAAAATACGCTTTTCGATCTGCTGCGCTATCTGCTCAAAAATCTTGTTCGACTGGATAGGGATATACATATTTTCCAGCAACTGATGTTCTCCTATACTTCAATTGGTATGATGGTATGATGAATAGACTATGATGAAAAAGGTACCATGGGTATTATGCATTGTCAAGGTTTTAGGTGATGTAAATCCAATTCCCCAGCGCAGTTACAAGATGTATCATTCAAGATGTATAGCTTGATAGAGAGAAGAAAGGATGGCGTGATCAGGAGCGACATCGAAGACTTGTGTAGTAAGAGTGGGTAGCATCGTTGCTATCCACTCTGATGGGGTCAAAGTAGAGGAAAGGTATAAAATGTGATTTTCAAACTTGACCCTCTGTAATGTCACGCGATACCTACTCAATATGTGACATCAGCGATGGTAACTATCTACCGAATAGTGCTGCCACGTAGATGGCAGGAAGCAAGAGGATGCTTAGGCCTATAGCGGCGAGAAAAAAAAGAGCAACTATGATCCCTGCAATCATTTTGAGTGCGAACCATGGCCATTGTACGAATTTAGATTCTAAGAGCGTGTTCAATTTTTCAGACCTTTCTGATAATGGTATTCATTGTACTATAGAACGAACAAATACTGCCTCTGTAATCCGATCTCGCACCCGCAGATAGAGACTCAGTGAGAGAGCGAGCCAGCCACCGCCGAACAGGTAGTTTCATGCTTTCTTCTTTTCTTCTTGAAACTTCTTCATAGAGTCTCCCTTCTTTGTCACGGGAGACGCATCCTTTCCCTAGAGATGGGTTTAACTAGTTGTAGCACGTTTTTTCATACTCCTCTGTTTCAGTGCCAGTTCAACAACGCTGTCATTTATGGAACCTGATGCACCTTTGGTGATTCTAAAAGCAACGAGAGAGCAGCTCATCTGTGACGAATCTCTGATAGGCCAGCTTCTGTTGTTGGAGTAGCTCCTTCCTAAGGTATAGGCATCAGTTATTGGACAAATGTCAGTTATGGTGTTATTGTAATTTATACATGTCATAAGGATAAAATCCTTTCCCTCAGAACATCCTGTGGTAGACCTTGACAGAAACATAACAATGAATTGCTTTCCATATTGACTCCAACAGGGATAATCCTGTAAGAAACAGAAGAACGAGATGACGAACACGTTCAAAAGACGCATTTTTAGATGGTGTGTCGTTAGTGCTGCTAGCTTTCTTGCTGCGTTTCTTTTGTATGATTTGCAAGATGTAGGTATAGATACAGAACTACTCATCTTCCCTTGTGCTATGCTATGGATGGGAGGCATACTTTTGGGGTTTAAGGCTCTTGAGATCTGGAGTGGTTGGCTTGAGGATGCCAGTGAAGATTCGAATATGGGTCTGAACGGAAGCAACCTGTATCCAATCACTTTTTATTTGGAGGCCACTCTTGGGATCCTTATAGTCGTTTTTCTGCTCGTTTTCACGATCATCAGGAACCGACCGACGATTGCAGAGAGTACCGTTTTATTCGTTGCTCTTGTACTAGCAGGAGCTTGTACGGGCATGGGTCTCATCTCCAGGCGTTTAGAGTAATGAACCTCATACATTCGTCTTTCAATCAAAATAGGCGAGAGGCTGACTTTCCGGCAACTATTAACACTACCCAAACACGTGTGCGGTTGAATTGATAGAGAAGCAAATAGCACAACAGAAGAGACGACGCGAACAAAGTGAGGATGAAAAGGAGGGCCGAGCTAGAAATTCGGGGCTAGCTCAGCCAGTGGAGGTGCGAGTCAGATAAAGAGGTTAGTAGCAAGAAACTCTGACTCACCATACAAGTATTCACCATCATTCTGAGTTGGGCCTTTGAACAAGCTGAGATGAGCCTGAGAAAAAGAATTGCCAGAAGATTGAAAAATAGAGATGCAGGAGGTTTCGCATCACCTCCTGCATCTCCTGACATATGAAGAGTAATTACGCACTGGTGCCAGTGCGCCCCCTTTGAACGGCATGTACAATGGCAACCAGAATACACGCACCGATTAACGCCACGATGAGGCTGCCCCAGAAGCCAAAGGTTGCATCGGGAGCCAGAAGATTCAAGATCAGACCGCCTATAAAAGCACCAATGAGTCCAACAATGAGATCCCCAAGGAGCCCAAAGCCTTTGCCAGGCATGATGACGCCTGCTAACCATCCAGCGACAAGACCAACAATGATCCAGGCAATAATTCCTCCAGGCTGCAATGCAGCAGCTAAGACCAGTGTTGCGAGTGACATGCTTTCTCATCCTTTCTATGTTCAAAGAAGTCGATATGTAGCCTAAGCACATACTGTGCTAGTTGCTTCTTACACGCTTGAGATGACGTTAGAGATACATATTGACCATAAACAAAAACCACTCGCCCGACAGACGAGCGGCCTTGTGTCTCAATGGAGGAGTTATTTCACATGAAGGTTTTCAGTTTATCGAACAAGCGAGCATGCTTCAATTACTGCTTGCTATTAAGCCTCTGGTATCTTGTCCATAGTGCACTTTTCAACAGCCCTGGCTCTGCAATCGAAAACAGTTCGTCAACGATTCGCCTTAGAACCTGCTCGCTTTCTTCACTGCTCAACTCTCGTAGAATCTTAGCATTCGTTCTAATGGACTCTAATGCTATATGGACGCCTGCTATCGCAAGCAATACCTGGATCTGCTTGTCAGTGGGAAGCTTGCCAGTAACTTGCTCATAAAAGGTCATAGCTGCGTCAATGTAGCCGAGCAATTGCTTTTGTGTTGTTTCTTCCATGTCAATTACCCCTATGATCAGTGCGTGCTTTTGCTCGTCAAGCGTTCCTGTTGCAACTGGAGGAATGCAAGCTATTGTGTTGAAGTTGCCGCATTAAGCTTGATTTCCTGATGCGTGCTTTCATCGATAATTCAGAGAACGCTTTCCTCGTACAGTTCAGCGCGTTGTATGTCGCTTAATTGAGTTTAGTCCTACCATCTATCTTTTCTAACGGCTCCGGCACGAACCAGTAATGCTGTTGTGTGTAATCGGTTATTACGTCTGGAGACCGCTTTCCCCGTAGAGATGCTTGAGCAGGGCCTGTTTTGTGGGCGCGTTATCCTCTTTCCCTGGTTGATTGCTTCTTCTTGTCTTTGCAGAAGTATATCCCAACTATATAACGGTTCACGGTTCACGTCATGAGTGAGTACGTGGTAATGGTATAATCTACTCATGAGTAACAATCCAACATATACGTTGCAATTGAAAGCGGTCGGGGATCACCTCGAGATCTACATTCCTGAACTTGATATCACGGTAGAGACTCAGCCAGGTGAAACGTCTTATGATGCTGCCCTCAGCTTGGCGCATGATGCGGTCGTTGAGTATCATCTGAAGCAACACGAGCAAGAGACAGCTGCTAAAGCATCATAGCGGCTGAACTTTTGCCAGCACATCTCGCCCTCGTTTCAGCGTCACGGAATACGCCAACGGATCGCCCATTTGCGCTTGACATGTGCGTGTAAAATGCCACGCGGCTAGACGCTCGCTGCCATCCAAATACACAAGCTCATTACGAAATGTTGGAACGAACACACCTTGTTCCCAGTTGCGGTCGTGGTCCGTGGCATATGAAACTGCAATCACGCTGTAGACGTGTCTCTTTCTCTTTGCTGGCATGAATTACTTCACCTCCTATTTATCTAACGAACGAACGCACCCGACCGAAGCCAGGCTCGCACTTACTACGTGATTGTGTTCTGGTACGTGTCTTTCTGAAATGATGCTATCGGATTGACGCTACCAATGACGAGGTACCTACCTCCCCAATGGCACCTTTCTTTCTATTTCAATAACGAAAATGGACAGTTACTATTAAACGGGAATCGCTCACGTCGTTATACATCGCTAACTTGATGCATCAAGATAGTAAGGCAGTGATTAAGGTTATGAGATATGGCTTGAACCTTGTCTGCTTTCCTGATGCGCATGCGGTGGACTTGGTAGGGAAGCAAATAGCAGGGCAATAGAAGAAACGGCTTGAAGACGAGAAATCAAAAATCACGCGACCAGGCGGCGCGTGATCTCTGCTCTTGAAGTGTTATCTTAAAGCGTCAACAATAAGATATGCTGAGCATATAGTCTGACGACAACTCACTTGATGTTGCTGATGATAGTCTGCTGTGTCTGACTCATCTTTTGCATTGTAGTCGACATCATATCCGTTACTTGATTCTGCTGCTGCATCATTTGCTGAAGCGTTTGCATTGCTTGCTGCTGTTGGCTCAACAGTTGCTGGGCCTGGTCTGCTGGCACTTGCTGCTGTGCCGGTAGCTGTGATTGCTGAATCTGCTGCATAAGGGCCACCATTTGCTGAGACAACAGATCATGTTGTTGTTGCAGCTGCGTTAGCTGTTGTGAAACAGTGACGATTGTCGGTTGTTGCATCTTTTGCAGCTGTGCTCCCTCTGGAATGGCGGTCAAGTCAACGTCTGAGACGTGTTGAATGGCATTCCAATTATACCTATGGGCATTGAAGGTATCGGGATCGGGAATCCAGTGCCGCTGGCATCCCGCCATGACGTAGACTTGAGGACCACTCCCCTGCAACAAGGTACCATCTGCCCGTGATGGATAGGATGCTCCTTTCGGGATCTGATTCCACTCACTGTCCGATATGGTATGGATTGCACCCCAGTTCAATCCCAAACAGTTGAAGGTTGCGGGATCTGGTATCCCCCTCCGCTGACCCCCTTCCATCCTATCAACTTCGGGACCGCTGGCTTTTAAGAGTGTACCGTCTGGGTAAGTAGCCATACTGGTGTCATCTCCTTTTTTAGATGTGTCTTATGAGCGCTACCATCTGTCAAACAAGCCGAGGATTGGGGAGGTGAAGTCCCAATGAAGGAACATGCAATAAACGTGGCTGCATTGTTGTCCACCTCATCAATAATACCCTGCACATGCTTTGTCGTCAAGCCTCTCACAGAAATACCTGAGAAGTAAACTGTTAGGGGTCAATTACTGCTCATTCATCTGGCGCACTGTGTGATTAGAAGAGAAGATCAAGGCTGGTCTTGCCTGGCCAGATAATGATCTCGTCTTTAGCAGTACAGTGGGAGGGCATCTTCACACATCACGAATCCTCTTTGCATAGTTCAAGTAGTTGCTCGAAAAGCCAGGCTTACCTGACATACGTTTCCATGATCTTCGTCATAGCTCTGCCACGATGTTACTAAACCTGGGAGTTCATCCAAGGTAGTACAAGAAATATTAAGGCACAGTCAGGTCACTATGATGATGGATATTTACTCCCACGTTCTGCCGATCATGCAACGAGAGGCAATGAGTAAAATCAACAACACACATCAGGGACAACACCGATGCTTTCCAGTTTTGCTCTCAAACGAGCTGGGGGAATTTTCGAATCAAGGTGTGAAGCCGATTGAGGGGGGAAGCGGAGGAGGTGGGATTCGAACCCACGGAGGCTATTCACCTCACACGATTTCCAGTCGTGCTCACTAGGCCACTATGAGACTCCTCCAGCACAGCGGAGAGAGTGGGATTCGAACCCACGAGGGCTATTCACCCTACCGCTTTTCGAGAGCGGCACATTCGACCACTCTGACATCTCTCCGCTGCGCAGTATAGCATATCTCCCAAACCAGGGCAAGCTTTAATCTACTTCGACCTCGGCCATATGCCCATTGGTAGGTGTGAGTACCTCAGGCGCCTGAGGAGTTGTGTAAGCCTCTTCGCGAATAAATGCCTCAGTCATTTCACGCGCAATGTCATCATGATACTGAATTGGTGGAGACTTCATCAGGTAAGCGCTTGGCCCCTCAAGAGTGCCGCTCATGCCACGATCCAATGCCAGCTTCACCATGCGAACAGCATCAATAACAACTCCGGCTGAGTTAGGCGAATCCCACACTTCGAGCTTCATTTCCAAATTCAGAGGCACGTCGCCGAACGTGCGGCCCTCAAGCCGAATGAACGCCCATTTGCGATCTGTGAGCCATGCAACATAGTCAGATGGGCCAATGTGGACGTTATCTTCGCCAAGTTCATAATCAAGCTGGCTTGTCACAGCATTGGTTTTGCTGATCTTCTTCGACTCCAAACGTTCGCGTTCGAGCATATTATAGAAGTCAGTATTGCCACCTACGTTGAGTTGCATTGTCCGCTCCAGCTTTACACCACGCTCACGGAACAGCCTGGTTAGCATGCGGTGCACAATTGTTGCCCCGACCTGGCTTTTGATATCGTCGCCAATCATCGGCAGATGAGCTTCTTTGAAGCGTTGTTGCCAGTATTCTTCACGCGCAATAAACACGGGAATACAGTTGACGAAACCTACACCTGCCTGGAGGATTTGCTCGACATACCACTTAGTTGCTGTCTCCGAGCCTACCGGGAGGTAATTGATTACGACATCGGTACCGGTATCCTTGAGGATTTTTACAATATCATTTGTCTGCTTGGGGGACTTGGTAATGACACGTGAGAGGTATTTACCCAATCCATCATGCGTCATTCCACGATAGACATTTGCTCCCAATCGGGGAACTTCGGCAAAACGATAGGTATTATTAGGTGCAGCGAATACTGCTTCGCTGATATCTTTCCCTACCTTGTTCTGGTCGATATCAAATGCTGCCGAGAACTCGATATCGCTGATATGATATCCACCCAGGTTTACATGCATCAAACCCGGGACAAAATCCTCTGGCTTTGCTTCACGGTAGTACTGCACGCCTTGCACAAGCGAACTTGCACAGTTACCGACTCCAATAATCGCAACACGCACTTTCTTTTTACTTGTCATACGAGTAAAGTTTCCTTTCCTGGGATCGTATACCTATCCCAAATCACAGATTTCAAAGCTATACATACTATATCCCCCTTTTTGTTTGATAGCTATAAGCTTTTTGACACAATTAGTGTGATTAAATTAACATATGTATCACTTATATTGTCCCTGATCACAACGAACAGGAGATTCTAGCAAGACAAAAAGTTCGGACTTACTATGTGAACGATAGGAAGCCCGAAATTTTGCTGAGCCTGATCAAGCAGGCTGCATTTGTTGTTCCTTGCTTTACTTGCATTCACTATAGAGGGGGAGATATACATTAATAGCCAGTCCCAGATGCGTATCTGTTTCGGAGGAGATGGAATCGATCTGAAGGCCTACTATGCCAAATATGTTGCGATATGCTATTTCATGAAAAACTCCACTGTCTTCTCTATCCCCTCTTCTAGCATTACCTGTGGTTTCCATCCCAATTGCCGCTCTGCCTTCGCACAATTAAAGTAAGACAGATAGATGTCGCCTGGGCGTTTGGGCGCTCGTACGATCTCTGG
>WNFW01000908.1_pt1 | contig 19627 bp, 16 predicted proteins | sample 5400131 | NCBI WGS metagenome assembly WNFW01 (sample SAMN13153362, study PRJNA577476) | soil metagenome | isolation source: 20 cm soil or saprolite under grassland replicate 1 | place: USA:California | collected 2016-06-15 | reverse complement strand
TACATTGAATACAAAGATTGAATACTTGTTAGCCTCCTTCTATGGTCTCTAGTTTACATAGAAACAATATTGAGAATCCACACTATGTATGCCGCTGAACGACGAGATTTTATATTAATTCAACATACGGAAGAAGAAGTATTGGCGAATGAGCTCGTTCCGGGAGTAATATTATTTTATTTTACCTATGCTATATTTAGCAAGTATAAAATGTGAATTGCAATATTTTTATTTTAGAATTATATTATAATTATTTTTCCAATTACTAATCACAATAATGACAATTGTCCTATTAGGATTTAAGGATTTACTGTTGTATTGCAAAGATAATTTCAATATATCACATGTTTGTGCGACATAAAATCATATGGGAGCATTGCTAGGAAAATCAAGTTCCGGGCTCTTCCGACAAATATGAGACTTTTTAGTTTATTTCAATAAGTTACACGAGAACTTCAATTGGCCAAAAAATTATACCATATTATTATAGTATAATAATGAGCAATCGAGCTTTTGAATTTTTTGCTTGTGAATCTAAAAATAGAATTCTTATTCATTGAGTCGACTCATATCGAGTGCAATTTATTAATTTATTAATTTATTCAATAAAAAAAATTTTCAGAAATTTGAAATCGAAAACTACTTTACTGCGCCAAACGTATTGATAATTTATGATAATCGATCTAATTTTTTAATCTTTAAAAACGCATTTTATTTTTCTATTTCTTTTTAAAGCTTGTGGTAAGTTTAGATTTTTCAATATTTTCCTTTTTAAACGACAAGAAGCATTAACTCTTATTTTTCTTTTAGAGAGCGGCCTCATGGACTTTTTTAGTCTTACTAGTTCGTTCACTGTGGTGTATGGGCAGATTTTGTTGACGAACCTTGAGTAGATTACTTTTTTTAAATTTGGTTTAGTCTTTTTTTTATTCTTATTTTTTAAATATTATTCTTCTTCGGTCTTAGATTTGCTACATCTACATTGAGTCTTCGGGGACAAAACTTAACTTGTGGTAAGTTTTGATTTAGAGGCTTTATTGTTATTTTGTTTTAGAACCATCACTAAACTTCTCTATTTAGGGAACTGACCTCAGACCTTTCTTGAAATAAGACTTTGGTAAGTCCAATTTATAGAGGGCTTTCATCATTTGTTTTAGAAGCGGTACTACTCTTTCTTTTTAGGACTGGATTTGTAAGTAATTTTAAATTTAGAGAGTATTCTTCGTCATTTCGGTTTAAAAATAACACTAACCTATTTTCCTTTTTAGAGAACTGACCTCTGCCTTTTCTTGGAATATGACTTGGTAAGTTTTAATTTAGAGAGGGTTTGTCGTCATTATTGGACTTGTGGCTTAGAGAAGGTTTTTCATTTTGCTAACCTTTTCTTTTTTTTCTTTTTTTTCTTTGACCACTGATTTTCTTGACTTGGCAAGTTTCAATTTAGAGAGTTTGTTGTCATTTCGTATTAGAAGCAGCATTCTCTTTTTCTTTTTAGACAATAAGTTTCAATTTAAGGGGGGTTCACCATTTCATTTTAGAAGTGTCTCTTTTTTCTTTTTAGGGATTGGACTTGTGATAACTTTAGATTTAGAGAAGGTATTTTAGGCCGGGCAAAAAAATTTTTTAGATTCTCGTGACATAAAATTTAATGACCCGGCCGGCCGGCAGTTTTTTTTTATGTAAAAATTTTTTACTCACGTTTGATTTTGTAACACAAAATTTATTTTATAATTAAAACACGTGATAAAAATTTTTTACTATAAAAAATTTTTTTCTATTTTTCCAACTGACCCGGCCAGGTCACGAGAATCTAAAAAATTTTTTTGCCTGGCCTTATCATTGCATTTTAGAAATGGTTATTTCTCCTTTTTAAGAACCAACTTGCTTCTTAAATCTTATTGAAATGAAGATAAGTTGTTAAGATAAATTTCTGTTACTTCTTAACAGTCATCATGGAAGTTTGATCAGTTTCAGTTTTTTCAAACCATTCTCAAGACGTTTAATAAAGTAATTAAACCCTAACTTTAAAAGGTATTTTGCTTATCTTTAGTATTATTACACCAAACTATTTTAACCTTATCATTTACATTTTCGCATGTGTCAATGATTCAATTTAAACTTGTTTTAGACAAAGATGATTAATATTTATCACAAGGTTTAAACCTTAAATTAAATTGATCTACTGATTACAAATAATACGCATTGTTGCATTATCTTTGATGTAGATCATTTTACGTTAAAAATATTTCTTTTTTTTTCAAATTTTTAATAATTTTTTTAAAACCTTCTTGTTTATATTTTTATATCTAGTAATCAATAAAAATAGCAACAATGATTCCAGCATACAATTTAGTTGAATTGGGACTAGAAAATTATGAAGAAAATGAGCTTGTATTAAACACAGTGCATGATTTAATGCAATTTTTTATTAATAAAGAAAACTGCACTTGCCGTTCTTCAAAAAAGGATTTAAGTAAATGTTATGAAAAAGTTGGGTTTAAACGTTTTTTCCAACGACATCTTGAGATACGTAGTTTAGGAAAAATGGAACTTGAAATATTTTTAAAAGCTCAACTTATGTCTTTTGAAATAACTAATGAAAAAGCAAATAATGAAAGCAAATCAAGAATTACTTATAAATACAATTTCAACACCTCTCTTCCTCTTTGTAAAACTGTTTATTTGAAATTAAATGGAATAACTGAATACTTTCTTTCAGCTATCCAAAAACATTTACAAGAAAATGGACTTGCAGAACGAATTCATGGTAATACTGGACATTCCCCAAAACTTTCATCACGGGTTTTTATTGATTTCAACCTTTCTTTCACAGTAAAACAATTTTTAATACAATACAGTAATACTTATGGATTGCCATCACCATTGAGACATAAAACAGATTCAGATGTATTTATTTATTTACAAACAGACACAAACTATAAATTAGTTTATCAAAAATATAATGATTACTTTAACATTGAATATCCAAATCAAAAGGTTATGTCTTACAATAGTTTTGTAAAACTTTGGCATGAATTAGTGCCATATATTAAGTTCCAGCCACCAGCAAGTGATTTATGTGAAACTTGTGCAAACTTCAAAGCAGAATTAGCAGTAATAAAAGATGATATAGAATTGACTAATAAGAGAATTCAGTATAGAGAACACTGAGATGCAGCAGATCTTGAACGTGAACATTATAATAATATTATAATTGAAAGTAAGAATGATTTATCTATTGCTCATATCTGTTATGACTGGGCTCAAAATGTATCAATACCTTATATACCACAGCAAGTAGGAGCAATTTTTTTTAAAAATACTTTTTCCGTACATTTATTTGGCGTGTGTAAAACTGAAGAAGGTAATAATCACCAATTAAATTTTATGATCGGAGAAGATGAATTTCCTAAGGGCACTGCTAAAGGTGCTAACACTACATTAAATTTAGTTTATCATGCTCTTAAAGAATTTGCCAAAGAAGGAAAAAAACATTTAAAAATTACTTGTGATAATTGTGCAGGCCAGAACAAAAACAATTTATCTCTTTGGTTTTGGGCATGGTTAATCATGTTAAAATGGTATGATGATATTACTGTAAATTTTATGATCCCAGGACATACGAAGTTTATTTGTGATTCTTATTTTGGTAAGATTAAAAAAATTTATTGGAAAACAAAAATTAATACTATGGATGATATTGAACAAGTTATAAAGATTTCAACAGAAGGAAATAAAGCAGTTCGTTATAAAGATGGGTTAGGATGGACTTGGTACGATTTCGATAACTTTTTAAAACCTCATTTTAAACCCCTTCCTAATATCAAACAATATCATCATTTTCGTTTCAGTAATTCAATTAATGATATTGGAAAAGTTTATATTTCAAAAAAATCTGGAGGAGAAGAATCCTCTTTCTTATTGTTTAATAGTAATAAGTTTGATGTTAATGGAGAGTTAAATACAATTCCTGTTTCTTTATTAACAATTGAACGAAAAAATTATTTATATACCAAAGTTCGTCAGCATGCATGTTGATGATCCTTATAAAGATGTTCATTTTTCTAAACCTGAAACTTAATAATAAGCTTTAAAATTATTTTGTATATTTGTTTTAAGAAGAAAAATAAATAAAAATCATAAAATTTTCATCTATGTATGTAAAACTAATCTTTTAGCTGGTAAAGGAGGTAAAAGAGACGATCAATAAGTGTCTGAAACGCTCTACCCATCCTAATTGACACAATTTAGTGAAGCAAAAAAAAAATTCCCCAAGCCATCACCGTACAATCTTAATTTTCCAAGGAATTAGTTCCTAAAACAAAAATAGAAAAAAAGGTTAACGAGTCTAAAAAAAATCACAAAAAATCTACCCTAAATCCAAACTTACCGTTTCCTAAATGACAAACTTCAATAAATCTAGAATTACAGTCATGCTCTAAGAAAGTCCATGAGGTCAGTCCCCTAAGAAAAAAGAGAAGGTTAGTGCCCTTCTTAAGCAAAATGACGAGATCTCCTCTAAATCTAATTACCACAAGAAAAGTTCATTAATCAGTTTCCTAAAATGAAAAAAAAAAGTTAGTAATGTTTCTTAAACGAAATGAAGAACCCTCTCTAAATCTAACGCTAATTACCATTTACCACAAGTCCAGTTCTAAGAAAAGTCCATGAACTGGTTTTCTAAAAAGAAAAAAAAAGAGAAGGTTAATACCATTTCTTAAATAATGACAAAAAACCCATTCAAAAATCTAAGAATCATCTTACCGCAAGTTTGGTTTCTATAAGACCAGTTTACTAAAAGAAAAAAAAGAAAGTTAATGCCGTTTCTAAAAAGAAAGAACAAAAAGCCCAAACTTACCAGTTAACCAAGTCTTCGTCGCAATTTGCAGTTAAAAATTTGTAGCCAATTAACAAGTCCAAGTAGGTCCGAGATGACGAGACGTAACCTACGAAAAGTATAAAAAAGAATTAACGTTAATTCATCAGAAGTCGATTTTATTGGCGGTTAAGTAATTTGTGTAACAATATTTCAGAAGTCGATTTTGCTGGCAACGGGGTAAACTAAAATACCGGTTAAAATAGTTTGTGTAACAATAGTTCGGAGGTTGATTTTGCTGGCAACGGGTAAACTAAAATACCGGTTAAAATAGTTTGTGTAACAATAGTTCGGAGGTCGATTTTGCTGGCAACGGATAAAAAATTTAACGAGATTGAAAATTTTAAAATAATTATTACAGTTAACGTTAATGTAAAGTTAAACAAGTTTTACTATAGTCTATAACAGGTTTATCACAGGATATAACTAGTTTATAGCTAAAAATAGTAGTAAATTTGGTTGGCTGATTATGTTTACAAATTTTTTAATTGCTTTTTTCTAGAAATTACAAAATTATCTCATAGCTTGATTTTCCTGGCAACGCTCCCAATTATATTAACGTTAACGATCGGCTTTTCATAGAATCTTAATCACTTCTATCCCACCCCGGAACGTGTAACACATTTTTTTATCCGAACCCAATATTACTTACTATAAAAGCGCCATGTCTGAAGCTGATACTCCAGCTTCCACCTCTACCTCTGTTGCTGGAAATGAGACGGTCACGTTGGTGGAAGAAATTAAAAAATATAGAATGAAGGCTCTTATCGATTTTTTGTGTGAGGAAGAAGACTTGGAACTTGAGGAGGAGGACTTGGAAATAATTCGTAAGCAAAGGGTTAATGGCCGTGACTTCCTCAAGGTAACCGAAGAAAAGCTTCGCAGTTATGGGATGGCAGGTGGACCTGCGTCAAGGATTGCGGACTTCGCTAAGGAGTGTAAGGAAAAAAAATTGAGGGCCTTCTCTTCGTACAAGAGTTTGAAGGAAGTGTTAGCAAGATATGGCATTGGCTCCAATAGTACGGACACTATCCCGATATTTTCTCTACAAACCCACGAAATTTCAGACAACAACAAGCACTTCGAGCATTGTATGGCGGAAATTTTAGTCAGGTTAAAAAATTATGGGTCTTTAGTCGTGGATAGCTTGGAAGCCATGCGCAATGAGTACGTCGTGGCGATTCTTCACGCCGCAATCAATATTACAAGAGATTCTACAGGGGAAGAACTCAGCATGAGGCCTGAACACGAAGTAATAGGCGATGAAAGCACGGGACGGGTTGATTTCGCTATCAGGGTATAACGATATGCCTTTAGACTTTTTTTATGGCGTTATGCATAAATGTATTAATTCCACACTTTCATTCCAGAAAGCCGAAAACCTTATTTGTGTTACAGAAGACAAACTAGAACGAAATCTAATCGAGGGTTTTGCTCAGAATATCAAACAGCTAGAGTGCTCATTCCAAACGAATATGAGAAAACGAAAGCGGGAGGATGACGATGACTTCGATTACCTCTATGGTATTGTCACTACAGCTCGGGACTGGTACTTCTTGCTGTACACTCCGGGGAAAATTTCACAAGGCAGTAAATTACCATTTAGCATCGAATTTTCCGACGATGCCTTGGATAAAAACTCCGAAGAATATCAAACGTTACGTAATGGCGTAAAAAAAGTGTTGGGTGTAGTAGTAGGTTTATTAAAGGATAGGGCATGTGCAGAAGGCGATTCCCCCTCAAAGAAAAAAGCTAAAATAGAGAAATATCGTTCGAAAAAATAATCGTAGTATTTGTGAATTAGTATTTATTCGAATTACTTATTAGAATATGAAAATAATTATATAATTAAAAATCTTTTTATAGCGAAAGCGACTCCAAGTCATAAAATAAAACTTGTCGTGTGATTTTTTTTTTGCATTGACTGTATTCGTAGCTGGTACATCAGAGTCACTAAGTAATTTAAGTTTCCAAAGTGAAAAATATCTAAAGCTGCACTTAAAAGTGAGTACAATTAACAAATTAAAATAATTTGATTATTTTATTATATTCAAATAAGCCATAGTAGTAAAGCCAAAATCAAATAGTAAAATACAGTATTCTTTATTAAAAATTCAGAATTCAAAATCAAAAACTGACAAAATACATAATACACGCTGTAATAAGTGATTATGAATATAAGGTGTTCGCCATAATAAATTTTAATTTAAACTTCAACAATAGATTTCGTTTCTATTCTCGATGTCAATTAAATCCTAAAATTAAGGTCTCTCTTCTATTTTTTTAAAATGACTAAATGTATTACTATTCAAAAATCTATCTATGAATAATTCAAGTAAAAATCAAACAGTTCGATACCTTGAAAACAATAAACCGCACTCACTTTGCCGAGGTTAGACACGTAGTGCCTTGATATGACGACCCGTCTGTGCGAAGAGGCTGTGTAGGGTGGTTGCGAAAGAATGTGATGGCAATGTCATAGAGATGCTTGGTTTCATCATGCATTTTTCGTTATTATAAAAATACCATATCCCTCATTGAAACTATAACAACATTGTTGAAATTTTAATCCAAAACAATTCAACATTCAATAACAAAAAATGAAATTCTGTACTATTATTTGCATTGCCGTAAGTATATTTTTTTTGAAGTTTAAATAATCCTAAAGATTCTAACAATCCAATTTCATTATATAGATCATGGTTTTTACCTACTTGTCATTAACTTCCGCTGTAAAAGTCAGTCTCTTTACTGGAATAGATTGTGCAGGACCTTCCGGTACGTTGGATGTCAACAACTGCACAACAGTCCCAACATCATTGCAAAATTCTAGGTCAATCAATGCACTTCCCGCCAATCCACCTTTCATACTTTACTCCGACGATAGCTGTCTTAATATAATAAGTACATATCCTGGAGGAACGTGTTATAATTTACCGGAAAAAGTTGGTAGTATTTATAAAATGACCTAGTATCGAGATATTAAGGCCTTATAAACTTTACCAAATAGATTTTTATTAAACCTAGACATTATATAAAATTTTAATCAATAGTATTTATTGCATTATCGTTAAATGTAAATATCCGTGTTGTTATACAGCTGAATTATCTATCTTTTTCGAAGGAGCTAACTCGCAAAGTTTACGCGGCCATTGTGTACGAGTGGCTAAAAAATTCGACAAATTTAAATTTCACTCATATTCGCAAAGATGATCTGTGGAAGTAATTATCTATTTGATTGTAACTATAACTTTTTTAATCGTCAACGTACTTGTATATTTTATAGTTATGGATTTGTTCACTTCGAAAATGAAAGTGATAAAGATTTCCGAAAATCACCGGCGAAAATGGTCGATTGACTTCAAAGTTCAAACAATGATTGCGAATGCGCGACTAAATTAGCCGCCTTCAAATTCTACTAAGTCATTTATTGAATATATTATCACAGAATAAACAAAGGATCAAGCGTGTTAATACGTAATTGGTGGATATAAAGTGCTCGAAATGCATTTGTCAATAATTTCGAAGAAAATTATAGCATTTATTAGAACTGTCGTAGCTATTTAACATACATAATAACAATCTTGATTCTTTGTTAAATCCGTAATGATACATTTAATGAATACATGTATGGAATTTGATACACAATGGCTGACTTTACACCGCGTAAACTTTGCGTCTTTGCGAGCTTGCCTTTGAGCGACATAACCTTTTTAGTAGCTATTTAAGGTTAAGATCCGAAAGAGGATTAGCAAATATTTTATCTGTGTAACGAAAAAAATTTTTTATGAACGGTGTAATCTTACTATATTTAGTAGCTTATCGTTATGTTTACAAATCTAGATAAAAAGGATGCATACCCAGAAAAGTTCACGTTTCCCAGATTATTTCTTCTTTGTAATATGCTTAAGTATTTCGATATGCAAATAAAAAAAATTCTCCATATTCGTTATACGAATTTTATCTTTATTCCGCTATAATTGGTGGTATAGATCTTAAAGTTAGTTATGAAACTATTCTTAAGGACGCGAATCAAATCTATTCCAGTAAAAAGAAAATAACAAAGGTAAAAAGTATATTTAATTTTAATTACAATATTTCAATTATCTATGATGATTATTTTTTTATCTAGATCCTCTCCTTTAGTAAGCTTTAATAGCCTCTCAAAGGGAGATGACAATATTATTAATATTAGCAATTTGATCTAGATTCTTGTTTATGATTTAAAATTACCAATGATGAAGTAAAATATTTCTGAGGATAAATTTAAAGCTTTATTTTTTCAATTTTAGGCCGAGAAAAAGGATAAGCGTTATGTAAATTTGTGTAAACAAATTAAGAATGTAATTTCAACAAACAATTATATACAGTATGGAAAGTACATAGAAACTTCAGCGAGAAACTTGGGTTGGTTCGATTTACTAATCGAATATGATAATGATAATTTAGTTCATTACGCGAAGGATTTTATTTGGCAGGTATGAGTTATTTTCTTTTAATATTCCACACTTGATTGACTTATTTTATTAAATATTTTCCATTTTCTAGCTGCAATTTATGGAAAATGTTCATGATATTGTCAAATCTTTTAGTCAATGTATTTTTGATTTGGAAATTAAACCTAACGACTTATTACTTTCTGGTATAATCGACGTTCATTATATCACTACACACCACAAGAAGCTCAAAAATACGTTTCAGTCAAAGAAATTATGGGATTTACTTGATGAAAAGTTTGTTTATTATGAAGTAACGAAAATACTTGCCGAATTTATTGATAAATATGTCGAAGAGGAAATTGAAATCCCTGAATGTAATAATAATAAGGAAAAATTATTATATCGTTCTGTACGATTATTATTGGACCATATGTATGTATTCATATTTTTGATATTTTGGAAATCTTTATTAACCACTTTGACAGTAAATTAGTTTGGGAAGGTCCACATTATAAAGAAAAAGATTCTTCTATTAATGAGAGTACCTGGGCTCATGACATGATTGGTCCTATTTGCAAATTTATTACGTTCAGAATCTCTGAATTGAGGATTTCATGGTAAGATTATTTGAAATTAGTGTTTTATTATAAATAATTAAATTAAATAATTAAATGTATTGATTAGGGATAATGTAATGAGCCAAGCGACCCGTGATAGAAATGATTCAAATGAAGGACCGATAAAGAAACCTGACATATTTGGTACTTATTCAAATATTCATGGCGGTTACAAATGGGAGACACTTTATGGTGAGATTTCATTTGAACCTTTTGTAAATTCTACAATTTCGAAGCTTCATATTAAAGAAGATAGAATCAAGTTGGGGAAGTTTAGTAAAGATTCTTTGGACAGTAGTTTTAATTACCATAATTCTAAGGTAGAGAATTTTTTAATTGATAACAATAAATTAAACATTTTTCTACTTCATTCTTCTGGTAAGTAATATTTTGTCAATAGATCATTCATAATTTATTTTAATTCTTCTTTCATTAACTTTAACGTTATCTTTAATAGGAACTTATCTAGAATTTTTCGTTTTTGATAAGAAATTTGCACCATTATATAGAATGAGAAGATTAGCAATTATTGGATTGCCTTTTCAAAAGCCGAACAATCAACTTAATCAAGTTATTCGATTGTTTTCTATACTTTTAACTTATCATAGGTTAATTGAAGAAAATCTTAAAAATATTAGTGAAATTGAATTAAAATTATTGAATAGTGATAGTGAATTTTTAGAAATATTTGAAAAAGAGACGGAAATAATTCCAACATTTGAAACTCCAAGAAAAAAATAATTCTCACGATTTAATATTAAAATAATATTTTTTTTTAATTACACAAATACTATTATTAAAGATCAGGAAAAATCTATTATTTATAAAATAATCGAACAAACACCTCTAAAAGCTTCAATATCTAATTTTACTGATTTCTTATTTTTATAGATGACGCGATATTATAAAAAAACGTAAATTCCACAAAATTTTAAATAACTCCCCTTCTATCGGAGCTAGAAGGACGATCTTACCACCATTCGACGCGCCTTGGCGAGTTGATTCTAACGAGCTAATAATCGTCCATTTTTGATCACTGGATGCCGTGTTATCGCGTTTTTACGGTGTTTTTTTTTGAGTTTCGAGTCGGGTTGAGTCGGTTCGGAGCGACTTATTGTACACACATATATTAACAATTAAGTTGATATCATTTAATTTTTTTAGTCGCAGCAAATGACGCTGGCAATTTGTTAGTCATCCAGTGTTATGATACTACTTTTTAGGTACTTGGAAATATATTTTTGATAAATTTTTTAATTGCGATATTTTTAGGTAAGTTGAATTTTTTTTCTTATTTTTTGTATACTGTGCAGTATCATGTAAATATACACAGTCTTACGCTGATGAAACCCGTAATTAGAAGGCTGATGATAAAAAATAATACACGAGTTCCACATCAGGTACAAAATGTGAATTCTTTTTTTTTAATAGAAAATGCAAATGGGTTATAACGTTTACTTAATTACCTCTAGTTTCAAGTGGCTTCGTACGCATACCTTCTTGAATTTATAGTTCGTTGGCTTTCTATTTCACGTGCTTGTAAAAAATGATTAAATAATTTTTTATGATAATTAGTAAGATAAATTCTCAATATACACTTTATAAAGTTGGACGATCAAAAATTGCTCACATGGAAAAAGCAACAAGGTTACTTGAATTGATTGAATTATTTCAAGTTTACTCCAACACGTGATGTCACATCACATGAAACGATAGCACTTTACGATTTAATCTCTGCATCACGATATCTTTAAACTAAGCCAACGTATGAGATCGGCGAAGTTCTGAATTGAAAAGATTATTTGAAATCGCTATCAAAATGGTCGTCGAGAATTGTTGGCATTGAACACTTTATCGTTAAATAAGATCAGTGAATCGATCTTAGTAAACTGAAAGTTCAAGTAACAAATGAACTATCTAAAAAATCTACACAAGTTTCTATATCCTCTGAAGGTAATAATTATGATTGTCGTAATTTCAGCCAAAATCTATAATAAAAAGTAATTGAAATTTATTATTCTTATAAGCCTAAGCTTTATATTAATGAAATCTTATACCTCTGCCTTTAGTACTAGATATGAGACTCTATTGTTATCTTTTTCAATTGCCATATTAAGTAATCCAATAAATAAGTTCATAAGATATACAACAATCAAGAATGAGAATAAAACAATTAATACTACAAGTGCTAGGCTACTTGTATATGGCCAATTGGATAGTGCACTTGAGATACCTAGTTTAATTTAATAAGTATATTAGATCAAATGTTAAGTTACTATATTATTAAGAATAAATATCAATTTTATACCTGTTAGGGATAAATACATTGCAAGAAGAGCGGTCCCATAATTTGTAAACATGTTTGTATTATCATCAGGTTATAGTTTAATAAACGAAAATTTTAAAATTTAATGATTTAATTTTTTTTTGATTACAATCTTTTAAACAAATCTAATAAAAGAAATTATACTCAAATATTTGCTGTTCTTTGTGCCTGCTTGTTATAAAGTATTCTATAATCTTCTCAGATGGAATACTCAAACAATAAAATAATTTTCAATTCCATTCTTTGTTTCTATTTTTTGTTCGTCTTTTGAAATGTACAGTTATAAATAATGTTAATTTTTTTACTTACAGTAATCATCAATATTACCGAGAATCTTTATTGGTTGGTCGGATTTTATTAATCGTAGATAAACTTCTATAAATAGAAGTTAATTTTTAGGTGAGTTCATCAAATCAATTTAACGAGGCAAAGAATTATAGTCATTTCAAATAATATTAAAAGAAGAAAAGGTAAAGTGTAAGTATTTCTTTTTTTTTTCTTTTTTTTTTAAATATAACAAATGTGTTTTGTTTTTATTTTTACACACATTTTGGACTGGCAGACATCCATTCATCATCATCATGTCACCATCATTTCACCTCCATCACCACCTCCATCATCATCATCATCATCATGCCACCATCATCATTCCGCTATCATTTCGCCTCCACCACCATCATCATTTCGCCTCCACTCCATCAATCATCTAATTATTACTTTATAATATTCAATATTTTGCTTGAGACTACCAGTTTGAGTGTCTCAAAATTTAAATTTGTACTACTTTAAATCGATGCTTAGAGTATAATAATCGATATAAATATTTTTCTTCCTACAAATATATTAAAATCCAAATCTATCAAATAGAAATTGGATTGATTATCTTTGATAATTTGCAATTCAACATATTTTATTTTTAGTAGTTAAATTAAACTTTCCTCGTTTGTTTACATTATCAATAATGTAAATAAAAGAGGATAAAAATTATACAAAAAAAAGATTGAATATTTATACTTATTTAAATAATAATTTTTGAAACAGCCTACATTATTTACGTTTTCATTTCTTTAAATGGTAATTATTAAATCCATGATGCGTTTTTTTTAACAGTATTAAATAATCGATAATTATTATATTTGTGAACAATTTCTTTAATTGTATTTCATTATAAGTTAAGATTATATAAATTACCAAATTAGTAAAGAATTAATGTAGTACCGGATACTACTTTTCGGAGTTTGTAAATTCTAAAAAGAATCGTGAAATACAAAAATTAAAAGAAGATAATCATGAAATTTAATAGCTATGTTGGTTTTGTTCAGACATTTAAAAGAAAAAAGGATCGAGAAATCAAAAGTCTAGTAAAATTCATCATTAGTGCTAATTTTGTGGTATATGTATTTTGACCTCCTCTGCAAAGTTACTTATTTTCAAATTGGACCTTTAGAATACCGATTTTGACTTTTATATATAGGAACAGTTCACTACGAAATTTTATTATTTGTCACTAATTTAACTTTAGAATTCATCATAAAGTTTATTATAAAAGATTATTACTTAAATTAAATTCTATTTTTAATGCAAGTTAATACTAATTTTCAAATTAGTGGCAACCAATATCATTTATAATGCGTATTCTTTTCATTGATTTGATAATATATATCAAAATTTTAGATAATATTTAATGTATTATTCAAACTATACATGTATTATGAATTGTCATAATAACTTATATTAATAAATTTCTTCAGTAATCAAATTAATAAAAAATGCTTTCAAAAGTTTTGTTGTACCTTAAAAAAAAATCTCGACTATTAGCATACAGCAAATGGTATCGTTACATTGCGAAAAGAAAGAAGTGAAAAAAATTAATGGACTATACATTTCAACAGACGGTAAAAAAATTGAAACTAAAAATGGAACTGAAAATGATTTCATGAAACTATTGTGTGGATCAATCTCTGAATACTTAATTGATGCAATTAAAAATTTTATATTCATAATATTTTTATTTTCTAATTCATTATGAAATAAAAATAAAAATAAAAATAATTTTAAAATTATCCTACTCTAGGATCGAGGTACCTTTAGGTAAAGAATTCTTAAAAAAAACTGTTTACTATTAAAATTCTCGAATTTTAGCGCAGAACTTCTAGAAAAACTTGATTTTGTAAGTGTTAGCTAACCATAATTGGTTAAATGCCGTGGAATTTTCTATTATTAATCTGACAAATTTGTTTTTTTTAAAAAAAAAAATTCCTTTCCAGATTCCAATTTATTATGGATATGGATCCCAATATAAAACAAAGTTTGCGAAAACTTGAAAAGTCTTGTACCGAAAAAGAATATATCTTTATTACAAAGAAATATGTAATTTATAAAGGTGACGTTTATATATGGAAAGAAGATACATCTTGGATACCTAACGAAACTACGAAAGAGACTATCCTCGGAAATTTAGGACTAACTAACGAATATTCTCGAGAAGAAATTTTAAGTTTAATTAATGAACACAAAGGTAAGAATATTAAAAGAATAATTTTATTTATTGTTGGTTGTTTGTTTTCAACCTTATAATTTATTAGAAGTAGGAGAATATAACAATAGTCTTGGTGAAGGCTATATGTATTTATTAGAGGAAAATGAAGGCAAGGGTTTAATTTTTCTTATTTATTATTTGAAATTTTATATTTTGATCATTTGATCATTTTTTTTTTTTTTAAAAAAAAACAAATTACTAACGTTAACTTTTATTTGATAAAGATCTTAAGTCTAAATATAAGGAACTACTTGACAAATATGAAGGTTTGAATAAAAGTAAAGGTATTGAAGTATTAAAATTATTGGTTATGCGATTTTATTTTGATTTTTTTATTTATAATTTTTATAATAGGAAAATCAAAGAAAACTACTAATTATTTGAGACAGATAGAAGCGAACTATCATTCTTTATTAAATCACGCTGAAATTAATGATGATTTTAACCTTGATGATTATGTTGGTTATAGTGAAAGTCAAAAGAAAAATATAGTTCATGAAACTTATTTAAAATGTTTTGGTAGCGGCCTTTCTAATGATATAAAATATCTTTATAGACTCGGTGTTTTCTATAAGAATTATGATAAAAAATGTATTAATTACGTTTTTGATAAAAAATACGCTAACGAGGATATGTCATCAAAATTGACAAAGACGAGGAAATCAGAAATAGCGAAAAACTTTAAAGGAGCGGAACGTTTTAGAATATTTTCGGAAAGATTAAAACCTGGTGTTTATCAACTTGTTAATCTCTCTATTACTTATTTTGTAAAAATTCAAAACAAGGATTGGAATAATTTTTATTATGGAAGTATTTTTATAACTCTTAAATAAAAGTTATCATTTTAAACAAATATTTCGTTATCATTAATTAAATTAAATTAAACTGTTTTAGACATTATGTGTAATGAGAAAGGTCAATAAATATTAAGTAAGGTAATAAATCAATTATTTCAATAAAATTAATTTTTACTATCGTTAATCTTGCACAATACAATTATATATAACATATTCAACAAGTTATACGATATAAAAAGGAGAACGATTGATATATTTAAAATTCAATATATTAAAATATAATTTAAATCAAAAACAATATTGTGTCTTATACATAATCCATAGTATGTAATCTTAATTCTCCATTCGTTTGATTAAAAAGAGCGATTTTTGCAATCTCTAATTTTAATAAAAACACATTAATACAAAGTTTTATTTATAGTATAAAATAAGTTCTCACCTAGTGAAAAAGATGCTAATCCGCTAAATGATAAGATGATCGCAATGAATGCAAAGAAACAAACTCCGCAAAAATGCATTACGGATTTGTCAAAGTATTGGTAATTCAATATTGATGAAAATAAGGTGCTCTTTAAATAAAGTACTGTATGTATTTAATATGTATTGTGTATTATTTAAATTGAAAAACACTAACGAAATCATTGAATTAGGAGATAAAATGAGTACGTTAACAATTAAAAAGAGGAATGCAACCACTGACGAAAAAATATAAAATTTATTAAAGATTTCCGACACAGAAAATTACAAAATGATGTGGATAAACCTTTATTAAGTAATATGCCAACTTCAGTCTGTACCATTTAGTACTTGATGAAAGAGTTTTTTTCTGAGTGAATTCTGCTCTGAACGACAATCATAATTCTGATAGCGATTTCAAATAATCTTTTCAATCCAGAACTTCGCGGATCTCATGCGTTGGCTTAGTTTAAAGATAGCAGAGATTAAATCGTAAATGCTATCGTTTCATGGGATGTGTCATCACGCGTTGGATTAAACTTGAAATAATTCAATCAATTCAAGTAACCTCGTTGCTTTTTCCATGAACATTTATTGATCGTCCAACTTTATAAAGTGTATATTGAGAATTTATCTTTACTAATTATCATAAAAAATTATTTACAAAGATTACGTTATCAACCTATTTAAAGTAATCTAAATCAGCCGCACGTGAAATAGGAAGCCCACGAACTATAAATTCAAGAAGTATGCATACGGAGCAAATTGAAACTAGAGGTAATTAAGTAAACTTATAACTCGTTTGCATTTTCTATTAAAAAAAAAGAATTCACGTTTTGTACCTGATGTGAAACTCGTGTATTATTTTCTTATCTTTTGCTACTTCATCTTCTAATTTCTAATAAGATCAAGTACGAGGTTTCATCAGCGTAAGATTGTGTATATTAACATGATACTGCACAATATACAAAATTTTAGCAAGAAAAAAAATTCAACTTACGTAAAAATATCGATAAGGCCCGCCTATAAATTAATATTACAAATAAAATATTAATAAATCTCAGAAAAAAATTCGCAGTCAGAAGACTATCAATACCGATTATTTAATACCGTTCCGAAAATAATTCCTTTCATAGGACTTTTGATAAATTTTTTAATTGCAAATTTTGAATAGGTATTTTTCTTTTTCTTGATATTCCTTTAATCTAATCTCTGAAAAAAATAAAATAAAATAAAAAAGAAATGTACTGTACAGTATATTTATAGCAAAAATCTGTAACACGTTAATGGCTGATCGTGTAACAAAATACTACGCACTGTTGTGTAACCGTATATTTAGATTGTTTATTTATAAACGAAACTAAAACTAAATGCTGTAGCTGCTTTTTATTTTTCTACTTACAATGGGTCAGTTTTTTTATTTTTGATTTTTTTCGAACGCGCTATTTTAGAAAATAATCTTTGTGAAGCTATTATTTTCCTTCCTTTTTGGGGAGCTATACTTTTCTTCCTTTGTATAGTAGGAAGTTATATTTACATTCCTTTACTGGGAACTATTCTTTGTTATTTTCCTTTTTGTGTGCTATTATTTTCTTCCTTGTAGGAAGCTAGATTTACCTTCTGTGAGCTACTATTTCTTCCTTTGTTGGGAGCTAATGTTTTCCCTCATTTATTTGGAGCTATTTTCATTTCTTTAATTGGGAGCTATTATTTACCTTCCTTTATTGGGAGCTATTATTTTTCTTCCTTTATTGGGAGCTATTATTTACCTTCCTTTATTGGGAGCTATATTTTTCTTCCTTTATTGGAAGCTATTATTTTTCTTCCTTTATTGGGAGCTATTATTTACCTTCCTTTATTGGGAGCTATATTTTTCTTCCTTTATTGGAAGCTATTATTTTTCTTCCTTTATTGGGAGCTAAAAATAATTTTTACCTTTTTTTAAAAAAAAATATCAATATAGGTAAACGTAAATATCCGTGTTGTTATACAACTGAATTATCTATCTTTTTCGGAGGAGCTAACACGCAAAGTTTAAGCGGTGTAAAGTCGACCATTGTGTACGAGTGGCTAAAAAATTCGACAAATTTAAATTTCACTCATATTCGCAAAGATGATCTGTGGAAGTAATTATCTATTTGATTGTAACTATAACTTTTTTAATCGTCGTTTAACGTACTTGCGTACTTTATAGTTATGGATTTGTTCACTTCGAAAAAGAAAGTGATAAAGATTCTTTTTTTGATTATGTAAAAAATAAATCTCTTATTGGACCTAATAATGTGAAGTATATTTTTCGTGAAGCTAAAACTAAGGATGATGTAATTTTTATTAAATAATTATTGTGATTATTGTTAAATAATATCGATATATAACGATAATACAATATTTTAAATAATTTAGGACGATTTATCTTCATTGAATTCAATTTCGTTAGATTACTTGCAACAATCACAAGAACCGCTACAGACAATCCCTCCTTATAATGTGTTGGAATCACAGTAATATTATTATTAATTATCTTTATTTATCGTTATTATAATAAATTAATATATTATTTAACGATAACTTTAATATTTCAAATTAGGAAAGAAATTATTATTTATATAGAAACAATTGGCATCGACGCTGAAAGTTTCGTTGTTGAAGTAGATGAACTTAACGCAAACAGAATCTTCATTAAATTTATTTATCAGGACTTCGATGATGACGCGGAATTTTTAATAAAACAATTTACGTTTCAAAAGGGTGAAGTTAAACTTACTATAGACTTTGGAGTTGATAAAAAGTAAGTTTTTAAATTGTCTTATGTTATATAATTAGTACAACTTTTTAATTTAAATTTTTTTTTAAAATAGTTTTAATCCACAATCAGATCCTATAATTGAAATGCATTGTGGTTTTATAAAAATTATATTGGAAAAATATATCTCGGGTAAGAGAAGAAAATATAAAATACCAAATTAATATTATCTAATAGAAAAATTATAAAGTAAATTGACCCAAGAATTAAATAAATTGATAAATGATAAAATAATTTCGGTATATTCTCTAAACCTAAAGGTTTAGGGAGGTCTAGCTCATGATAAAATTTTTGTTCTATTGAAAAAAATAAATTCTATTAAAATAAAAAAAATAAAACCGCTCTGATTTAAAGCTAATTCTATCTTTATTATATTTTCACTTATTTTGAGGGTGTATTTTATATCGGTTCATGATTCCGTAACGACGACCCTTCGACGCAAAACACCTTGGAAACTGTCGTATTACGAATTAAAAAGTAATAATTATTACGCCTGATTTCCTGCAAATGAACGAAAAGTCAAATTTTTACGATTTGGACGAAAAAAACTCCAAAACCTTTAAGGGCTGATAGCTAAACGAACATTTAAAAGAAAAAAGGACCGACCAATTGTCTTTATTGAACTTGCAATTCTAGTACAGTACATACCCAATCGATTTTAACATTTTAATCGTTAATGGACCAATAGGGGATCCATACCCAGCAACAAGAAAGTTAGAATTTATTAGGAAAAGAAAAATAGGAAAATAGAAAAGAAAATAAAGAAATTTCAAA
>WNFW01000906.1_pt1 | contig 19648 bp, 18 predicted proteins | sample 5400131 | NCBI WGS metagenome assembly WNFW01 (sample SAMN13153362, study PRJNA577476) | soil metagenome | isolation source: 20 cm soil or saprolite under grassland replicate 1 | place: USA:California | collected 2016-06-15 | reverse complement strand
CGCGTGAGCTGGCCGCTGTTCCGCCAGTCGAAGGCGGGGTTCGTGTCGCAATTCGGCGAGGTCCCCGGGTTCGACGACCTCGAGGCGCCGCGGCGGCTCGAAGCCGCGCCCTACTTGGTGACGAAGAACGTGTCGGAGTTCACCCCCACGGGCCTCGGCCGCACCCAGGACCTGGCGCTGGGCGGCGACGTGAAGTACCGGGTCGCGTCGAATTTGACGCTCGACGCGACGCTCAACCCCGACTTCGGGCAGGTGGAGGCCGATCCCGCCGTCCTGAACCTCAGCGCGTTCGAGACGTTCTTCCGGGAGCAGCGGCCCTTCTTCGTCGCGGGACGCGGGCTGTTCCAGTTCGACGTCAATTGCAATGACGTGAACTGCAACGGCGAAGGGCTGGTCTACTCCCGGCGCATCGGGCGCGCGCCGGAGCTGGCGGGCACCTACAACGACAACATCTCGGCCGCCTTTACCCGCATCCTCGGCGCGGGGAAGCTCACCGGACGGCTGCCGGGTGGACTGACCATCGGCGCGCTCGACGCCGTAACGGAGCACGTGACGGGCGTGGGTGGCCAGACGATCGAGCCGACCACCAACTACGGCGTCGTGCGGCTGCGCCAGGATCTGCGCGGCGGCGAGACGAGCATCGGCGGTATCGTCACCGCCGTGAACCGCGCCAACGACGCGTTTACCTCGCCCTTTCTGCGCCGCAACGCCTACGTCGGCGCCACGGACTTCCGGCATCGCTTCCCGGGCGGGAAATGGGAAATCAATGGCTCATTGGACCTGTCGCACGTCTCGGGCAGTGCCCAGGCCATCGATTCCACGCAGCGCGACGCCGTGCATTACTACCAGCGTCCGGACGCCGGACTCGGAGTCAACAGTACGCGCACATCGCTCTCCGGCGACGCCGAGGAGCTCCAGTTCAGCAAGGTCAGCGGCAACGTGATCGGCCAGACCAGTTATCAGCGCCGCTCCCCAGGATTCGAGATCAACGATCTGGGCTACCTGCAGCGAGCCGACCAGCAGTCCTGGAACACCTGGGTGGGTTTCTTCGACCGCAAGCGCCGCGCCCTGACTCAGCGCTTCCAGTGGAACTTCAACTGGTGGCAGTACTGGACCACCGCCGGCCTGCCGGAGGAGCGCGCGTTCAACACCAACACGCACACCACGTTCAACAACACGTGGTCACTCCACACCGGCTTCACCCTGGGCCAGCTGGGGGAGACGTACTGCTACTCCTGCGCGCGCGGCGGCCCGGCCGTGCGTCAGGATCACTACTTCGCTCCCTGGGCCGGGCTGAACGGCGACGATCGTAAGGCGATCGTGCCGTACTTCTGGGTGCAGGGCTCACGCTCGGACGGGGGGCGCTCGCATTACATCAACCTCATGCCCGAGGTCGACTTCAAGCTGGCGTCCCGCATCACCGCGGCGGTCATCCCGAGCTACACGCGCACGACGAGTGAGGTGCAGCCACGCGGTCCGGTCACCGACACGACCACCAAACTCACACGTTACGTGTTCGCGCACCTGGAGCAGAAGCAGCTCGGCGTGATCATGCGAGTCACCTACCCGTTCACGGCCAACGCGACGCTCCAGGTGTACGCCCAGCCGTTCGTCTCGAAGGGGACCTACAGCAACGTGCAGAGGCTGTCCCCCACGCCGCGCGCCGCAGACTTCGCGCGCCGCTACCTGCAGGACACTGTCCTCGCCGACAACCCCGGCGGATTCAATTACAAGCAATTCCGGTCCAACGTCGTGTTCCGCTGGGAGTATCGGCCCGGCTCGACGCTGTTCGTGGTGTGGAGCCAGGGGCGCCAGAACTCCGCCGGTGCCGAGGGGACGCAAGGTTTCCGAGGCGACCTGAGCAATCTGTTCGACCTGCGGCCCGATAACAGCTTCCTGGTGAAGCTGTCGTACTGGATCAACCGGTAGCGAGCCGCACCGACTCTCCCACCTGCGCCGGCCGGAATACCCCGGCCGGCACGCCGCGCTCCCGCAGCGCCCTCGTCAGCTCCCGAACCGGCTCGTCTACCCCTTCCGGCGTCAGCTGAAACGTGCCGTAGTGCATCGCGAGGCTCCGGCGCGCGCCGAGATCGACGTGCGCCTGGACGGCCTCCGCCGGATTCATGTGGATGTCCTGCATGAACCAGCGCGGCTCGTAGGCGCCGATCGGCAGCAACGCCAGATCGACCGGCGAGAGCCGCGCGGCGATCTCGCGGAAATGGGGGCCGTACCCGGAATCACCGGCAAAGAGAATGCGGCGGCCACGCGCCTCGATCAGGAACCCACCCCACAACGCGCGGTTGCGGTCGAACGGGCCGCGCGCGGAGAAATGCTGCGCCGGCGTCAGCGTGACCGGAAGCGGCGCGGCGCTCGCGCTCTGCCACCAGTCGAGCTCCTCGACGTCACGGATGCCCGCTGATTGCAGCAGCCGGCCGTTGCCAAGCGGGGTCACCAGCCGCGGATGAAAGCGCCGCTCGAGCGCTCGCAGGGTCGCGAGATCGCAGTGATCGTAATGATTGTGACTGAGCAGCACGAGCGAGACGGGAGGCAGATCGTCGAAGCGCACGCCCGGCGCCCGCACGCGGCGGGGGCCCGCGAAAGAAACAGGGCTCGCGCGTTGCGAGTACACCGGATCGATCAGCAGGCTGATGGTGCCGACCTGGATGAGAAACGTGGCATGACCGATGAACGTGACCACCACGTCGTCCGGGCCGGCGCCGGGCGGCCGCTGCGGCTCGACGGGGAGCGTCGCCGGCCAGCGCGTGCGCGACGTGAGCAGCATACGCGGCACCATCCAGAAGGTGCGGCCATTGGCGCCGTTGGGATTGCGAAACCGGCGCCCGTCGAAGTGGGCCGTCACCGGGACTTGACCGGTCCTTGACCGCACCGGAGCAACGTGTGGGTCGTAAACCGTGCGCCGGGAGGGGCCACAATGTCACACACCCGCTGCTGGAAACAGTGTTGGGCCGTCATCCTGATGGCTGGTCAAATCGGTGGTTGCACCGCCTGGCGCCTGGAAACGGTGTCGCCGGCGGAAGTCATCGCTCGAGAGAAGCCAAGCGTGGTCCGGGTGCAATATGAGGACGAGCAACGCGAGGTGCTATACCAACCGGAAGTGCGAGGCGACAGCCTGCTGGGGCGGAGCGAGCCAGACGCCCGCCAGGCCGACCGGGCGATGGCGCTGGCCGACGTGACGAGCATCGCCACTCGTCACGTCAGTGGGGGACGAACCACGGGACTGGTGCTCGGTCTCGTCGGAGTCGGAGCGGTCGTCGGCTCGCTGATCGCGATCGGGAACATGCAAGGACCGTTCGACAACTGGGGGCAGTGACCGTATCATGCCTCCATGAAGAAGGCCATCGGCGATAACATGATTCCGAAGGAGTGGGGATTCGACAAAGGCTTGCAGCTCGTCAAGCAGGCCGGGTTCGACGGCATCGAGCTCTGGTTGGGCGACGTCCCGTGGTTTCAGCCGGGCACCACGGATGGTGAAGTGCGGGAGCTCCGACGAAAAGTCGAGAACGCCGGCCTCGTCGTCTCCAACGTGTCGACCGGGTTGCACTGGGCCTCGCCCCTCTCCGCGCGCGACCCCACGGTCCGCGCTCGGGCGACCCGCATCGTGGAGCGGCAAATCGAGACCGCGGTGCTGCTCGGCACCGACGCGATCCTCGTGGTCGCGGGCCTCGTGACCGCGGAGGTGCCCTACAACGAGGTGTACCAGCGCTCGGTGGACGCCCTCCGGCCGTTGGGCGAGAGGGCCGCACGGGCAGGCGTCAAAATCGGGTGCGAGAACTGCAACGCCGAGCACCGGTTTCTCATGAGCCCGCGTGAGTTCGGGCAGTTCCTCGACGACGTCCACAGTCCCGCGGTGGGGATCCACCTCGATGTCGGTAACATCCACGACACCGGGTTTGCGGAGCAGTGGATCGAGATCCACGGGCCGAGGATCACCCGGATTCATGTGAAGGACGTGATGAAAAAGCGCGGGCGCTGCGGCGACCAGAGCGTGTACACCAATCTGTTTCTGGGCGACAACAACTGGCCGGCCATCCGTGCCGCACTGACCAAGGTCGGGTACGACGGCTGGTTGGTGGCCGAAATGGAGGCGCGCTACCGCCACGCGCCCGACCAGCAGTTCTACGACACCGCCCAGGCCATGGACCGCCTCATCTCCGGACGGCTGTGAGATGGAGATCACCCGCAGGGGGTTTCTTGGCTGCGTCGCAGGCTCACTGACCGCGGGGCTGTCGCTCGATCTGGGGCGGCCGGTCGACGCACGTCCGCGGCGCGTTCTCCTGGACCTGAGAGAGCAGTGCGGCCTGCGCGAGTCCGTTGCGGGATACGAGTCCGCGCTCGCCGGTCTGGGGGCGGAAGTGACGTCCCACTGCACGCCGTTGATCGTTCCGGCGGCATTGGACATTCCGCCGCCGGCCGTTCGCGCGATCTTGAGCCGCCTGCGAACGGGGGCGACGGTATTGCTCGAGTCGGGGGCGGGCTTCGCTCCGGCGCGGGATTTCCGCGCCCATCGCGCTGTGCTGCGCGACCGGCTGGGGGTCCACATCGAGGCGCCGGTGCGGTTGTGGCCGAGACTGGGCGCGCGGGGGGTACCGTATGTCGATTACCGTTGGCCCTCGAGCGCGAAGATCCGCGATTTCAGCCGGGTGGTGCCTCTGGGGCGCCAGAGTGAGGGGGAGGGTGAGATCATCGCGCGGGTGGAGGGTCTGCCGGTGGCCCTCAAACGCCGCTTAGGACGAGGGCACCTGATCTTCCTCGGCTCGCCCCTCGGGCCGGCCCTTTGGGCTGGGGACGCCGAGGCGAGACGCTGGTTATTCCTGACGCTCGGAGCGGCCCGGCCCGTTGGGTGACGCCATGCCGCGAGCGACCCGCACCAGTGTGTCGACCAGGGGTGACGAACCATCGCCGCGCCACACGAGCGCAAACCACATGGGAATGGGTGGGTCGACGAACGGCCGGTGCACGATCGATCCCTGCATATCTGCGTAGACGGCGGCCACCGCCGGGTTCGCCAAGGTCCAGGCGTCTCCCGCGGCGATCGCGACGTTTGCCCCGACGTCGCCGCGCCGGCCGCGGTGGCGCGTCGGCACGAGCCCGCGCGCTTCGAGTGCCGTACGCAGCGCGCGATACAGCTCGGGGCGCGCATGCTGCGACGGGTGCAGCCAGACCAGGTCGGACAGGTCTCGCAAGTGAATCCGCCGTTGGGCCGCGAGCGGGTGGGTCGCCGGCAGCAGGACTCCGGTGATGGCACAATCGGCGAGCTGCAGGGCCTCGAGTCCGGGTACCGGCCAGGTGGCCACGAAGGTGGCGGCGACGTCGATGCGGCGCTCCCGCAGGGCGGCGTGCTGATCCACGTCGTTCACCCGCACCACGCGCAGCGGCGTTTCGGGCGACGCCTGCCGGAACGCCGCCACCAGATTGAACAGGACCGGCGTGTATACGTAGAGATCGCTGTGCGCGAATTTCAGGCCCGTGGCGGAGTCGGTGCGCCGGGCAGTGGCCACGGCGCGCGTCGCGCTTTCGAGCGCGCTGCGCGCGTTGCCGAGGAATTGCTCGCCGGCGCGCGTCACCCGCGTCCCCCGCGGCAGCCGCTCGAACAGCTTGACGCCCACTTCCCGCTCCAGGTCGCGGATCTGCTTCGAGAGCGCGGGCTGCGCCACCCGGAGCCGACCGGCGGCCCGGAGGAAGCTGCCCTCCTCGGCGACCGCAACGAAGTATCTCAAGTGACGTAGTTCCATCAGCTCAATCCCTTCAAGGCCGTATCGACGAACCGCTGGATGAAGCCGGCCGCCATCCCCGAGCGGGCCAGCAGGAACGATCCGGCGGCCACGCCGAGCAGATGGTCCGCGCAGGCTGCCACGGCGACGTCGCGACCCAGGCTGCCGTCGCGCCGTGCATTCGCGAGCGCTCGCGTCAGCAACTGCCGCACCCGCTCGAAGTGCTGCCGCGCGCGCCTCGCCGCCGCGGCATCGACAGCACCACGCTCGAACGCCGCGTTGCACACGAAGCATCCCCGCTGACCGCCGGGGCGGCGAATCAGCCCGAGCACCCGATCGAAGAAGGCCCGGATCTCACGCCCCGATGCCCGCGCGTTCTCGAGCGGCTCGAGCATAGGATCCATGACCGCCTGCGAGTAACGCTCCAGGCTGGCGAGGTACAGGTCGCGTTTGCCGCCGAAGGTCGTATACAGCCCGTACCGGCTGGCGCCGGTGCGGCGGACCAGCCGGTCGAGCCCGGTCGCGGCATAGCCCTCCCGCCAGAACAGCTCCATGGCACGGTCGAGGGCTTCAGCTGGGTAGAACGCCTTGGTCCGTGGCACGCGCGCCCCAATTCAAGAACGCGTAGTCTGATATAACAGTGCCCGCCCCGACCGGCCGCGTCAACCGGGCCGGGGCGCCTCCGGAGCTATCGCTCGGAGCGCTAACTCCCCCAACAAAAAAGTATTGGACTGGCGCCGCCCGTGGAGGCATGTGTGCAGCAGTGGCGCGCTCAGATCGGAGCCAGTCGGTGCGGGTCCCCCTGCGGGTCCTGATCGCGGAAGACTCGGAAGACGACGCCCGGTTGCTGCTCCGGGAGCTCCAGCGCGGGGGCTTCGACGCCGCCTCCGAGCGCGTGGACAGCCGCACCGCCATGCAGGCGGCGCTCGATCGCCAGACGTGGGATCTCGTGATCGGCGACTACAGCATGCCGGAGTTCAGCGGCCCGGCCGCCCTCGCCCTGCTACGCGCGCACGACCCCGACACGCCGTTCATCTTCGTCTCGGGCTCGATGGGCGAAGATGTCGCGGTCGAGGCCATGAAGGCGGGCGCGCAGGATTTCCTCACCAAGGGGAATCTGCGGCGCCTCATCCCGGCCATCGAGCGGGAGCTGCGCGACGCCGAAGTGCGCCGCGAGCGCCGCCGGGGCCAGACCGCGCTGCTCGAGCGGGCGCGTCTGGCGGAGCTGACCTCGGACGTGGGAATCGCCTTGACACAGGGCGGTGGCGTGCGAGCCATGCTGCAGCAGTGCGCCGAGGCGCTGGTGCGCCACCTCGACGTGGCGTTGGCCCGCGTCTGGACGCTGGACGACGCCGGCGAAGTCCTCGAGCTGCAGGCGAGCGCCGGCATGTACACCCACATCGACGGCGCCCACAGCCGCGTGCCCCTGGGACGCTACAAGATCGGGACGATCGCCCGGGACCGGCGTCCCCAGCTCACGAACCAGGTCGTGGGCGATCCGCAGATCCACGACCAGGAATGGGTGCGGCGCGAGGGGCTGGTGGCGTTCGCCGGCTACCCCCTGGTGGTGCACGACCGCGTACTCGGCGTCATGGCGATGTTCGCCCGCCACGCCCTCTCCGAGTTCGTGCCCAAGGCGCTGGGATCCGTGGCGAGCGCCGTGACGGTCGGCATCGAGCGCAAGCGAGCCGAGGAGGCCCTGCGGCGCTCCGAGGAGCAGCTGCGCCAGGCGCAGAAAATGGAAGCGGTGGGTCGCCTGGCGGGAGGCATCGCGCACGACTTCAACAACCTCCTCACCGTGATCACCAGCTACGGGGATCTGCTGCTGGAAGATCTCGCCCCGGACGATTCCCGGCGCGACGACGTCGAGCAGATTCGCAAAGCCGCCGAGGGCGCGGCCGCCCTCACGCGCCAGCTGCTCGCCTTCAGCCGCCAGCAGGTGCTCGAGCCCAAGGTCCTGGATCTTCGGGCCATCGTCGCCGGCACCGAAAAGCTGCTGCGACGGCTGATCGGGGCGGATGTTCAGCTCGCCACGTCGCTGGCGTCCGACCTGGGAGCGGTGAAAGCGGATCCGGGGCAGCTCGAGCAGATCATCATCAATCTCGCGGTCAACGCGCGCGACGCGATGCCGGGGGGAGGTCGACTGACCATCGCAGCGACCGACATGGAGGAGGTTGAAGGGCGCCCTGGTCGCTGGGTCATGCTGGCCGTGTCCGATACGGGCATCGGCATGGACGAGCAGACCAAGGCGCGCATCTTCGAGCCGTTTTTCACGACGAAAGAGAGCGGCAAGGGAACCGGGCTCGGACTCGCGACCGTGTACGGGATCGTGAAGCAGGCGGGCGGCTTCATCTGGGTGGATTCCGAGCCGGGGCGGGGCACGAGCTTTGAAGTGTACCTGCCGCGCGTGGACGAGCCCGTCGCGCCGGCGATCACCCGCCCCGCGCCGGCGGAGCCGGGGCGCGGCACGGAGACGGTGCTGCTCGTAGAGGACGCGCCGGCGGTGCGCCTGGTGACGCGGCAGGTGCTCGAGCGCTACGGCTACACCGTTCTCGAGGCGCCGACCGGCGACATGGCGCTGCGGCTCGCGGCCAAGCACCACGGTCCGATCCATCTGCTGCTGACCGACGTCGTCATGCCAGGGTTGAGCGGGCGGCAGCTGGCCGGGCAGCTGTCGCAGCTGCGGGCCGAGATGAAGGTGCTGTACGTGTCGGGGTACGCGGACACCGTGGAGTCCGGGGTCGCCTACCTCCAGAAGCCTTTCGCGCCGGAGGCGCTCGCGCGCCGGGTGCGGGACGTGCTGGACGCGTAGCCGCACGGTGGCGCGCATCCTGGTCATCGACGACGACGCGCTGCTGCGGCGCGTGATCCGCGTCGCGCTCGAGGCGGCCGGTTACGAGGTGATCGAGGCGGGCGACGGCACCGCGGCGCTGCGCGTGTACCGCGAGCACGGCGCCGACCTGCTGCTCGTGGATCTCTTCATCCCCGAGCCGGACGGCCTGGAAGTCATCCGCACGGTGCGCGCCGAGGCCCCCGGCGCGAAGATCATCGCGATGTCCGGCGGGGGCAGCCTGAAACTCGACCTGCTCGCGGCCGCCGCCGCGTTCGGCGCATCGCGCACGCTGTGGAAGCCGTTCGTGCCCGATGTGCTGCTCGCCGCGGTGCGTGAGCTGCTGGGTGAGCGGGGGGCGTAGCGCGCGACGCTCGCCTCACTCGTACAGTCGCGCCGTATCCGCCCGCGCCAGCTCCACCAGGAACCCCGCGATCTTCTCGCTCACCGCCTCCACGTACTTCCGTCCCTTCTCCGCCGTCGCCGCCGCGGGATTGCCGACGCCGGTGTCGTCGGTCACCTGACGCCACTGTCGGGGCGCCCAGGCCCAGCCTTCCCGCAGCCCCGTCACCGTGAAGCGGCGCGCGCGTCCGGGACCGGCCTCGGACAGCGGCCGCACCAGCTCCGGGGCGACATGCAGCATCACGCTCGTCTCGAGCTCCCCCGCGTGGTCTCCCAGGTCGGAGAAGAACGCCTTCGCGTCCACGACCTGGTACCAGTTCACGGTGCAGAGAAACAGCGACACGGCGGGCTGCAGCTCGCGGATCATCTGGCGGAAATCGTTTCCGCCGTGCCCGTTCAGGATCACGAGCTTGGGGACGCCCTGGCCGGCGAGCGCCGTCGCGGCGTCGCGCAGCACGAGCGCCTGGGTGCCGGGGTTCATGTTCACGCACAACGGGATATCGATCTGGCCGGTGTTGACGCCGAACGGCAGGAGCGGGAGCACCACCACGCGGGCACCGCGCTCCCAGGCGCGTCCCGCCGCGAGCGCCGCGATCCGCTCGGTTGCGACGTTGTCGGTCGAGTAGGGCAGATGGAAGTTGTGCGCTTCGGTCGCGCCCCACGGCAGCAGCGCGACGTCGTAGCGCGTGTCGCGCACGGTCTTCCAGGTCAGGTCGTTCAGGATGTAGGGGCGAGGCGGCATCGCGTTTCCTTGCGTACCGGGACCCCCGATTCTAGCACACTCGGCTTGACGCCGCCGACGCGGCGCCCTAATTAAGGGGCCGATGACACTCGAAGACGCGGCCGCGCAGCTCGCGCGCGAGCGGGCGTTGAAGCAGGCCGAAAAGATGGAAACGATCGGCCGGCTCACCGGTGCCATCGCGCAGCAGTTCAACGAGCTGCTCACCGCCATCCTGGCCCGGGCCGCGGCCCTGGCCCAATCGGGGCCGCCCAGTCGGGACTTGGACACCCTGAAGGAGACCGCGCAACGCGGGGCCGAGCTGGCCCAGCGGCTGCTCGGCTTCAGCCGCCACCGCGTGCTCGATCTCCAGCCCCTGGTCCTCACGGAGTTCGTGCGCGATGCGCTCGACGCCATGGACCGCGGCCTGCCGGCCGGCGTCGAGGTGCAGTTCGAGGTGGACGAAGACGCCGGCGTGATCGAAGCCGACCCCGCGGCCGTGAAGCAGATCCTGCTGCACCTCGTCACCAACGCGCGCGATGCCATGCCGCGCGGGGGCACGCTCCACGTCGAGGTGCGGCGCGCCCGGCTCGGCGCCGCGGACCGCCCGCTGCACGCCTGGGTGGAGCCCGGGTCCTACGTGAGCGTCGCGCTGAGCGACACCGGTGTGGGGATGGACGCACGCACGCTGGCCCGCGTGTTCGAGCCGTTCTTTACGACCAAGCCGGTGGGAGTCGGAACGGGCCTCGGCATGTCGATGGCCTACGGCCTCGTCAAGCAGCACCGCGGATACCTGCACCTCTACAGCGAAGTGGGCCAGGGCACCACGGCCAAGGTGTACTTCCCCGCGGTCCGCGCCCGCGGGGAGCCGGAGGCGACCACCGAGGCCGAGGAGGCTCTGCCCGGGGGGAGCGAAACGATCCTGCTGGTGGAGGACGATCAGACGATGCGCCTCGCGGCGCAGCAGCTGCTGTCGAAAGTCGGCTACCGGGTGCTCACCGCCGTGGACGGCCAGAACGGGCTTGACGCCTACCGCGCCCACCGCGCCGCGCTGAACCTCGTGATCACGGACGTGGTGATGCCGAAGCTCAGCGGGTTCGACCTGTATCAGGCGATCCGGGGCGAATCGCGCAGCGTGCGGGTGCTGTTCATGAGCGGCTTTCCCGCGCCGAACTTTCGCAAGACCGTCGGCCAGGATCCGCGCGTGACGTTCGTCACCAAGCCGTGGACGGCGAGCGAGCTGCTCGCGCAGGTCCGGGTGCTGCTCGAGACCCCTCCGGGCTAGCGCCCGGTCCGATCAGCCCGGCGCCGTCATTCCCACGACGCGCCGGATCTGCTCCGCTTCTGTCACATTCCAGTCGTACGCGTTGGACGGCGCGACGTTGCCGAGCTCGACCGTCGGGGCGCGAAACGTCATGCCGCTCCGCCGCACCCCCGCGCCCGTGAGATGCACCTCGGTGACTCCCGTCGCGCGCACCAGGGCCGCTGCATTGTCGGGCGTGACGCCACCTCCGGGCAGCACGCCGATGCGGCCGGCCGCCTGCCGCACCAGCCGGGCAATCATGTCCGCGCCCTCGGGCGCGGTGGCCGCCTGGCCGGAGCTGAGCACGCGCTCCACCCCGAGTGCGACGAGCGTCTCGAGCGCCCGGGACGCGTCGCGGCACACGTCGAACGCGCGGTGAAACGTCACGTGTAGCGGCCGCGCGGCGGCGATCAGCTCGCCGGTCCGGTCCGCGTCGATTTCCCCGTCGGCGCGCAGCACGCCCGTCACGACGCCCTGTGCGCCGGCCTGCTGGGCCCGCCGGATGTCCTCGAGCATCACCGCGAGCTCGGCCGCCGAGTAGAGGAAGTCTCCGCCGCGCGGCCGGATGAGCACGAAGATCGGGATGTCGAGCCGCGCCCGGCAGACCGCGAGCGTACCCGCGGAGGGCGTCGTACCGCCCTCGATGAGGTTGGCGCACAGCTCGAGGCGGTGCGCGCCGCCGCGCGCCGCGGCGAGCGCGGACTCGATGGAGTCGACGCAGGCTTCGACGAGGATGGGAGTGGGCATGCAGCGAAGATAATCGAGGAGTTCTTGCTCCTGCGTCCCGCCGGGGCTAGCATCGAGCCGATGACCGCGCGCCCCGAGCCCCATTTCGGCATCGTGCAGCTGGGTCCGTTCGCCGGATTCGTGCAACGGTTCGAGGATCTCATCGGGTCCGCGACCCGGATGGCCCTCTACTTCATCCATTCACGCCGCTGGCGCGAGAATCACGACGCGGCCATCAAGGCCTTCCTGGGCCGGCCCGGCACCACGCTCGAGGTGTTTCTCCCCGATCTCGAAAGCCACGAGCTCATGTTCTCCCTGGGCCGGCACTTCGAAGACGGCCCGCTGATCCCCGCGCTGGTGGCGGACGCCTACCGCTATTTCGCGCGCCTGGCGCGCGAGTTCGGCAAACCGACTCACGTCTGGCTGTTCGATCGCTACCCGACCTACTCCTTCTATCGGTTCGACGACCGCGCGGTGATCGCCCTGTATTCCAACACGTCAGCCAAGAAAGAGCTGCCCGCGTTCGAGATCACCGGGGCCGGCGTCCTGGCAAAGTTCCTCGCGGCGGATATGGACGACCTCGAGACCGAGTGCCGCCAGCGGAGTCCCGAGGATCTGGAAGTCGTGATCGCGAACGCCGCCCCGTGAGGCGCCGCGCGCCCGCTGCGCGAGCGGCGAGATTGGAGGACGACCATGATCAGAAAGTTCGTCGTCAACGGCACCGAGTACGACTCCCCCGACGCCATGCCCCCGGACGTGCGGCGCGAGTATGAGCGCGCCCTGCGCCTCGTTGCGGACATGGGGAAGGGCGCGGGACCGTCGGGGACGACCGACAAGACGGTGGAAACCAGGCAGGACGGCGTATCCGTCAAGGTGCACACGACCTACGACGATCTCGCCCAGCTGCCGCCCGAGGTTCGCGCCCGCGTCGAGCAGGCCTTGCAGCAGGACGGGCGCCTGCGCGATACGCGGGTGGTGAACGTGCAGAGCGAGTTTGGGTCGAGCGGCCGGGTGCCCCGACTCGTCTGGTGGCTCGTGATCGGCGCGCTCGTGGCGGTGGTTCTACTGCGGCTCAATACGTGACACGGGGTGAATCTCGTTCCAGTGCTTGTGGTTCTTTTCCTGGACGAAGGTTCCCGTGATCGCGATGTGCGTCCCGGCGGGGGGAATGATCGTGTGGTCGGTGAATCCCGCGCAGGCGGGCTGCGCATCGCTCTGCGTGACGGTGTAGTGGCATACGATCTCGAACACGAGATTCCCGCCTTCGTCCGACCGGTTGCCCGCGTTGATCAAGTTCACGAACTGTGAATCGACCTGCAGCCACCCGTGGGTGTCGCCGTCCGGCTCATGACGCACGCCGTCGGGCTGGTGATGCGCCTGGCCCGCGGTCGCGTCGATGATCACGCCCGTCACCGTAATGCAGTCCTGCTGCACCAGCAGGCGCGACGGATGGTAGACATGCTGCCATAAACTGTCGCCACATCCAACCATGCTGGCCGATCCGGGAACCGCCGCGCCGGTCGCAACCGGCGGCGTGGGCGCGCCCGGTGCGGCGCTCACCCGCACCTCACGGCCCCAGACGTACCCATCCTCGCCGGCGCTCGTGCGGACGTGGTAGTAGCCGCTCTGCGGGATCGCTTCGAGCAGGGTCAGGGGCGGCTCGGACGGGGTGAGGAGTCGTATCGTAGGGTACTCGGTCGAGGGATCGGGGCGCAGGTTGACGTTGTGGACGACGGTCACCGTCTGGCCGGACGCAAGCGTCGCCCAGCACAGCAGCGCCAAACCGCCGCTCAGAAGCCGAACCGCGTCACGCATGCGAGTATCTTAGCGCGGGTCCCGCCGGACCGATCTAGCGGTCCTCGGCCCGCGCGCTACGTTAGCTCCGTTCCGCCGATTCCCCTTGCTCCCCCCGCCGGAGGTCCCGCGTGCGTGCCCACACCGTCTCCCTGCTGCTCGTTCTCGGCGCCGGCTCGCTGGCGGCGGCCCAGAGCGAAGCGCCCCCCCTCCCGCCGCGCCTCTTGCTGCGCCGGCCTGCCATCAGCGCGACACAACTGGTCTTTACGTATGGCGGCAGCTTGTGGAGCGTGAGCCGGGATGGCGGCGACGCACAACGACTGACGGCGGGGCCGGGTACGGAGAACGGGGCAGCGTTCTCGCCCGACGGCAAGTGGGTGGCGTTCACCGGGGAGTATGACGGCAATCCGGATGTGTTCGTCGTCGCGGCGGCGGGCGGCGTGCCCAGGCGACTGACCTATCACCCGGGCGCGGACGAGGTGGTCGGCTGGACGCCGGACGGGAAGAGCGTGCTGTTCCTGTCGACGCGTTCGAGCTACTACCACTTCGCCCCCAAGCTGTTCGCCGTAGCGCTGGACGGCGGCTTCCCGAGCGAGTATCCCCTGCCCATCGCGGCGGGCGCCTCGCTCTCGCCCGACGGGTCCCGCGTCGCCTACGTGCCCCATCCGCAGTGGCAGCGCGCCTGGAAGCGCTACCGCGGCGGGCAGACGACGCCCATCTGGGTGGCGGACCTGAAGGATTCGCGCATCGAGAAGGTGCCGCGCGAGAATTCCAACGACTTCAATCCCATGTGGGTGGAAGGCACGGTCTACTTCCTCTCCGACCGCAACGGACCCGTGAGCCTGTTCGCCTACGATACCAAGACCAAGCAGGTGAGCGAAGTCGTCAAGAACGACGGGCTCGACTTCAAGTCGGCGTCGGCGGGGCCGGGAGCGATCGTGATCGAGCAGGTCGGCGCGCTCAAGCTGTACGACCTGAAGACGCGCCAGGCCAGGACGCTCAGCGTGCGCGTGGCGGGGGATCTGCCGCAGGTGCGGCCGCACTTCGTGAAGGTCGATCCCGCGCGGATTCGCAACTTCGGGATCTCGCCCACCGGCAAGCGCGCCGTGATAGAAGCGTGGGGCGAGATCTTCACGGTGCCGTCCGACAAGGGGGACATCCGCAACCTGACGCGCACGCCGACGATCGCCGAGCGGGACCCGGCGTGGTCGCCGGACGGGAAATCCGTGGCCTACTTCTCGGAGGCGTCGGGCGAATACAACCTCGAGATCCGCGACCAGAGCGGACTCGGCGAGGTGAAGAAGATCAATCTCGGCAACCCGCCGTCGTTCTTCTATTCACCGGTGTGGTCCCCGGACGGCCAGAAGATCGCCTACAGCGACAAGCGCTTGAACCTGTGGTACGTCGACGTGGGCAAAGGTGCGCCGGTGAAGGTGGACGCCGACTACTACGAGGGGGCGAGCTTCAACGTCCGCTGGGCGCCGGACAGCCGCTGGCTCGTGTACACCAAGCAGCTGCCGAGCTTCCTGCACGCCGTGTGGGTGTATTCGCTCGATCAGGGCAAGAGCTTCCAGGTCACCGACGGGATGAGCGACGCGCTGTACGCGACCTTCGACCGGGGCGGCAAGTACCTCTATTTCTCGGCCAGCACCGATGTGGGCCCGTCGGCCGAAGGGTTCGACATGTCGAGCAACAATCGCCCGCAGACGCGGAGTGTGTATGCGCTGGTGCTGGCGAAGGACCAGGGCTCGCCGCTGGCGCCGGAGAGCGATGAAGAAAAGGCCGCCGAGCCGAAGCCGGACGAGAAGGACAAGGCCAAGAAGGACACGCTTCCGCCTCCCGTGAAGATTGACTTCGACGGGATCTCGCAGCGCATCCTGGCGCTGCCGATCCCGGCCAAGAATTACCTGAACATCGCGGCCGGCAAGCCTGGCATCCTGTTCCTCTCAGAAGGGCCGCGTGTCATCACGGACGCCGACTTCCCGAACCTGTCCCAGACGCTCTACAAGTGGGATCTCGAGAAGCGCAAGCTCGACAAGTTCGTCGACGAGATCAACGACTACACCGTGTCGTTCAACGGCGAGAAGCTGCTGTACCGCAAGGGCGAGCAGTGGGTGATGGCGGGAACGGACGAGCCGCCTTCGGGCGGCGGGAAGCCCAAGCCCGGCGAGGGTCCGCTCAAGCTGGACTCGATGCTGGTTTATGTCCAGCCGCGGGACATGTGGAAACAGATGTATCGCGAGGCCTGGCGCATCGAGCGCGACTTCTTCTACGACCCTGGTCACCACGGACTCGATCTCGGCAAGGTGGCGGCGCGATACCAGTCGTACCTGGACGGGCTGGCGTCGCGCGACGAGCTCACGTATCTGCTGGAGGACGCGCTGGGGGAGATGACGGTGGGACACATGTTCCTCTGGGGAGGCGAGGGGCCGGAGCCGAAAAAAGTGAAGGGAGGCTTGCTGGGCGCCGACTACGCGCAGGAAAACGGGCGCTACCGGATCACCAAAGTGTACGACGGCGAAAACTGGAACCCGGGGCTGCAGGCGCCGTTGACGCAGCCGGGTGTGAACGTCAAGGCCGGCGACTACGTGCTGGCGGTGGGCGGGCGCGAGCTGCGTGCCTCGGACAACCTGTACAGCTTCTTCGAGCAAACCGCGGGTCAACAGCTGGTGCTCAAGGTGGGGCCGTCGTCCGACGGCAAAGGCGCACGCGACGTGACGGTCGTCCCCGTGGCGAGTGAAGAGAATCTGCGGCGCTTCGCCTGGATCGAGGGCAACCGGCGCAAAGTGTCGGACCTGACGGGCGGACGCGTGGGCTACGTGTACCTCCCCAACACGGCGGGGGCCGGCTACAGCAACTTCAATCGCTACTACTTCGCGCAGGTCGGAAAGGAAGCGGTCATCGTCGACGAGCGGTTCAACGAGGGCGGACAGCTGGCCGACTGGGTGGTGGATTTCCTGCATCGGCCGCTCATGAGCAAGATCATGACGCGCGAAGGCGCCGACTGGAGCAGCCCGTCCGCGTCGATCTATGGACCCAAGGTGATGATCGTCAACGAAATGGCCGGGTCCGGGGGCGATGCCTTGCCCTGGTATTTCCGCAAGGCCGGCGTCGGACCGCTGGTGGGGAAGCAGACGTGGGGCGGGCTGGTCGGGATCGGCGGCTATCCGGAGCTGATCGACGGCGGCAACGTGATGGCCCCGCGCTTCGCGCTGTACGGTCTGAACGGGGAGTGGGAGGTGGAGAACCACGGCATCGCGCCGGACTACGACGTCGATCTCGACCCGGCTGCCGTGCGACAGGGGCACGATCCGCAGCTCGAGAAGGCCGTGGCAGTGGTGCTCGACCTGATGAAGCAGCACCCGGCGCCACAGTACAAGCGGCCGCCCTATCCGAATTACCACCAGCAGGATGGACTGGGAGTGAAGGAGGCGGTCACGTCGCAGTGACATCGTAGCGCCGGGGGTGCTCCCGCCGGACGCACCTTCCGTGTAGCATTCAGATGGCGTGCTGACGTTCGCGCCCCCTGCCGGGAGCGGTCCATCCCCTTCGGTGGACCGAGGCGTTGCCCAAACGGCCCCCCGGCAGCGGTTTCCTCCACCAATGGGTGAGTGCCATGACGGACCTCACGACGGAAATCCTCGCGCTCAAGGCCGACCGGCGGGCGGCGATCCTGGCCCACAATTACCAGCGACCCGAGATCCAGGACGTGGCGGACGTGGTGGCCGACTCGCTCCGGATGGCGCGGCGCGCCACGGAGCTCGATGCGCCGCTGCTCGTCATCTGCGGTGTGCACTTCATGGCCGAAACGGCCGCGATCGCCAACCCCGGCAAGCGCGTGCTCATCCCCGATCCGGACGCGGGCTGCTCGCTCGCCGCCACGATCCAGCCGGAAGACGTGCTGGCCTGGCGCGCCACGCACCCCGACGGGGTGGTCGTGGCCTACGTGAACTGCAGCGCCGCCGTGAAGGCCGAGGCCGACTACTGCTGCACGTCGGGCAACGCCGTGGCGGTGGTTCGGGCGCTCCCCCCCGCGGTGCCGGTGCTGTTCGTGCCCGACTTCTTTTTGGGGAGCCACGTGCGCCGCGTGACGGGGCGCGCCATCGACGTGTGGATGGGAGAATGCCACGTACACGCGGCGCTCGGCCCCGCGGACGTGGAGGCCAAGCGGCGCGAGCATCCGGATGCGGAGTTTCTGGTGCATCCCGAGTGCGGCTGCGTCACCAGCACCATGTACTACGCGGCGGCGGACGGCGACGTCGCCGCCGGCCGCACCCAGATCGTGTCGACCGAAGAGATGACCCGGCGGGCGCGAACCTCGCCGGCGCGACGCTTCGTGATCGCGACCGAGACGGGCGTCCTGTATCGGCTGCGTCGCGAGAATCCCGACAAGGAGTTCTACGCGCTGGCCGAGTCGGCCGAATGCCGCTTCATGAAGCAGATCACGCTCGAGAAACTGCGCGACTCACTGCGCGACCTGAAGCACGAGGTGACCGTTCCCGCCGCGGTCGCCGGGCGGGCGCGCCGCGCCATCGAGCGGATGCTCGCGATTGGCTGAGTCGCCCCACCGCGACGCGGTGCGCCGGGCCCTGGAGGAAGACCGCGCCGCGGACGACGTCACCACCGGCCTGCTCGGCGCCTCAGCCCGGCGGCCCGCGTGCGCCCAATTCGTCGCCGAGGGCCGCTTCGTGGTCGCGGGCCTCCCGATCATCGCCCTGGTGTATGGCGAGCTCGATCGGGAGACGCGCGTCGAAGCGCTGTGCACCGAAGGAGACTGGGCGGCGCCCGGCGCCGTGCTGGCGCGCGCCCGGGCGAGCGCGGCAACGCTGCTCTCGGGCGAGCGGGTCGCCCTCAACTTCCTGCAGCGATTGTCGGGTATCGCGACCCTCACGCGCCGAGTGGTGGAAGCGGTGGCCGGGACCGGCGCCCGCGTCACGCACACGCGCAAGACCACGCCCGGTCTGCGGGACCTCGAGACGTACGCCGTGACGGTGGGCGGTGGCGTGGAGAATCGCCGTTCGCTCTCGGCAGCCGTGCTCTGGAAGGACAACCACTGGGCGCTGCTCGGGTCGGGAGATCTCGCTCGCGCCCTCGGGGCGGCCCCGTCCGGGCTACCAGTGGTCGTCGAGGTCGAGGACGATGCCCAGCTCGAGCGGGCCCTCGCCGCCGGTGTGCGCCACCTTCTGGTCGATAATCAGCCTCCGCAGCGCGTGGCCGCGTGGGTGCGACGCGCGGGACCGGAGGTCACAGTCCAAGCGTCGGGTGGTATCACACCCGAGACCGCCCGCGCCTACGCGGAAGCCGGAGCCCGGCTGATCTCGATCGGCGCCCTCACCCACTCCGCCCCCGCGGCCCCGATTCGGGTAGACATCCTCCCCGTGGTCGACTGACCCCGGGCGCAAGCCCGGGGATTAAGGAACCCCAGCCTACTTCCGATCCCGCGCACGCTCCTCGTGTTGCGGCTGCTGCGTGGCGATGTACGTGACGGCGTCCCAAGCGTTGTGAATGCCGATGAACAGTAGGAACAGCGCCGTCGCGCCAATGACCAACAGCGTGCGTGGAGGATCGCGCTGCAGCACGAACGCCGCCACCAGCAGCGTCACGTACGCGACGAGTGGAAAGGCGCAATGCCACAGCCAGTCTTCCAGCACCGGTACGTAGCGCAACGGCCGGAGCGCTCGCCGGATGACGACCCCCATGTACACGATCCCCGCCACACCGACGGCGTCGAGGGCCAGTCCCGCGTTCGAGACCGCACGCCAGGGCACGCTCAGGATCGCCGAGATGAGCAACGCGGCGCAGAAGTGGACGACCGTCGGCGTGCCGAACGCACCCACCTCCGGGCCGATGGAGCGCGCCTCGGCACCGAGCACGACCACCACGAATTGCAGGCCCGTCAGCGCCGCGGCCGACGAGCCGACGATGACGTAAAAGTTCTCCCACGCGGCGAACGGTGACACGGCGGCTGGTTCCACGATGGATCTCCCTTTCTCGGGTGAGCAGCTCGACCCGCGCATCTCAGTGCGCGCCCGCAACAGCGATCGTTGTCCTCGAGCGGTGGCGCGGCGCGGGCGCGTCGGGTGTGCGGACGACACCTGTCGTGACCGACACGCAGCGGCGCGGTGCCGCAACGCCAATCGTAT
>WNFW01000903.1_pt1 | contig 19671 bp, 17 predicted proteins | sample 5400131 | NCBI WGS metagenome assembly WNFW01 (sample SAMN13153362, study PRJNA577476) | soil metagenome | isolation source: 20 cm soil or saprolite under grassland replicate 1 | place: USA:California | collected 2016-06-15 | reverse complement strand
CTATAATGCACTTTAAAAGCAGAAGCTCTGTTTCACTAATATAGGAATCAGCCCTTTTTGAAACCTGAAACTGAATGTCCACATGTATACATCAGGTGGCTGAAATTATCAATGACTGGTTCTCTATTTTAGAGTAGAAGGGATGTAGCAAATGAAAACCATGCAAGAACTATTACGCACAGCAGTTTCTCGATCTGGAACACGTGTTGCTTTTATGGAACCTGTAGGTGATGGAGATATGGTCTCTCTAACATACAACGACCTGCTGAAGCAAGCACTTGGTTTTGCAGGTGCCTTACAGGAAAAGGGGATTCAGAAAGGAGATCGTCTCCTCATCTGGTCGGTCAGCCGTATAGATTGGATAGTTGCATTCTTAGGCGCGATGCTCATAGGAGCTGTTGTTGTGCCCTTAGATATCAATTCAAAAGAAGATTTTCTCTCCAAAATTGAGCAGTCGACAGAAGCAAAATTTCTAATCACGAGCCAGAATCAGTATGGTGGACTAAAACAGTCTCACGCACCTTTGATCGATATTGATACTTTACCGCAAAGTACAATGGATATGGCTGCCCTACCCGAAATCTTTGCTGATGATCTGGCAGAAATTGTCTTTACATCGGGAACAACTGGACAACCAAAGGGTGTCATGCTAAGTCATTACAATATTATGAGCGATGCTATAGCATCGGTATCAGTAGTGAATATTCTTAAGGACGATCGCGCCCTTTCAATCTTGCCGCTCAGTCACATGTTTGAACTCACAATCGAGATAGCGATACTCTATGTTGGCGCCAGTGTTGTGTATGCTCGCACTCTTTCACCTGATACATTAATGAAACTCTTTGCATCCCAAGGTGTCACGTGTATGGTTCTGGTACCACAAGCCCTTCAACTTTTTCTCAATGGGATTGAGCGGGAAGTCAGACGACAAAAGAAAGAGAAACAATGGAATCTCCTGCATCGTATCGCGGAACTCCTCCCATTTCAGTTCCGGCATGTGCTCTTTGGCCAGGTGCATAAGCGCTTTGGCGGGCACTTTCACTTTTTTGTGAGTGGCGGAGCGTATTTGCCTCCAAAGCTACACAAGCGCTGGGAAAATATGGGCTTCCGAGTGTTACAGGGTTATGGAGCCACAGAGTGTTCTCCAGTTGTTTCTGTTACCCCTTATAAAGAACACATCTATAATTCAATCGGTAAGCCTATCCCAGGGACAGAGGTACATATTGCGGAAGATGATGAACTGTTGGTCAAGGGACCTAATGTATCGCCTGGCTACTGGAAGAATCCTGAAGCCACTGCCGCTGCCTTCAAAGATGGTTGGTACCATACAGGTGACCTGGGATATAAGGATGGGAAAGGAAATCTCTATCTAAAAGGACGTAAGAAAAACTTGATTGTGCTTGCCAACGGCTTGAATGTCTACCCTGAAGATATCGAGAATGTGCTTCTCACCAACCCAAGCATCAAAGATGCCGTGGTCTTTGGACTGATGGAGAAAGACAGTGGACCGATAGTGCATAGCGTGCTTGTGATGAATGAACCAGATCAGGCGAAAGCAGCAGTGCAACTGGCGAATAAGCAGCTTGCTTCTCAACAACAGATACGAGGATTCACAGTCTGGCCAGATCAAGACTTTCCCCGTACACATACGCTTAAGGTAAAACGCCCTGAGGTGCTTGAGAGGTTACATTCTATCAGAAGTGAAGTACATTAACATGCTTTACCTGGTTGCTACCCCTATTGGGAATTTGAACGACATTACATTGCGTGCACTCTCCACGTTACGAGAAGTAGATATTATTGCGAGCGAAGATACACGCAAGACTGGTTTGCTACTCAAACATTTCTCTATTTCAAAGCCACAATTAGCTTTTCATGAGCATAATGAACAGAGGGCAGGCCAACAGATCGAAGGTCTACTGAAGCAGGGGAAATCGGTTGCCCTGGTGACAAATGCTGGAACTCCAGGGATTTCTGATCCAGGTTATACACTGATTCGTCGCGCTATCATGGCTGATATAGACGTCACCATGATACCGGGACCAACAGCGTTAATCATGGCGCTAGTCCTATCCGGGCTTCCCGTGCATAGTTTCACTTTTCGGGGTTTCCCACCGCGTACATCTGGTTCCAGGCGCAGGTTTATTGAAATCGACAAGGAAGCGCCTCATACGCTCATTTTTTATGAAAGTCCTTACAGGTTGGAAGCTTTTTTGCAGGATGCTCTGGAAGTTCTGGGAGACCGAGAAGCAGTAATCGCCAATGATTTAACCAAAATGTTTGAGTTCATGCAACGAGGAACAATTACATCACTTATAGGATGGGTTTCGGGACAGTCGAAGCTCAAAGGAGAGTTCATTGTTGTTATAGCAGGGGTGGCCAAAGAGGAGAGAAAAGGGAAAAATGAGACATGAAACCTCAAAAATCAAGAGGTTCCACGTCTCCAGATGAGACTAAATACCCATCACATCTACCAGTTCTTTGACCGCTTGTGCCGAGTTCTGGAGTAGTGACTGTTCGTTCTGGGTCAGTTCGATCTCGATGATTTGTGCCAGACCCTGAGCGCCAAGCTTAACGGGTACTCCAACAAAAAGCCCGTGAATGCCATATTCACCCTGCAAATAGACGGTGCATGGCATGATCATGTTCTTGTCAAGCAAGATAGAATCGACCATTTGTAAAACAGAAGCAGATGGTGCAAAATAGGCGCTGCCTGTGCCAAGTAGTTTGACAATTTCTGCGCCACCATCGCGTGTTCGCTGCACAATTTGTTCGATGCGCTCGGCGGAAATCAACTCAGAAATAGGTACTCCAGCAACAGTACACATACGCGATAGTGGTATCATCGTATCGCCATGTCCACCCAGCACATATGCCTGAACGTCACGCACAGATACATTGAGCTCCTGGGCAATAAAGGTGCGGAAACGGGCAGTGTCCAGCACTCCAGCCATACCGATTACACGATGACGTGGGAAACCACTTGTATGATAAGCGAGCTGAGCCATAGCATCCAGGGGATTCGTGACCATGATGATGATGCAATCAGGTGAGTGCTTGACAACTTCCTGAGTGACTTGTGAAACGATCTCCTGATTTTTCTTCACAAGGTCATCACGGGTCATGCCAGGTTTACGCGGAAAACCTGAAGTAATGACAACAATATCCGAGTCTGCCGTATCAGCATACTCATTCGTGCCGACAACCAATGAATCATAGCCAATTACAGGTCCTGCTTGTAACATATCAAGCGCTTTGCCTTGTGGCATATTTGGAATGATGTCATACATGACAACATCTGCATAATCGCGTTCAGCAAGGCGCTGCACAAGCGTACTTCCTACGAATCCTGCACCAATCACAGTTATTTTACTACGCATTGCTCGATCCTTTCAGTCTGCAAATATTGAAGCCGATACATCTTACCTCGAAATAAGGTTCTTAAGTTGAGTATGACCAGGACGTATCTAGAAGGCTTAAGAGTATTGTATGCCTGTGCAAATAAAATGGCAACGCGTGCAAAATACTTTTCTGATAGAAGTACCAGCACGTTACTTTATTGTGATCTTAAACCCACAAAACATCTATATTCCGTTTCTGTAATATATGCACATTGCTTATTGGCAACTTCCTATGGTAGACTCTACTATACACTATGAACAGTTGTAGGTTTCGGAGCATCCTGTGTGGAGTACGACACGTGTGTCATTATCCACAAAATATTTTAGCTCACGCACAAACCTACGGCCGTAAAATATCATCCCTCATACGCTTACCTGGTCAATAATGTATAATACTTGGCAATGAGGTGAGTGGGGTCGTTCTCTCGTTTCTTATCGTTGGTATTATCTACCGCAAGGAGGCGTTATTACATGGCCCAAAGTGATTTATCCCAACAGCAGAAGGATGAAGCATTACTCCAAAGGTTTGGATACAAGCAGGAATTACGACGCTCGCTTGGGTTCATTTCCAACTTTGCAGTAGCTTTCTCCTACATCTCAGTCTCCACCGGCACATTCTCGCTCTTTTATCTGGGTATTCTGGCAGGTGGACCCGCGTTCTTCTGGACATGGTTCATCGTCGCAATCGGGCAGTTCATTGTAGCGCTAAACTTCGCTGAACTCGCATCACACTTTCCGATTGCAGGTTCAATTTACCAGTGGAGTAAGCGCCTGTCTGGCTTTACCCTTGGCTGGTTCACAGGTTGGTTCTACTTTTTCGCAGGAGTTCTCACGATCACAGGAGTGGCGTTTACCATACCCATTCCGTTGCTTGCTATTTTCCCTGGTATACCGCCAACTATCATGGGATTGAACAACGCCGTCTTTATCGCCTTGCTTTCGATTGTAATCGGTACGATCATTAATGTTGGGGGCGTAAGATTGGTGTCGATTGTCAACAACATTGGCGTTGCCGCTGAGATCATCGGCATGTTTGTTTTCGCGCTTGTGCTGCTGATCTTCTTCAATCATCAGTCGCTTGGTTTTCTCTTCACTGGCCCAACTGCGAACGTCGCACCCCAGGTTCTTGCCAAAAATCTTGGTGTTCCAGGAGCACAGTGGACGCCACCATTAGGTGACATTTACATTGGAGCTTTCGCAGCAGCAATGTTCATGTCATTGTTCGTCATCTATGGCTTCGACACGGCAGGGACACTGGGCGAGGAAACCAATGACCCGCAGAGGAATGCGCCACGCGGCGTCCTCTGGGCTATTGGGCTTTCAGCTATCGCAGGCATACTCTTCCTTGGTGGCACCCTTCTTTCGATTCACAATCTGTCTGATATTGAAGCCATAGCGGGAGGGTCGAATCCACTGAGTACGCTACCTACGATCATCCAGCAGGCGCTTGGCTCTACCTGGGGCAATATCTACCTGGGGGTCGTCCTCATTGCTGTATGTGTCTGCACGCTGGCCATCCAGTCGGCAACTATTCGCCTGATGTTCTCGATGGGACGTGATGGTCGTCTTCCTTTTGGTGGAGTCTGGGGAACTGTCAATCCAGTCTTTCGTACACCCATGTGGGCAGGAATTGCAGTGGCAGTACTCTCTGCAATTCCCCTTATAGCTCTGAGAGATCTGCCAACAGCTATTGGTATCATCGTAATAGGCGCTACTGGCTTGATCTACACCTCGTACTTCTTGAACAACATCGCCTCACTCGGGGCTCGTTTGAGAGGCTGGCCTAGTACCCCAGCTCCCTTTAGCCTGGGGCGTTGGGGCATACCGGTTAATATACTGGCCCTGGTCTATGGTGGCTTGATGATCATTAACTTCTTGTGGTTCGGTGGATTGCGCGATTTCTATACCAACTACACATTGGGATATGCTTTCCCTAGTTTAGCCAATGTCACCTTCGTTAATAAAATTCCGATGTTTGAACTCTCGCTGGCAATTCTCTTCGTTGTTGGCGCTATCTACTGGTTCGGCTTCAAGCGCCGTGCAGTAATTGCTGGTGGCGAAAGGCGTGCTGAGGCGCTATCGGACTAGCAATTCATAATAGTTACGTAACGGCCCGGGTAGCTAGAATGGCTACCCGGCTTTTGTTTCATTTTTGGTAGATAATTTATTGACAAGGCAAAAGAGTTAAGGTATCATATTTCTCACTTATGACATTGGGGTGTCGTTCAACGGTAGGACTGCCGACTCTGGATCGGCCAATTGGGGTTCGAATCCCTGCACCCCAGCCAGGATAGACAATGATAAAAGGGGCCAATCGATACTACGCGGTTGACCCCTTTTATCATAATGATTCGCAACGTTACCTTTTCAGCCTCTGAAGCCGATTTATATATCTATATATACGAGTAAATTGAGGGAATTCAGTCATGCTACGAAAATAGCTTTGTTTCTGATTCTGAGTTGACAGGCTTATCCGCGATGTTTTTCTCTACCTGTTGATTAACCCTGTCTTTAACTGCCTGGAATTCTTCTTTATGTGTCTCATGCCATTCGTACCAGATGGCGATGAGAAACGCCTGAATGACCCCTGCGACTGGTGCAGCAAATAATGCACCCCAGATGCCAAAGAGCTCACCACCAGCAACCAGAGCAACCAGCGAAACTACAGGATGAATGCCAATCACTTTCCCAACGACGCGTGGCCCTACTATGTCGCCTTCGATGATGTGGACGAATACAAAATAGGCCAGCACAATGACCGCAAGTAACCACCCCCGTGTCAATGCAAAGAGGACACAAATAGCTCCAGAGACTATTGTACCCAGGACTGGAATGAATTCTAAGAAGAACGCGAGTATCCCGAGTAAGAGTGCATAGGGTACACCCATGATTTGCATGCCTATACCAACCAGGGAACCGATGAGGGTGCAAAGAAACAGTTGGCCGCGAATATACCCACCGACGACCCGTTGTAGAGTATCAAGCAAAAAGCGTATCCTACCCCGCTGGCGTCGAGGCATATTCTGGCGCAACCAATTGGTTGCGCGTTTTCCATCCAACATGAGGTAAATACTTATGACAATTACCAATATGATATCCAGTGCAGCACCAGCAACTCCTGTAAGGATCAGTACGATATTGCCAGCCAGGCCTCCCATCTGGTTGATGATCTGCGATTGGACTGATGCAATCTGGCCTTGAGAAATACCAAGCGAATGTAGACTTTGTTCCAGGACAGATGGATGCCCGTTCTTTCCTGGTGTGAGAAGCGTGCCTATATAATTCGAAAGCGAGATTATTTGATCGACTGATGTGCGCACAATGAAGTAGAGCAATGTCCCAATCGCGCCAAACACGAGCAGATAGACGACGAGAATGGCCAGAAAACGGGGCATTGCTCGTGTGAAAAATGTGACTAACGGGGAAAGCGCATATGCCAGGAGTATTGCAATACCCAGTAATAGAAGAGTTCTTGTTAGATATCCTGCAGCCATTAAGACGAGGATGGCAACGCCTGCCCAGGCGAGAATAGCCAGGGGTATGAGCAACCGACGAGCCCATCTGCTAACATCGAGGTTGAGGACATCGGCCTCAGACAACTCGTCAATCAACTCCTCATCCCTTTTAGAAGGAGGAGATTCACTACCGGCGAGAACATCTCGGGGGGTATATCTCAATGCATTTCTTGCAGCCTGTAGTCGTGCTGATACTTGTCCAAACTGAATCTGCCTCCTGCGGCCATCCCCTGGTACAGCAACCTCGATGTTTTGGCGTTCGCTCTCTGTTGTCTCGCCCGACTTTTCTCGATCCGATTTTCTGAGAATTTGAGCGTTCGCCTCTTGTTTTTCTTTTTGCTCCATTTACGCTCTCTTGTACTCTACCGTATATATGGTAAACTGTATTTCTATGTCTAAGGGATTTGTCGGTAAAATCACCGCTCTCATTCAATGAGATGAAAGCAAGGTCAAAAATAAAAAGTTCGAAGATCTTCCTACTTTTTGAGATGAAGCCTCTAACTGTAGCACGTATTGTGGGATAGCATAGCCTCAGTCATTTGAGGAAATACTAAGCTATTCATATCCTCTTCCAGTGATGCTTTTATTCAAAGCAAAACACTCGCAAAGTTTCTGCGTATAGTTAAAGTGGGTGTGAGAGTTGCCCTCGTTCTACTTGCCAGTTATAATGTGCAAAGTAATGCAGAGCTGAGTGTTTGCTGCTATTCATCCAAATCAATAGAGGTTTAAATTGAAACATTCATCGCATCTGGTGCGAGAAATTATTGAAACTCTTGCGCTAACTCTCGTCATATTCGTGGTTATTCACTTTACTGTACAAAACTACATGGTGGATGGCCCAAGCATGCAACCAGGTCTGACAAATAATCAATATGTACTGGTGAATAAATTAGCTTATCTTTTTCATGCTCCAGAAAGAGGAGATGTGATTGTTTTTCATTGGCCGATTGATACCAATAAAGATCTGATAAAGCGTGTGATCGGTGTGCCTGGAGATGTGATTGTCATAGATAGTAAAACGGTGCGGGTTAATGGAGTCTTGTTGAATGAGCCGTATATTATGGCGCCAGTCAATCCAGCAGGAAACAAGTGGGTAGTTCCACCCAATGAGTATTTTGCTATGGGTGACAATCGACTTGTGAGTGATGATTCTCGTGATTGGGGATTTGTGCCCAAAAGTTATATAGTCGGCAAAGCAGTCTTTGTTTATTGGCCAATTAATAGCTGGCATTTCATCGATACATACGGATCAGTCTATAGCACGATACCGACAAAGCATTAAAGGAATACATATATGCAAGATGCAGATCAACGATACCCACATCGACAGCTCGGGGGGAACAGAAGTCGTCAACCATTTGATGAAGACGACGTCCAAGAATTTGGCGGTGCTCAATTACCTCACAATCGTTTCACCAAGGCGTTGATCATTGGCATAGCAGCAGGCCTGCTTTGTGCTATCCAAAGCGTGGTAATCACTCTTGTAAACTCTTCTACTTACCAGACGTATGTCACCTCCGGTACACAACAAACTGTACAAAATGCAATTGCACTTACATTGTTCGGTTTGGCATGTTTGACATTTGGTATAAGTATGCTCATTTGCTTTATTGCTGGTTTTGTAACTGGCAAAGTTGCAGTTTTGCGTAGGATGGGCTTTCTCACAGGTTTTGTTGCCGGGGCGATTACCTATATGCTCAGCTTTCTCCTAAACTACATTCCTGGTTATCCAACACACCTTGCCAGCAGTGGCGTTCGTGGATTGGTTGGGGTAGGAAGCGGTATTCTAGTGTCCCTCATCTTTCTTCTCTTGTGGGGGGTAATCGGAGGGCTTGCCAGCTTTGCTGGTGCCTGGCTTGCGACACGCAAACATCCATATTACTACACAAGCCAGGGTTCTTGAAGCAGGCATTTATAGGTTGGTATCACCTGATTCGTGTACAATTTTAGCTAACGGTACTATCCATTCAAGGAGAGATTCATCTGCCATATATGCTCCTACACATTGTAATCCTAATGGTAGGCCGTTAGAAGCATAGCCGGCTGGTAGAGAAATAGCAGGCATACCTGCATGGGTCCAGGGCAAGTTCATTAGTGGGCTACCGGTACTGGTAACCCCCATTGGAGCAGGGCCAGGAGCAGATGGGCAAACCCACACATCAATACCAGCTTGCGCCATTAGGGCCTCCAATTCGACGCGTAACTTTGCCGGGCTGTTACGTAAGATCGATAGCTCTTCAGTGCTTACTTCTCGCCCTTCACGAATTGCAGATGCTGTGCGTGGTCGGTACAATGACTCATAGTGAGTGAACCATTCGGAATGCACCTGTGCCATTTCTGCGAATACTAAACGTGAATGCTGCCGATTAATGGTGTCGATTTCTTCCAGCGCCTGCACGTGTCGAACGGTATATCCGGCTTTCTTGAGAAGCACAAGCTGATGCTCGAATGCTGCAAGTCCCTCCGCTGATGCCTGTTCAAGGTAAGGCCCATCAGGCACTCCAAGTGTAGGCAAGTCTCCTGGAATTTGTATCTCGACCTTGCGCCAGTTTTGACATAGCTGAGAAGCGGCCAGTTGCATGCTAGCAGCATCCGATGTAAAGATTCCAACATGGTCAAATGTTTCAGAGCAAAGTATGCCCCCTGTCATAGGAATTCGTCCATAGCTGGATTTGAAGCCCACCACGCCACAAAAGGCTGCGGGACGTATTGTAGAGCCTATCGTTTGTGTGCCAATTGCCAGTGGACAGAACGAGGCAGCTACGGCCGCAGCGGAGCCACTACTTGACCCTCCGGGAGAATAATCGAGGTTGCGTGGGTTACGAGTTGGTCCTGGCTCAAAATAAGCAAATTCAGTTGTGACCGTTTTACCCAAAATGAGGGCGCCCGCTGAACGCAGGGCACATACACAATCACTCTCAGGCCCGGTGAATAACTCTACAGGAAGTTGTGATCCAGCTCGAGTTGGAAAGCCGTTAACGCGAAAAATATCTTTGATGCCTACTGGAATACCATACAACGGAGGACGATTGGCAGGTTCAGGAAAGCGGACCTGTAAAGCCTGTGCTTCAGAAAGCAGACGAGCACGACGGTCCGCTTCAGGCAACAGCGCTTGAATGCGAGGTTCCGCCATATCAATGAGGTCGCAGAGTTGATTGATGTAACTAAGTAGATCAAGCTCACCAGTATGTAACGCGGCAGCAGTTTCTATGAGGGATGTAAAAAACATTGATTCGACTCCTTTCTATTGAGAAAGCAAGTTCGCAACTGCAAGCTGTATTCTAACACTGATGAATAAATAAAGGCGAAAAAAGCCCGGCACGAACGGGTGCCAGGCTCAAGAAGTAATGTTGTAGAAGTTATTCAACCGTCACTGACTGCATAACATCGCCCACACGAATATTGCGCACCACATCCATTCCCGCGACTGTGTCACCGAAAATGGTATAGTTTGGTGGAAGTCCAGGCTGATCTTCCAGGCAAATGAAGAACTGACTACCGTTTGTATTCGGGCCAGCATTTGCCATTGCAACAGTTCCGGCCTTATATGGGCGCTTTACTGCTTCATCTTGAAATTGATAACCTGGACCACCGGAGCCTGTGCCCGTGGGATCACCACCCTGTATAACAAAACGCGGGACGACGCGGTGGAATGTTACACCATCATAATATCCATCGCGTGCTAAAGCCACAAAGTTATTGACTGTCATAGGAGCTTCAGCAGGATTCAAATCCAGTTGTATATCACCTTTGTTGGTCTTAATGACAACATGGTATGTCCTGTTTGTTTCTATCTGCATCTGAGGAGGCGCGTTATAGCGCTTTGCTGGCATAAAACAACCTTTCTTTGCTATCTGATTTACTTGGATGCTGGCAGTACGATCACGTGATAAATTTGGTCGGGTTTAATGTTCTTACTGGCTGCATCATCGCCAGGACCTTGAATTTTTTGGGCAACATCCAGACCCAGAACTACACGTCCAAACAAATTATACGACTTTTGTAGCTTTGCTGTATCGTCTCCTGTGCAAATGAAGAACTGACTGCCATTTGTATTTGGGCCAGAGTTCGCCATTGCCACACAGCCTTTCGTGTATTTGCCTTTCACAGGTTCGTCACTGAATTTATAACCTGGACCGCCAGTACCTGAACCTGTGGGGTCGCCAGTTTGAATGATAAAACCTGGGACAACGCGATGGAATACCATCCCATCATAGAATTGAGCATCAGCCAGGTATACAAAATTGTTCACTGTATTCGGTGCATATTGAGGATCAAGTTCTAATACAATGAGGCCGCGATTGGTATTGATCCCTGCGCAATAATACTTTGATTTATCTATGATATTTGGTGGAGTTGCTTGGTATGTATGCTGAATTTTATTGAATTCAGCCGCGGTTGGAGCAGGTGAGGTATTCGTTAGCTGTTTGACCATTGCCAGACAAGGCGACGGATTGGGCAAGGTCAGGTTAGCTGTTGTCGTAGGCTTTACTACTGCTTTAGGTTTTGCCTTCGCAAAAGGCCCGACATGAAAATAGGAGAGTGCAAAAATGCTTGTTGCGAGTACCAGTATAGATAATGCAATAGCCCACGGATAGCGTGTTAATCCACGTTTAGGAGCCTTGTAACCTACCCCTTTTTGTTGCTGCTTCGGTTGCCTGTCCTGCCTTGTTGGGAGTGGCGTTGCATGCGCTTTTGCAATTCTTTCTTCTCGTTTTGTAACTTCACGTTTTGTTGTTTTTGGCATAGAGTTGTGTAATAACTCCTTTTGTTAGACTAAATGTCATCTTTTCGTGCTATAATAATCCCCCTTCGTGATTGGGTCAAGTCCTGCAAAGTTATTTCTCCTCTTCAAAATTTCAGGCAAACATATTTTTTACACAATTTTTACGTGGAAAAGCATGTGGATAAGTTCGGGGATAACAGGGATAAGTCTCCTCTTGCAGTGGAAAAGTGGAGAATAAGTAGCATTATGTCATGCTGAACCTCTGCCTTATGCATGAGTATGAGAGAGATATATCCACATTTCCACAGAAAATATTCCTTGCTTGCTATTTGATTTCGCGAGAAAGATTCGCTACACTACTGAGACGCAAAACATTTTAGAACTCAAGAGATTTTTTGCCCATACAATCGGTGTTCCAGCGCAAAGAATCGAACTTATGTGCTATAATCCGCCTAGCGGGGATGAGATGCGTTCAACCTCGGAGGCAAGAAGCGAGCGAATTGTACTGTGGAGAAGCTATTACCGCAAAACATAGAGGCCGAATGTGGTGTACTAGGCAGTATCATCATTGATCCGGAAGCCATTGTCCAGGTGTCAGATTTTCTTCACGCTGATGACTTCTATCGTGATGCTCACCACACAATTTATGAGGTGATTCTCCAGTTATATGAAGAACACGAGCCGGCCGACTTTATCACAATCTGCGATGAACTAGAGCGTAGGAACAGGCTAGAAGAGGTAGGTGGTGCAAGTTATATTACATCGCTAATCAATCAGGTTCCTACAAGTGGTAATGTCGAGTTTTATGCACGCATTGTCGAACGTACAGCGATACTAAGGCGCTTAATTCATGCAGCTGGACAGATTGCTGCAATTGCTTATGAGGAAGGGGATGCTGATATTGCTCTGGATAAAGCAGAGCAGTTGATTTTCAATATTAGCCAGCGACATGCCCGCTCAGACTTTACGCACATGCGCGATGTTCTTGCTGAGTACATGAACAAATTGGATAAGTTACATGAACGTCGGGGCACAATTGTTGGTGTTCCAACAGGGTTCACTGATCTTGATCGTATAACCGGCGGTCTGCAAAAGTCTGATTTGATTGTATTAGCTGCTCGACCTGGTATTGGTAAATCGAGTCTAGCGTTGAGTTTAGCGCATAATGCCGCTTTAAAATATTACACTTCGATCGCTGTCTTCAGTTTAGAGATGAGCAAGGATCAGTTAGCGCAACGTCTACTCTCAATGGATGCAGGTATAGATCAGCAACGTCTGCGAACAGGCATCATTGAGGAAGACGAGTGGGACCGCATCGTGTATGCGATGGATACTCTATCGGAATCCAATATCTGGATTGACGATACAGCGGGCATCTCAACCATGGAAATGAGAAGTAAGGCACGCCGCCTGCAGGCAGAACATGGCATCGACCTGATTATTGTCGATTATTTACAATTGATGCAGGCAACTATTGGCGGCAAGCGCAACGAAAATCGTGTGCAAGAGATCTCTGAAATTAGTCGCAGCCTGAAGGGGTTGGCGAGGGAATTGAATATTCCTGTATTAGCGTTAGCGCAGCTTTCGCGTGCTGTGGAGAGCAGGCAGTCGAAGGTACCGCAGTTATCTGATTTGAGAGAATCAGGCTCGATTGAGCAAGATAGTGATATCGTTATGTTTATTTATAGAGACGACCTTTATAACCAGGAATCCGAACGAAAAAATATCGCAGATATTATTATTGCAAAACACCGTAATGGGCCTATTGGCGAAATCAGCCTTTATTTTCAAGCCAGTCAGACCCGCTTTCGTGACCTTGAGCTTAACCCATCAGCGGAATAATTGGATGATAAGGAATGACACTATTTGCAGGATTTCCATCGGGGAAAAATCCATATGTGCCGGTTCCAGAAGTTTTTTTTACGGAGCTATTACCAGAGATTGAGGACACCGCTGAACTGAAAGTGACATTACACCTCTTCTGGTTGCTGGCACAAAAACACGGGGACCCGCGCTGCGTCAATGAGCTTGAATTGGTAGCTGATAGCGTCTTGTTGCAAAGCCTCAAGCGTAAAGGCGATCCTCGACCCGTCGAAGAACGCTTGCACCAGGGATTAGAAAAGGCAGTTGCGCGTGGCACTATTTTGCGGATACACTTAAAAGTGTTGAACGAAGCGGGTGATCAGGAAGAGCTTGTTGATTGGTTTTTCTTTAATACGTTTCGCAGCCGTAAAATCGTGAAAGAGCTACAAGGAGGTGAGTTAGTTCCTGCCAGTATGCTCAACATCGAGCAGGAACAGTTAGAGCAAGTAGATGACAGAAGACGTATAGCAGGCATGCATACAACAACGCATACATACGATACGCCACAACATATTCAAGTACAAATAGAACGTCCTAATATTTTTGTATTATATGAGCAAAATATTGGTTTACTATCACCACTTCTAGCTGATGAATTAAAGGACGCTGCTGACCAGTATCCAGCGGAGTGGATTGAAGCAGCGTTTCGTGAAGCAGTGCAACATAATAAACGAAAATGGAGCTATATCCGTGCCATTTTAAGGCGCTGGGAAACGGAAGGCAGACAAGCATGGAACGCCTGAATGATATTTTGGGGAGAATACCACAACATCGTCAACAGAAAATGGAACATGATGATCCGTCTTTGCAGAGTCAAGAGATATCTCCCTCTCGCTACACTACACGTGAACAAACATCTCACTCTGGATTGGGGTCACGTTCCTCCCAAACGCATTACCAGCACAAAATACCACAGCGTGTTCGTTACGAGCAGGGTAAATATTCGCAACAAGACGCTTATTCCAGGCAGCAATCGCCTGCAAGGGGAATTTCATATCAACAAGGCCTAAAACATCAAGTCGATATTGATGGTCATACACAGCACGAAGAAGATTTTGTGCCCGGTCGAGATCGTAGCAGGGGAAGTACAGGGATTACTTCAGCCGATTCGGTTGATGTTTACTCAACTATGGCAGGAAGTGATGTGCGCGAAGAGTGGGATGATGATACCGGTGATATGCTGTACGGCGATTGGGAAGATGATGGAAACGACACAAATTTGCGATTCAATCCACAAGTAGTGGGAACAGCAGTACACGAAAGAAATTCAATCTACCCTGCGCCAGCGAGAGATACTCAAACGTATCATGAGAGCAATCGTTCTTTTGTCACGCGAGATTTACCGAGGGCTTCTAATGAAGACTCAAGGTCTCAAACGAGGCATCATCCAGGAGATTATTACATCCAGTCAGTACAACATGGGCCGAATCAGCCTACATCACAGGAAGTTCAGCGTCCAATCCGTATGACCCAACCTCTCAAGCCGCAATCGATTGCCCGACCCAACCAGGAAGGGGCACAAGAAGGGTCTCATGCACAAACATCCATACCACAGTTGGAAAGCCGAGAACAGGTACAACACAATACGGCACAACATACTTGCCCTATTTGCAAAGGTGCCGGCTATTTACGAGCCGATGTCCCCTATGGGCATCCCAGTTTTGGAAAACCAATCGCCTGTGAATGTAAAGAGGCTGAACGCAAGGCTAAAAGGCGCCAGCAGTTGCAAGAAATGTCTGATCTTGGCGCGTTTTATGACAAAAGTTTTAGAAACTTTAATGTGCATATACCAGGTATTCAAGAAGCCTACAATTGTGCGAGTGAGTTTGCCCAGGACCCTAACGGTTGGCTTCTCCTTATAGGACCAAACGGAAGTGGAAAGACACATCTTGCAGCAGCAATAGCTAATAAGAGTCTGGAAGATGGCGCACTTGTACTCTTCGCGACAGTTCCCGACTTGCTCGACCATCTGCGAGCTGCCTTTGCACCAACCTCAAATGAGGTATATGATCAACTGTTTTCACGCATGCGTGAGGCCGAGGTGCTCGTCCTCGATGACCTCGGAGCGCAACAAAGCTCTCCCTGGGCTAACGAGAAACTCTTCCAATTGCTTAATTATCGATATAATTCTCGTTTCCCGACCGTCATCACTGCCAATTCCAGAGGATTGCAGGGGATCGATGAGCGTATACGCTCACGTTTGACAGATGCGAGCCTGGTGACAACAGTGATTATGGATCGCGCAAAGGACTTTCGTCCAAATAATCCCAGAAGAGCTTCTGGATATTAGCAGACTTTCATCGAGAGTGCTAAATTGGTGCCTGTAATTCTTGCGTTTGCCAGTTACAGGTGCTATCATTATGGTACATGGCCTTGTGAAAGCAAGGATCCTCTGCACATTTGTCTCTGCGATAGTCAAACTCATCCAGATATGTCAGGAAGAGGGACAGATCGTTTCGGATATGAAAAAGGAGTAAAGATGGGTAGCATTTTTAACCCAAACGATCCAAAGTGGATCAAAGACACTCGTGAAGTGATGGAGCCAAAGGGGATAATCGTTCCGAATGTTATCGAGTCGACACCTCGAGGTGAGCGTGGGATGGACATCTATTCGCGCTTGCTCAAGGAACGTATCATCTTTATTGGCACACCAATCGATGATAATGTTGCCAACCTCACTGTAGCACAATTGCTTTTCCTCCAAAGTGAGGATGCAACCAAGGATATCAACCTGTATATCAACTCTCCTGGTGGAGTGATCTATGCTGGTCTGGCTATCTATGATACTATGCAGTGGGTCAAGCCAGATGTTTCGACAGTATGTGTAGGTATGGCGATGAGTATGGGTGCGGTACTTCTTGCTGCCGGTGAGAAGGGCAAGCGCTTCTGCCTCCCTAACTCTACAGTACTCATTCACCAACCACTTGGTGGAGCAGAAGGTCAGGCTGCTGACATTGAAATTACTGCACGCGAAATCTTGCGCCTGCGTGGTAGCATCTATGATATTCTTGCATTTCATACTGGTCAGACAAGAGAACGCATCATGCAGGATGCGGACCGTAACTACTTCCTAACCGCACCGCAATCGGTTGAGTACGGTCTTGTAGATGAGGTACTTTCTCAAGAAGAGGTAAGTTTGCGGTAAATGGACGTTTTAAAGTTCAGGATGGTTTTCAAGTCTATTAAAACCATCCTGAACTTTATCCATTGTTCTTCTGTCAATCCTCTTGATTGATTCATTGAACATCTGTTTGTATGGTTGAGCTTACTGACTAAGGCAGGTGTACATTGACGCCAAGCTTGCGTAAATTTGTATTTGAGACGCTCTATAAGAATGCATATCTCTATCGCTTTGCCAGTGGCGTCCCGTTTGCTGGTCAATGGCGTGTCTGGCAGCGCCTGGTACTATCACGCTTGCATGGACATGATGTGCTGGAACTCGGTTGTGGGTTAGGCGACTTGCTGGCAGATATGAGCGAAGCAGGATACCTTTGCCATGCTGTCGAACAATCCCCTCAAATGGTCAAAGCGACTCGCGAAACCCTTCAACGCCGTAAGCTCGATAAAAAAGCTACAGTAATCCAGGGTTCATCTCAGCATTTACCCTTTTCAAATGAATCATTTGATACAGTTGTGAGTACGTTTCCTTCAGAATATATTTATGATCCCGATACTATTGCCGAAGTTGCGCGTGTCTTACGATCTGGAGGGCGCTTCATAGTTGTGGAAGGCGCAAATCTCTTGCCAATTGGCTTCCTTCAATCTTTTTTAGTCCTGATACAAACCCTGGTATATGGACGGGCATCCATCTATGGTTCCCGTAAACAGCGCAATCTAGATGAAGAGATTGCGCGTAATCGCCGCGCCCAGTATTCGAAAAGGCACGTTTCGCAAAGTGGTCATGAGATAGCAACAGGAATTACAACTGAAGTGATATCTGACGCATGGTTTGGCCAGTATATTCCGCTAGAATACCATGGACTAAACCGTCGTTCTGAACGGGTGCGGGGTCGCAGATGGGAGGTCTATATGACTATCGGAGAAAAGCATTAACCTGTTTCATGCAGGCTTTCCTGATGATTCACGTTGAATCGCCTTCCAGCAACTATCGCAATACCCTGCTGCAACCAGGTCAAGCGTTACATTATGAAAACGATATTGTTCTTGTAATAGCTCGTTTAAATTGCCCAATAATGTATTGTCGAGGTGAATGATAGCTCGACAGTTGCGGCAAACAAGGTGATGATGATCTTTCCCTTCTGCCGCCTCATAGTGAGGTTGTTCCCCGGATAGATGATTTTCTCGAACTAACCCTAGTTCCTTCAGTAGTTCCAGAGTACGATAGATCGTAGAGAGGCTTACATACGGATTGAGTTTTTGGACACGTTCTGTAATCTGGTCGATACTCAGGTGTTCTTCTGCTTCCTGAATAACGCTCAAAATCATGAAACGTTGCGGCGTCAACCGGTAACCCCTTTTACGAAGCATCTCGTTGCTTGAATTCACATAATGGTGCATCCTCAACCCCTATTTATTGCTATCAATGTTTAACCATATCCTAACATTGCTTTGAAGGGGCGTCAACTTATACAACAATGCGGCATTTTGACGTTGATTTCTCATAGTAGGTAGCTGCTTAAGAACTTGCACTTACTTCTAGATCGATTACAATAGTTACATAGAGTCAACATAACTCTAGAAAGTAGAAATCTATGGTTCGTTGGGAACACCGATACTTGTAAGGAAATAGATAAATGACTGTTCAAGGCTTCTGGCGTTCTTCACTTGATCCAGAGCGGGTCATGAAGGTGCAGGTGACTCACTGGAAGGAACATTTACAAGAACAGCGTGAAGATCATGTGACTGTTGAAGAGCCGTTTGAAGTGCGCGTTAATCATCGAAACCTTGCCATCATTATGCGTACCCCTGGTCATGACCGTGAATTAGCTATGGGTTTTCTCTTCACTGAGAGAGTGATTCACCAGGCAGACGATGTTCATGCAATCGAAGATGCTATGGATGAAGATGGGTTGCCTCTGGCAAACGTTGTTAATGTCCATTTGCATCCGAATGAGAAGCAGGACTCATTAACATTTGTTGATAAATTCGAGCGTCATTTTGCTGTCTCTGCAAGTTGCGGATTGTGTGGTAAAAACAGTATCGATGACTTGATGCTCACTGCTCCTTCTTTGAAAGAAGAGGATCTGCGTATTTCTACTTCCTGCATTTACGAACTAACGAGACAGTTACGCACCGGGCAGGATGTTTTTACTCATACAGGAGGTTTACATGCCGCCGGGCTATTCAACGAGACTGGTGAACTGTGCCTTCTTCGGGAAGATGTCGGACGTCATAACGCCGTTGATAAAATCATCGGGCATGGTCTTTTGCACAATACTCTCCCATACTCCAGGCATATTTTAGTGGTCAGTGGACGTACCTCCTACGAAATCATCCAGAAGGCGTTGTTTGCCCGCATTCCCTGTATCGCGGCTATCTCCGCTCCTTCAAGCATGGCTATTGAACTGGCAGATCAAGCCGGAATTACTTTGATAGGTTTTTTGCGCGATCATGCAATGAATGTCTATACGCATGCTGAACGGATTGTCTAGGCTGTTCCACTACTTGCGACTCGCTCATTCCTCCTGTATAATCCGCTTATCCACAGGAAATACACCTGCTGTCCTCATAACATGGCCTGACAGGCCTTCTTCCACACACTTTTCTCCTCTCTCCCCTCCGGTGACAGCCGTTGCTATGGAGTGCCCCCAAAAAGTCCAGACCACTCAGACGTTAACACATCGTGTATTTCAACTCAAACTCGTCAGAAGGCACATAGTCTAAAGACGAGTGAAGACGCTTGGCGTTATAGACCTCTTCTTCTTGGTGAGCTGACGGACAACGGTGCCGATAGTACCACTGCCGATTGACTCCCAATGAGCGGCATAGCTTTCTCACGGAAAGCTGCGTCATCTGCTCCCGAAGCCGTTCAATTAGGGCGTGTCACGGTACGGATGGGAGCCAGTTGCCAGACCAATGCCACACTTTTTTTAGCACATCAACCTCCGAATGCAGCAGGTCGAGTTCGAGGGCCTGTTGTCCACACAATCGCTCCAAGTGAGCAACTTGTTCTTGCGCATTGTGTGGTCGATCCACTTCTGGTGGA
>WNFW01001253.1_pt1 | contig 19676 bp, 19 predicted proteins | sample 5400131 | NCBI WGS metagenome assembly WNFW01 (sample SAMN13153362, study PRJNA577476) | soil metagenome | isolation source: 20 cm soil or saprolite under grassland replicate 1 | place: USA:California | collected 2016-06-15 | reverse complement strand
ATTTCCCTCCACATTCCGGAGGGCGAGTTCGTCGCCATCATGGGGCCCTCGGGCTCGGGCAAGAGCACCCTGATGAACCTGATCGGCTGCCTCGATCAGCCATCCTCCGGCCGCTACATCCTCGACGGCTACGACGTCTCGGCGCTGACCGACGACCAGCTGGCCTGGATCCGAAATCGAAAGATCGGCTTCGTCTTCCAGTCCTACAACCTGATTCCGCGCGCCAGTGCGGTGCACAACGTCGAGATGCCGCTCATCTACGCGGGCGATAACCAACAGCGCCGCGAGCGGGCGATGGCGGCGCTCGAATCGGTCGGCCTGCTGCAGCGTGCCAGCCACCTCCCCAACGAGCTCTCGGGCGGCCAGCAGCAGCGCGTTGCGGTGGCCCGCGCCCTGGTCACGGACCCGGCGATCCTCCTCGCCGACGAGCCGACCGGCAACCTCGATAGCGAATCGAGCGTCGAAATCATGAAGCTGCTGCGCGAGCTGAACCAGCAGGGCCGGACCATCGTGCTGATCACGCACGAGCCGGACATCGCAGCGTTTGCCCAGCGCGTGGTGCGGCTGCGCGACGGCGTGATCGTGAGCGACGAACGCCAGGCGGTGGCGACGGAGATGGTCCGGTGAGCATCCTCGAGGGACTCCGCCTCGCGGTAAATGGGCTGCTGTCGAACCGACTGCGGTCGGCGCTGACCATGCTCGGCATCCTGATCGGCGTCTCGGCCGTCATCCTGCTGGTGGGCGTCGGCAACGGCGCATCGGTCGCGGTGCAGCAGCAGATCCAATCGCTGGGCTCCAACCTCCTCACGGTCTTTCCTTCGAACGCGAGAAGCGCGGGCGGCGTGCAACAGGGGTTCGCGACCGGCGCGGGCCTGACGCTCGATGATGTCAAGGCGATCGCCAACCGGCAAACGTCGCCGGACGTGGTCACAGCGATACCGAGCGCGGGCGGCCGGGCGCAACTGACGTATGGCAACCAGAACTGGAACAGCAGCCTGACGGGTACCACACAGGATTTCCCCTCGGTGCGCAACTACCAGGTGGCCAGTGGTCAGTTCTTCAGCTCGGGCGAGGTCGACGCCTCCAGCAAGGTGGCCGTCATCGGCCCGACGGTCGCGACCAACCTCTTCAGTGGCGCCGACCCACTCGGCCAGGTCATCAAGATCAACCGGCAGAACTTTCGCGTCATCGGCGTTTTCGCCCCCAAGGGTTCCTCCGGCGGCTTCAACAACCAGGACGACCTGGTCGTCGTGCCGATCACCTCGGCCTGGAGCTACCTGTTGGGCGGGCGCGGACGCAACGTCGCGCAGATCTACGTCGAGGCCACCAGCGCCGAGGCGACCACGGCGGCCAGCGCCGAAGTCACCCAGGTCTTGCTCGACCGGCACCACATCTCGGACCCGGCCCAGGCTGACTTCCAGATCTTGAGCCAGCAGGACGTGCTCAACAGCGCCTCGCAGACCACCGGCGTGCTCACCCTGATGCTGGGGGCGATCGCCGGTATCTCACTCGTCGTCGGCGGTATCGGAATCATGAACATCATGCTCGTCACCGTCACCGAACGGACGCGCGAGATCGGCATCCGCAAGGCGATCGGCGCCCGGCGCCAGGACATCCTGCTGCAGTTCCTGATCGAGTCGATGTTTCTGTCGGGCCTGGGCGGCGCGCTGGGAATCCTGATTGGCTTCGGGCTGGCACGCGTCCTGCCAATCGCGGTGTCGACGCTGCCCACCCCTGTCATCTCGACACCGTCCGTCTTCATGGCATTCGGCATCTCCGTCGGTATCGGTCTCTTCTTCGGTCTCTATCCCGCAAACCGCGCCGCACGGCTTCGTCCCATCGAAGCCTTGCGCTACGAGTGAATTCCCAGGAGGTCATGCAATGATCAAGCTGCCCATCGCCGCGCTCGTCGTCGTCGTCGGCTTACTCGGCGGTTTCTACGGCGGTTACAAGGTCGGCGGTGGCGGCACGGCGGCCAACGCCGCGGCATCCACCACCGGCACACGGACGGCCGGGAACGGCCTGGGCGGAGGCCGCGGGGCGGCGGCAGCCTGTCCCAGCCCGGGCGCGAGCCCCAGCGCCAGCGCATCCGGAGCCGCGGCCCGCCGTGGCGCCAGCGGCACGGTCGCCAACCTGACGAATAACAGCCTCACCATCCACGACGCTCGTTGCAACACCGACGTCAAGATCACCTTCGACCAGAGCGTGATCGTGCGGAAGTCCGTCGTTGGGCAAGCTTCTGACTTGCAGGAAAGCCAGACGGTGACGGTCACTGGCACGCGCGAGGCAGATGGCAGCATCAAGGCCAACAGCATCACGATCGTGCCGGCCGGGTCCGGTGGGTTTGGCGGCTTCGGCGGGGCCAATGGCGGCTGAGGCTCGAGGCTAACTTCCGGCGTGGATCGGCTGACCTGGCTGCTGCTCGCGCTGGTCCTGGTCCTCGGTGGGCTCTACCTGCATGTCCACCTGGCGGGGGACTGGCTCGCCTTCCTGGTGGCCGGCCTCGGCGCGGGGATCGGCATCGCGCTCGCCGGCAGCCTCATCCACGACGCGTTCATGAATCCGCACCGGTCGCCGTGAGCCGCTAGGCCGAAGCGGATACGCGCGGCTGGCTGGCGGCCCGGTTAGTTGCCGACGGTGCCCGCGGCGCGCTCGCCTTCGGCCGCCGGCTCACGGACGGGATCGAGCCGGTAGCCGGCGCCGCGCACCGTGACGATCTCGAAACCGAGCTTGCCGAAGCGCCCCAACTTTTCCCGCAGCCAGCGGATGTGCACGTCCACCGTCTTGCGGTCGCCAAGGTAGTTGTAGCCCCAGACCTGCTCGAGCAGGATCTCGCGGGTGAAAACGCGACCCGGACGGCGCACCAGGTAGGCGAGCAGCTCCCACTCCTTCGGCGTCAACTTGAGCTCACTCTCGTCGACCATCGCCCGCCGTCCGGCCCGATCGATGCGCAGCCGGCCGAGCCGGTCCTCCTCGACCTCCGGACGAACGTCCCGCTGCTCGCTGCGGCGAAGCACGGCCGTCATCCGGGCAAACAGCTCGCGTAGCGAAAAAGGCTTGGTGATGTAGTCGTCGGCGCCCAGCTGCAGCCCGATCACCTTGTCGACCTCGCTTTCCTTGGCCGTCAACATGATGATCGGGACATTGCCCTCCTGGCGGAGGATGCGGCAAACCTCGAGGCCGTTCAGCTCGGGGAGCATGAGATCCAGCAGGATCAGGTCGGGGCGCGAGCTGCGGGCCTTGGCCACGCCGTCCGCGCCATCCTGGGCGACGGTCACCGCGTAGCCCTCTTTCTTGAGGTTGAAGCTCAGCGTGTCTCGAATGGTCGCGTCATCCTCGACGACAAGGATGCGCTTGGGCACGCTAACTCAGCTCCACGATCCGCCCGGTATGAAGGAAGACGACGTCTTCGGCGATGTTGGTCACGCGGTCGGCGATCCGCTCGAGGTCCTTGGCAAGGAAGAGCAGGATGGCCGCACGCTGCACGTTGGCCGGGTCCTGGACCATGAAGCCGACGAGCTCGTCCCAGATCTTGTGATACAGGACGTCAACGTCATCGTCGCGCTCGGCGATCGCCCGAGCCCGGTCCTGGTCCGCCTCGATCACGGCACCCAGGATCTCGTGCACCTGCGATTCGGTGAGCTCCGCCATCCTGGGCAAGTCGATGTAAGGCTTGAGCTGGGGCAAGTCGTTGAGGCGCAGCGCGGCCCTGGCAATGCCGACCGCATGGTCGCCCATGCGCTCCAGCTCCAGCACCATGTGCTGGAAGCTGACGATCAGCCGTAGGTCACGGGCCACCGGCTGCTGGGTGGCCATGATCATGAAGGCCCGCTCGCGCAACTGGCGATGCAGCTCGTTGACCTCCTGGTCACGCGCGATGACTTCCTTGGCGAGCGCGTTGTTGCGATCCACCAGGGCGCGCATGGATTCGGCGATCGCCTGCTCGACCATACTGCCCATGCGGATGACGCCTGACTTCAGCTCGGCAAGCTCCTGATCGAAAAGGGTGCGGGTGGTGGCCACGACGAGAGCTCTTACCCGAATCGGCCGGTAATGTAATCCTCGGTCCGGCTGTCCCTGGGGCGGTTGAAGATATCGTCGGTGGGCCCAAACTCGATCACCTCGCCCGCGCGGCGCTCATTCATCAGCATGAAAGCGGTGAAGTCCGAGACCCGGGCCGATTGCTGCATGTTGTGCGTCACGATCACGATCGTATACCGCTTTTTGAGTTCTTGCATGAGTTCCTCGATGCGAAGGGTGGCGATCGGGTCCAATGCCGATGCGGGCTCGTCCATCAGGATGACTTCGGGCTTTACCGCCAGGGCGCGCGCGAGACAGAGCCGCTGCTGCTGACCACCCGAGAGGTTGAGCGCCGACCGGTGAAGCCGGTCTTTGACCTCCTCCCATAACCCCGTGTCCTTGAGGCTCTCCTCGACGATCTCGTTGATCTGCTGCTTGGACCAACCGAGGATGTGCGGACCGTACGCGACATTGTCGTAGATCGATTTGGGAAAGGGATTGGCCCGCTGGAACAGCATGCCGACCTGGCGGCGAAGGTTAATGACATCGGTATCGGGTGAGAGCACGTTGTGGCCGTCGAGCAGCACGTCTCCTGTGGCGCGCGTGCCCGGAGTCAGGTCATGCATCCGGTTGAAGATCCGAAGGAAGGTCGTCTTGCCGCAGCCTGACGGGCCGATCAGTGCTGTGATCTTGCGGGCCTGCACCGCCAGGGAGGCATCGTGCAGCGCCTGGAAATCACCGTAGAAGAAGTTGACGTGCCGGGCATCGAGTTTGATCTCGATCTCGGCCTCGTGGGTGCTGGGAGCCGCCACGTCAGCCTGCATCCTGGCCCACGTAATCATTGTCCCATCGACGCCTAGCGCTGAATCCGGCGAACAAAGACCCGGGCCAGGATGTTCGTGACGGCGACGATCAGGACCAGCAGCAGGGCCGCCGCCCAAGCCTGATCCTGCAAGTCTGAGTACGGGAGGAGAGCATTCTTGAAGACCGTGAGCGCCAGGGCGCCCATCGGCTGGAGCGGGTTGACTTGCGTGAACTCATTGCCAAGCGCCGTGAAGAGCAGCGGGGCAGTCTCCCCCGTCGCACGAGCGATCGCGAGCAAGGCGCCAGTGACGATACCTCCCAGCGCCGCCGGAACGATGACCTCGATCGTCACCCGCCAGCGGGGGGCACCGAGCGCCAGCCCGGCTTCGCGCATCGAATGGGGCACGAGCACCAGCGCCGTTTCAGTAGCCCGCAGGACGACGGGAAGCATCAGGACCGCCAGTGCGACCGACGCCGAGACTGCCGAAAAGTGGTGCAGGGTGGCCACCAGCACCGTGTAGCCGAAGATTCCAAACGCAATGGATGGAAGCCCGGTCAGCACATCGCTGACGAATCGGACCGTATCGCCGACGCGGTTACGTCCGTACTCCGAGAGAAAGATGCCAAGCAGCGTGCCGAAGGGGACGGCAAGCAGCGAAGCGATGCCGACGATCTCGAGCGTGCCGATGATGGCGTTGAAGACACCTCCACCGGGCACACCGACCGGGTGCGGAGGACTCGTGAAGAACCCCGGCGCCAGCATCCCTGGCAGACCTTTGATCAGGACGAAGATTAGGAGAACCAGGACCGGGATCGCGGCGAGCATGATGCAAAGAACGATCAGTGCGCTCACCAACCGGTCGAGCATGACGCGGGCCAGCAAGCGGCTCATACCGAGGCGGACTCTGATCCGCTGAACCGCCAGACCAGCACCCGCGCCAGAACATTGACGGCGATGGTGATCACAACAAGGACCAGGCCCAGATAAAACAGGGAGCCCTGGTACAGGGGGCCGACCGCTTCGGTGAACTCGTTGGCCAGGACACTCGGTAGGGTGTAACCGGGAGAGAAGAGCGAGGCGGCGATCACCGGCCGGTTTCCGATCACCATGGTGACCGCGATCGTTTCGCCCAGCGCCCGGCCGAGTGACAGCAGCACGGCACCGGTTATGCCGACGCGAGCGTACGGTAGGATCACCGACCAGACCGTCTCCGCCCTGGTCGCACCGAGGGCAAGACTGGCCTCACGCAGGGCGCGCGGCACCGCGCGGATTACGTCGCGCGAGAGCGCGACCATGATGGGTAGGACCATGATGGCCAGTACCACACCCGCCGTCAGATAGCCGTATCCATTGGCGGTCCCCTGGAACAGCGGCAAGAATCCGAGTGTGTGCTTGAGGAAGGGGTCGACGTTATCCCGCATCAAGGGAGTGAGAATGAAGAACGCCCAGAGCCCGATCACGACACTCGGGATCCCCGCGAGCAGCTCGACCGCAAAGGACAGCGGACCTCGCAGGACGCCAAGCCGCGCCTCCTCAGCCAGAAAGAGTGCAGCGCCGAGCCCAATGGGAAATGCGATCACGATCCCGATCGCCGAGGTCACCAAGGTGCCATACAAGGCTGGTAGGGCTCCGAATGTTTGCCGCACCGGGTCCCAGGTGCGCGTCACGAAGAAGCCCAAGCCAAAACGGCGGATCGCCGGGAGCGCGGGAAGAAAGAGCGCCACCATGAAAATCAGGGCGATCAGCAGGATCAGCATCGCCGAGGCCAGGGCCAATCCTTGAAAGATGCGGTCTCCGGCGAGAAGACGCCGCTGGCGGCTCGAGGCTACCAGCGGCGCCGGAACCACCCGCTCGGCGGCAGTCCCGCGTCTCATGAGAACGTCAGGACGGAGCCGGGACGCTGAGGAGCCCGCTTCCCCCCGAGGTAACGGTCTTGAGTGCGACGATGTCGTTCTTCACCATGTTGGAGGGCAGCTTGGCGTAGTGCGTGTTGCTGCCGTACTGCTGGCCGTCGGTGACCAGCCAGTAGAGCATGTCAACCACCGCGGTGCCCTTGCTCTTGTCGGCCTGGTCCTTGTAAACCATCAGCCAACTGTAGCCGGTGATCGGTGCGCTGTCCTTGCCCGGCGCGTTGACGATGGAGAACTGTTGGGGCGTGACGTCCGGGAACTGCTTGGCGGCGGCGGTGGCGCCCGCCTCGCTGGGAATGACGAAGCTGCCGTCCTTGTTCTTCAGCGACGCTTGCGTCATGCCGGTCTGTAGCACGTAGGCGAGCTCGACATACCCGATCGCGCCCGGAGTCTGCTTGATCGTGGTGGCCACCGCTTCGTTGCCTTTGGCACCCTGACCGACCGGCCAGTTCACCGACTTGCCCTTGCCCGGGCCACCCTTCCAACCGGCGCTGACACTCGACAGGTAGTCCGTAAAGATGTAGGTGGTCCCGCTGCCATCGGAACGATGGACGACCGTGATCGCCTGGTTCGGAAGGCTGACGCCGCTGTTATCAGCGGCGAGCGCCGGATCGTTCCACTTCTTGATGTTTCCCAAGAAGATGCCGGCGATGGTATCGGGCGTTAGCTTGACCTGGCCGTTCGAGACCCCCGACAAGTTGTAGGCGAGCGATTCGGAGCCGAGGGTGGTGGCGATCTGCACCACATTGTCGGCGCCGCCGGCGGCGGCGAGTTCCGTCGACGACATCGGGACGTCGCTGGCGCCGAAGTCAACGGTTTTCTTGGTCAACTGCTGGATGCCGGCGCCTGAGCCGACCGACTGATAGTTGACGGTCACCTGGCTGAACTTCTGGTTGTAGGCATAGAAGGCGGCCGAGTAGAAGGGGGCGGGAAAGGTTGCGCCTGCTCCCGTGAGCGAGGCCGCTGGTGGCGTTGGTACGCCAGCGCCACCGGTAGACGGGTTGGTGCCTGTGGGACTACCCCCGCATGCCGTGAGCAGAAGAGCCGCACCGGCGGAAAGGGCAACGAGAACGGACTTCATGCTGGCGATGTTCCTCCTTCAGTGGCGCACGAATTGCCAGTCGAACGGATCCATCACCGATGCTAGGCACGCGTCGTTATCGCCTGGTGCGTGGCGGGTTAAGGCGAGGTTAACGGTCCTCGCGGAAGTCGCACTCGGACGATGGTTCCGGAGTCGCCGCTGCTCTCGGCGACGATGGTGCCGCCCTGGAGCTCAACCAGGTGCCGGGCAATCGAGAGGCCGAGCCCACTACCGGGCAGGCCCCCCCTTGAACGGTCCACCTTATAGAACCGCTCGAAGATGCGTGAGAGGTCACGCGAAGGAATGCCCGGGCCCGTGTCCCGTACGGTGAGCTCGACACGATCGCGGTCGACCCCAGCCGTAACCACCACCTCTCCGGCACGCGTGAACTTGAGAGCGTTGTCGACGATGTTCTGCAGTGCCTGATCGGTCTTGGCACGATCCCCGATGGCAGTGGCACCATCGGCGGAAGTCTCGGCCCGGAGTGCCAGCCGTCCAGCCGCCGCTCTGGCCTGAAAGCGATCGATGAGTGCATCGACGAGGTCGTCCAAGGAGAAGGGCAGCCGTTCGACTTCGATGCGCTCAGCATCGAGTACGGCGAGTTGATTCAGATTGAACACGATGTCGGCCAGCCGCTGAGTCTCCTGGGTGATGCGGTCAATGAACAACCGCGTGTCCCCCTCCGCCGGGAGCTGAGCGGAGAGGGTCTGTGCCGCCAGGTCCAGACCGGCTAGCGGCGTCCGAATCTCATGGGACAGGTTGGCCACGAATTGCTGCCGAACCGTCTCGAGGTGGCGCAGCCGGGTTACGTCTCGTGCCAGGAGAATCAAGGCCCCATCCTCATAAGGCACCGCACGGATCTGCAAGATGCGGCCCGTTCCGGGCGGTTCCACCTCGGCTGCATGCTCAAGCCCCGACTCGCGCGCTCGGAGTGCCAGCCCGTCGATTCGATGGTCTCTGACGACCTCAACCAGCGGGCGGCCAACTGGATGCACGATGTCTGGGAACATCAGCCTTGCCGCCGGGTTGAGCCACCGGACCTCCGTCCCGCTCAACAGGAGGGCGCCCTCTTCAACGTGATCGATGATCTCAGCGAGCATCGGCCGCGCCCGGGCGACATCCTCCGGAAGCTGGGGGTCCGTCTTTACAGGGGGCGTGCCACGATCAGCTCCCGGTCCCCGTCGCCAAAAGCGCGTCATCTTGGCCGAATGTAGCAGACGATCGGACCGTGCTCAATGAAAGGAAAAGCCGCTCCGGCAGGGGGAGAACCCGGGAGCGGCGGGGGACTTTCCGAGCGGCATCCATAGCTTGCGCCGCGAAAGTAAAGGTTCGGCTGGAGGATGGTTAGCAATTGGCTTCCCGCTTGCTTCCTTTAAGGTTGTCAGGGGACGTTCACGGTAGCGGAGGTGCATCATGCGGTTGAGCCTGGTACCCCAGGAGCGGCGGTTCTATGCCCTGTTCAAGAAGCAGGGAGAGTTGGTCAACGAGTCTCTCGAGCAGCTCCGCAACGGTTTGCTGGAGGGCCAGACGAGGCATCCGCGCCTCCGCGAGCTCGAACACGAGTGCGATGACGTGACCCACGAGATCTACAGCCTGATCAACCAAACGTTTGTGACGCCGTTCGAACGCGAAGACATCTATTCACTCGCGTCATCGCTGGACGAGGTCGTCGATCTCGCCGAAGAGGTCTCCGACAAGATCGACTTGTACCGGGTGAAGGAGATCACCCAATTCGCCCGACGAATGGGGGAGCTACTGGCCAAGGCGGGCAGGGAACTTCAGGATGCTGTGGCCAATCTGGAGGGTTTCAAGAACCTAGGCCCACACCAGCTTGCGATCCACAGCCTGGAGAACCAGGGGGACAGGGTCACGCGCGAGGCGCTGGCCGAACTCTTCACTGACGGCGCCAGCCCCAGCGACCTCGTGAAGTGGAAGGATCTTTACGACTTGCTCGAGACCACGATGGACCAGTGCGAACACGTGGCCAACGTCCTGGAAGCGACCTCGATCAAGAATGCCTGATCAGCTCCTACTCTTGGTCACGATCCTGATTGCGGTCGGCTTCGACTTCACCAATGGCTTTCACGACACTGCCAACGCCATCGCTACGTCAGTGTCGACGCGGGCGGTATCGCCTCGACTGGCGGTTCTAATCTCGGCGGTTCTCAACCTGGCGGGCGCGGTGATCACCGTGGTCTTCTTCCAGGCAAAGGTATCGAATACCATCGCCAAGATCGTCGCCTTCAAGGTCGGCCTCGTTGTCATCATCGCGGCCTTGATTGGCGCGATCGCCTGGAACCTGATCACCTGGTACCTGGGACTCCCGAGCAGCTCGACCCACGCCTTGGTGGGGGCGCTGAGCGGGGCCGCCATCGCGGCCGCGCACGGGTTAAGCGGCGTCAATGCCTCCGAGTTCTGGAAGACCGTGCTCTCCCTGGTCATCTCACCGCCGGCCGGGTTCATTCTCGCCACGATCGTCATGACGGTCTTGTTGGTGCTTGTCCATCGCGCGCGTCCGGTTCCCTTGAACCGAACGTTTCGCAGTCTTCAGAGTCTCACGGCGGCGCTCGTTTCCTATTCCCATGGAGCCAACGATGCTCAGAAAACGATGGCCGTCATCACCCTGGCGCTGGTGGCCACAGGTCATCTACAGAGCTTCCAGGTTCCGGTTTGGGTCGTTCTGCTGTCCGCCTCGGCAATCGCTTTTGGCACCTACGCCGGCGGATGGCGGATCATCAAAACGCTCGGCTGGCGCATTTACAAGCTGGATCCTGGTACCGGCTTTGCGGCACAGCTGACCGGAGCCGCCGTGATCCAGTTCGCGACCCAATTTGGGCTTCCCGTATCAACCACGCATGTGGTGACAGGCTCAGTGATGGGGGCTGGCGCTTCGCAACGGCTTTCGGCGTTGCGATGGGGCGTGGGGGCCAACATCGTCCTGGCCTGGGTGCTGACGATCCCGGCGGCTGCCCTGATCGCCTGGGTGGTTTACGCGATCCTCAACACGGCAGGGCTGCAAGGATAGCCGCCTGCGATCACGGCGCGGCGAGATATCGCGCGCCGGTGATGTTGCCACCCGTCTCATCCAACACCCAGGTCGATCCTTTCTCCATCTTCGCGCGAGCTCGCTGAACGAGCCCCTGGGCGATCAGGCCCTCGAGCAGTTCCTCCATCACGTCACCGTGGGTGCAGAGGACGAGGTTGCGCCCGCGATGCTTCTGGATCAGCCGCAGCACGCTCTCCCCGCCCGCACCTTCCTCCAATTCCTTGACGGGCTCGACGGAGAGCGTCCGTCGGGCACCCAGCGGCTCAACCGTTTGCATACAGCGGAGATAACCGCTGGAGAGGATCTTGTCGATCGGCTCGCCTTTGAGCATCTCGGCCAGCGCCTCAGCCTGGCGCCGGCCAGACTTCGTCAGCGGCCGCAGGCGATCGTCTCCGCTCCAATCGGATCGGTCACCCGCCTTGGCGTGGCGAATCACGTATGCAACGCCCATCAGGAAGGGGCGCTATCCGGTGGCCTCGAGGTCGAGGGCGCGCAACAGGGCACGATCGCGTCGGTAGCTGAGCAGGTCGACGGCCTCGTCGACTGTGACCCAACGAACCTCGTCGACCTCGGTTCCGGCCCGGAAGCGTCCGCCGACGACGTCCATCAGCCAGTAGCAGGCGACTTTGTCTCGACCCTTGTGGTCAGCATAAGCGGTGCAGCCGAGGGGCGCCACGAGCTTGCAACGAAGTCCGGTTTCTTCCTCGACTTCGCGCAACGCCGTCTCCTCGAGAGTCTCACCGCGGTCCACCTTGCCCTTGGGGAACGACCAGTCGTCGTATCCGGGGCGATGGACGATGGCCACCCGCATCGCGCCGCGTGACCCGTTCCGACGAATGACGCCGCCCGCGGCCCTCACCAGCTTGGCCTCGTCAACGCTCAAGATTCTTGCCGCCATGGACACCCCTTGTGCAATGTGTTGCTGCGACGATGGCTTGGTCGGCGCGACTCGCCTTATATCATCCACCTTCTGAGCCGCTTGCGGTCAAGTTTTTTCCAGGCAGTGTGCCACGCGGCCCGGTCACGTGCGGCCACCTCGCGCTCCAGGGCGGTGAGCTCACCCGCGACGAAGGCGCGCGCGCCCTTGCCGGCCTCCCGCAACCATCGCTGTGCGGTCACGCTGTCCTGGTGATCGCCGAGGACATCCTGCAGCGCGGCCGCGGCGTCGGCGGTGCGTGTTGCGATCTTTCCGGCGATCGGTTCGGCGGCCTCGGCCGCGTATCGCACCCGCTTTGCCAGGATCCGGATGCGATGCAACTCCGCATCGGCCGGTTGGTCGGGGAGTGCGGCGATGCCCGTTCGCAGCTGCTTCCAATCGCGTCGCGCCAGGCCCGGTAATACGAGCTCGGCGCGCGGCTGCGCGTCGGCGGTCAGGGCGGGAGCGCGCGAGGCCTCGACCAGCCGCTCGACCAGGTCGAGGTAGCGGTCCGAGCGCATGTCGAGCACCAGCCGGCCACGTGCCTCTTCGCTTTCCGCCTGGAGCTCGGTTGCAAGATCGGCCAGCGTCGCGGCGTCGTCCTCGGCCAGGGCGTTGCTTCGGGAGCGGACGCGTTGCGCCATGACCTGGCGGTCGCGGACGCTGCCGAGTCCCGAGCCGAGCCAGCGAAGGTCCTCGCGCAGGGCGTTGGCCCATTCACTGTCGAGCAAGGTTCGAAAGGTACGGAGTTGCGAGCGCAGGCGACGGGTCGCAACCCGGGCACGGTGCACGTCCTCGGGGTCATCGCCCAGCCGCACCCCGGGGTCGTGACGCATCAGGCTTGCGACCGACACGGCGATGGCGTGCCGCACCACCTCGCCCGCAGTCGACGCTGGCGTCAGCGCCAGCGGGTCCACTTCCGGCACGGCGGTCGCGCGCGCGCCGAGTGCCCGGACCAGCTTCGAAGTTGGATCTTCGTCGGCCGCTCCGGCACCGCGAAGGCGGGCGAGGATCGGGTCGAGCAGCCGGTCGGCCGACTGGTTCTTCAGCTCCACCTCCACCTCGCGGAAGCGGTTCTGCACGCGCAGGCCCTGGATCACCGAGACATCGTCATCGACCACCTCGGCGAGCAGTGTCCCGTCGCGGTTCTTGAGCTGGATCCGGCGACGCAGGGTCGAGAGGCTGGCGACGGGCACGAGGCTCGCACGCCGAACGTAGGCGATGACCAGCGAGACGGCGGCGTCAGGCGGCCGGCCCGCATCGCCCACGAATTCGAGCTCTCGGCGGGTGAGAGCCGGTCCCTCGCTGGTCGATGGCAACTTCAGCGTCCAACCTTCGCCTTGCCGGATCCGAAGGTTCGCGCCCCAACGGGCCAGGCGAAGGTCGGGGGTGTCGTAGTAGACGGTTTCAAGGCGCCGTTCATCGACGGGACTCGTTTCGACGGCGGCCGCGACGTCCTCGAGGTCGGGAAGCGAAAACGCCGACGGGACGGCGAGCTTGACCTCGCGCTCAAGCATCCGGCGCGGATCCGGTGGTCGCGGCCGCGCGCGCTTCAGCCAGTTGCTCGAAGACCTGTTGCGCGTTGACACCCCTGGCGGCCGGGTGCTTCGACCAGGAACCATCGGCGTGCAGGTCCCAGGCGAGCACGTCATCTTCGAGCTCGACATCGAGGATCTGGGCGAGCCGCTCCTGCAGCGCTCGATCCACGACGGGCACCATGGCCTCCACCCGCCGGTCGAGGTTACGGGGCATCAGGTCAGACGACCCGAGGTAGAACTCGGCCGCGACGGCGTCCGGGCCGAATCGAAAGATTCGCGAGTGCTCGAGGAAACGTCCCACCAGCGAACGGACGCGGATGCGGTCCGAAAGGCCGGGCACGCCGGGGCGCAGGCTGCACAGACCGCGGACGATCAGATCGATCTCCGTCCCGGACTGTGAGGCGGCATAGAGGGCCTCGACGATCTCCGGATCGACCAGGCTGTTGACCTTGAGAACGATGCGACCGCCACCGGGCCGAGCCGCCTCCCGACGGATGAGGCGGATGATGTTGGAGCGCAATCCCACGGGGGCGACCAGCAAGCGTCCGAAGCGGCGCTGGCGGCTGTAGCCGGTAAGGAAGTTGAACAGCTCCGAGACGTCAGAGCCCAGCTCGGGATCGGCGGAGAGGAGGCCGACGTCTTCGTAGATCTGCGCCGTCTTGGGGTTGTAGTTGCCGGTACCCACGTGCACATAGCGCTGGATCTCCTCCCCCTCTCGACGCACGACCAGCGCGACCTTGGCGTGGGTCTTGAGCCCGACAACGCCATAGACGACGTGAACCCCGACCTGCTCAAGTGCCTGCGCCCAGGCGATGTTCGCCTGTTCGTCGCCACGCGCTTTGAGCTCGACCAGAGCCACGACCTGCTTGCCGCTCTCGGCCGCCCGTATGAGCGCCCGGACGATGGGGCTCACCGGACCCGAGGTCCGGTAGAGCGTCTGCTTGATGGCGAGGACGTCGGGATCCCTGGCAGCCTGGTCGATGAACGCCTCGGCGGAGGTGGCAAAGGAGTCGTAGGGATGGTGGACGAGGATATCGCCGTCCTTGAGCGCGTCGAAAATATCTGCCTGCTCCACGCCGGCACCCTGAAGGCGGCGCTGCGTCACCGGGGTCCAAGGCTCGTCCTTGAGGTCGGGACGGTCCAGGGCGTAGATCGCCCACAGGCTGCTCAAGTCGAGCAGGCCGTCGACGCGGTAGACATCGGTCGGCTCTAGCTGGAGCTCGCGGACGAGCAGGTCGAGGACTTCGCCCGACATCGCGGCGTCGACTTCGAGGCGTACCACCTGAGCCCGGCGCTGCTGACGGCGCAACTCGCTCTGGATCGCAGCGAGCAGGTCGGCCGCCTCTTCGTCGACGAGGTCGAGGTCGGCGTCGCGTGTCACGCGGAAGGGATGCTGGCTGACGATTTCCATCCCGGGGAAGAGCATGTCAAGGTGCGCGGCGATCAGCTGCTCGAGCGGGACGAAACGCCCGCCATCGGGCAGGGGAATGAAGCGGGGCAGCAACGGTGGGACCTTGACGCGGGCAAAGCGCATCTGATGGCGCACCGGGTCGCGGACCATCACCGCCAGGTTGAGCGAGAGGTGGGAGATGTAGGGAAACGGATGCGCCGGATCGACCGCCAGCGGTGTGAGAACGGGAAAAATGCGGGTGCGAAACTCGGCAGCCAGGAAGTCACGGTCCGCCTCATCCAGGTGGGCGACCCTGGCGATCGAGACCCCGTGGTTCTCGAGCGCGGGCGCCACCCGGTGCGTGAAGAGACCGGTGCTGCGTTCGAGCAGGCTGCTCGCTCGCTCGTGGATGGCTCGCAGCTGCTCACCGGTGGTCATGCCATCGGGTGAGGTCTGGGGAAGAGCGGCATGCGCCTGCTCTTGCAGTCCGGCGACGCGGACCTGGAAGAATTGATCGACGTTCTCGCCCAGGATCGCGAGGAAGCGCACCCGCTCGAGCAGGGGCAGTGACTCATCTTCCGCCATCGCCAGGACACGCTCATCGAAATCGAGCTGGGAGAGCTCGCGGTTGATGTAGTGCGCGGGAGCCGGAGGTTGCGCCGGCGCCGGCTGGGCGGAGGGCTCGGATGCGACCGTCGCATCCTGAACCGTGGGGGCCGAAACAGGCGAAAATTGGCCGGACAGTGATGTCGAAGCAGCCTGCGTGGCCGAAAACGTTACAGATTGGAGTGCTGCTTCCCCCACCCAATCAGTATAGGGAGGGCAACCTCAAGGATCGCCTAGCAGCCTCATCCAGGCGGAGACCTCCGGCGTCCGGCTTACGCGCGCTCGAGGAGCCAGTCCATGGCGGCCTCACCCGCGCTGAGGACCGAAACGTGGCCGTCGTCCGGACGCAGCCAAAGCTCTGCCGAGCGGATCTGACGCGCGAGCCACCTGCCGTGCGACTGAGGCGCGATACGATCCTGGCCGCCCTGCACGATCAGGACCGGCGAGGGAATTGACTCCGGCTCAAATCCCCACGGCGCCACGTACGCCAGGTCGTCGTCCACCATCCCCTCCGTGCCGTCGTCGAGGGCTCGCCCTGCGACCTTTCCCAACCATGCCCATGCACCCTTGAGGGCGGCATGATCGGCCGGCGTGAATATTTCCGGGTCGAACTCGGTGGATCCCAGGTGGCGCTCGAGTGCGTCGCGGCCGGCAGCGGCCGCGCGCAACTCCGCAGCGCCGGCGGCCCCCATGCCCGCGAACCAATCCACGTCGACGGCATCGAATGGCGCGAGTCCGGAGACGGACACCGTGCCGATGACGCGCGCCGACAGGAGCGCGCTGCATGCCAGAGCGTGCGTCGCTCCACCTGAGTGGCCCATGACGGCGAAACGGTCGAGACCCAGCGCGTCAGCCATGGCCCCGACGTCTGCCGCTGCCGATGCGACGTTGCGGCCGGGGCGGGAGGTCGATCTGCCATACCCAGGCCGATCATGCGACACCCAGCGGATGCCGCGCTGCGCGGCAGATGGGAGCAGCGGCTCGGGCGGCTCGCCAAGATTCGGCGTGCCATGGTGCCAGACAATCGTGAGGCGGGCATCGGCACCATCGGACCAGGTGTCGTAAACATGCAGACGGCCACCGTCGCTCAGCTGGAGCTCGCGCTGGTTCACCGCGATCGTGTCAGGAACGCTTGTACTCCTGCACCGCCCACAAGTTGCCGTCGGGATCCTCAAAGAAGACGTAGCGAGAGCCTGGAGAGCCTTCCGGTCCGAGCTGTTGGACGGCGCCGACCGGGACTCCGCGGCCGGCGAGCGCCTCGCGGGCGGCATCGATGTCCTGGACGACGAGCTGCACGCCCTTGACCGAGCCGGGCTTTCCGAGCGGCAGGCCCTCGCCGATCACAACCGAGCAGGCCGAGCCCGGGGGCGTCATCTGCACGACGCGCATTCCCGCGTTGGGGCGCACGTCGTTGTCGAGATGGAAGCCGACCTTCTCCGTGTAGAAGGCTTTCGCGGCATCGACGTCGGAGACTGGGATGGGAACGACCTCGAGTTTCATTTCGACGGCGGCGGCGAAGGTCGCGCTCTACCAACTGAGCTACTCCCGCTCGGCAAGCCGGATTTTAGCATCGCCTTTCCGCAGTTCCTGGCACATCGGCCAGATGACCACGATCAACTCCGCGATGCGGGCGGCGGTCCGCTTGACCTGGGCGGCGTCGAAGACCTCGACCGCGGTGGTCTCGTACAGCCGGACCCAGCCGCGATCCCACGGCTCCAGGTCGAGCTGCTGGCCCAAGCGAGCCTTGATCATCAGCAACTGCCGCGCCAGCCCGGCTGCGATCCGGTCATTGGTGGCCGGCTCCGCCTCGAGGTGAAGCCCCAACTCGAGCCGGCCGGTATTCGCGTGCCACCAGGCCTCGAAATGCAGCTTCGGGTCCCCGAAGAACCACTGGGCCTGGCTCGAGCGCGCCCGGTGACTGACCCCCTTCAGGCGGGCCGGAAGCGCCGCCTCGACCAGCGGGGGCAGCGCCCGGAAAAAGCCGGCCGTCCGAACGAATCGCCGTTCTCGGTGCGTGGATTGACCTCGCATGGCGGACCGAGCCGGCACCTGGCGCCCTAGCGCGCGGCCGCGGGAGTGCCCGACTCGTCGCCGCTGACCGCGGTCTTGACCATCGCGCTGTAGCGGTCGGCGAGCGCCCGCGCCTTCTCCGAATCCTCCATGCTGACGATGATGTGGTAGCGGGGCATGTCGGGATCCGGCAGCACCAGCACCCAGCCGCCGTCGACAAAGACCTTGATGCCGTCGGCCAGGTCGACCGGCTCGTCACGGTGCAACTCAACCATGGTGCGCATCACGCGGCCCTTGGCATCCCAGGGCACCGACTGCTCCCGGTGCTCGTAGGCGGCGCGCGGAACCTCCTTTCGGATCGCCGAAATCGCCCTCCCGTCGCTCGCCAGCAACTCCAGCACCTTGATCAGGGTGAAGATCGCGTCGAAGCCCAGCAGGTGATCGGGGAACACATAGCCGCCACTGCCATCCGACGCCAGCCTGGCCTGATGCTGTTGGGCGGCCCGCAGCAGGGACGAAGGCTCACCCTTGCCCGGCACGAAGTTCGATCCGGGGAGCTGACGGACGAGCGCCCCGATCGTCTGCGGCACGGTCGCGGGCGCCAGCAGCACCCCCGGTTTTGCCTTGAGCACCAGCATCGCCACGACGCCGAGCGCCTCGTGATGATCGAGGACGCCGCCCTGCTCGTCGATCAGGTAGATCCGCTCCGATCCATAGTCGATGTAGGCGCCCAGCTGGCAGCCGAGCGTCCGGGTGATCAATGCCGACTGCCGGCGAGCCTCGTCGAAGGCCTCCTTCGTCTTCGACTGGTAGGTCTCGTCGAAGCCGGCGTTGAGCGGGATCGCTTCGATGTTCAGCTCCTTGAACAGCCGGGGCAATACCAGCGAGGCGCTCCCGTGGTCGAAGTCGATCAATACCTTGAGGTGGCCCCGGCGCACGGTCTCGACGTCGATCAACGCAATCAGCCCGTCGATGTAGGAGTCGACGGCGTCCTGGGTATAGGTGATGTCGCCCATCTCGTAGAAGTGGACGCGCCGGATGTCTTCGCGGAAGAAGACGTTCTCCAGCTTTCGCTCCGCTTTCTTGTCGAGGACGACGCCCTTGCTGTCGAACAGCCGGATGTCGGCGGAACGGCTGTCGAGGGGCGACATCTGGATGTGGAACGCGCCGGCCACCGGGTGCTCGCGCGCATAGAACTGCACCACCGGGATAGGCAGCTCGCTGAGATCGATGATCGAGGCGCCCGACGACATCATGCCGGCGATCATGGCGCGCTTGATCATGCGCGAGGGCCGCTGACCGTCGCGGGCTGCCCCGATCGCGGAGCCCTTCGGGTACAGGTTGGCAAACGAGGCCCCCAGGCGGGCACAGTACTCAGGCGTCAGCTCGATGTTGACCAGGCCGTTGATGCCATAGGAGCTGAAAAGCCCACGCTTGTAGTGGCCGGCCCAGATGATGCTCTCGTGCACGGTCGACCCCGGCTCGATTTCCTTGTCGGGCCAGATCTTGACCCCGGCATCGATCGTCGATCCCTCGCCGACGACAACGTCGTCACCGATCACCGCCCCTTCCTCGAGCAGGCAATTGTTCTTGATGGTGACGTGCCGGCAAACAATCGCCTGCCGCAAGCGTGAGTTCTCCCCGATGTAGGTGTAGGTCCAGATGATGGAGTTGCTCATCTTCGTGTTCTCATCGACGACCGAGAAGTTCCCGACGCAGACCGGCCCATTGATGAAGACGCCCGCCTTGAGCTTGCATTCGTTGCCGATATAGGCCGGACCGTTGATCTTCACGTCGTAACCGATCTCGACGTTCTCGCCGATCCAGACGTTGCCGTGGCGGCGCTCGCCCGAAATCTCGACATCGACACGTCCCTCGAGGGCATCCCAGTTCGCCTGGTAGTAGGTCTGGATGTTGCCGATGTCGCACCAGTAGCCGGGCACCAGCTGGCCGTAAAGCGGCATGGCGTTGGCGAGCATCTTGGGAAAGACGTCGCCGCTCCAGTCGACCACCGTCGCTGGTGGCATCATGTCGAGCACCTTGGGCTCGATGACGTAGATCCCGGTATTCACCTGGTCCGAGAAGACCTCACCCCAGGAGGGCTTTTCGAGAAAGCGCTTGATCGTCCCATCGGGATTGGTGATCACCACGCCGTACTCGAGCGGGTTCGGCACCGAGGTCAGCACGATGGTCGCCGCGGCGCCCTTTTCCTCGTGGTAGCGCATCACGGCGCCCAGGTCGATGTCGGTGAGGGCGTCGCCGCTGATGACGATGAACGGCTCGTCCAGGAATTCCTGGGCGTTCTTGACGCTGCCCGCCGTCCCCAGCGGGCTGTCTTCCACGACGTAGGTGAT
>WNFW01000902.1_pt1 | contig 19679 bp, 17 predicted proteins | sample 5400131 | NCBI WGS metagenome assembly WNFW01 (sample SAMN13153362, study PRJNA577476) | soil metagenome | isolation source: 20 cm soil or saprolite under grassland replicate 1 | place: USA:California | collected 2016-06-15 | reverse complement strand
CGCCCTGCGGCAGCCCGATCACGGGGGACACCTGGAATCCGCGCAGCGACACGTCGAGCTGGGCCGTCGCGCCGAGCTCGTCCGAGGTCGTCACACCCGGGAGCTGCTCGAGGGCATCCGCGAGCGAGCGTACCCCGCGCGCGTCGAGGGCCTGGACGTCGAGCGTGGCGGTGCGTCCCGCGAGGCCGCGCGCCAGCTCGCGTACGGTGGGGAGCCTGACGCCCGTGACGACGACGGGAGGGAGCGAGGTCGTGTCTTTAAGGGTGGAATCGGGCTGCTGAGCGCGGGCGGGCGGCGGCCCCAGAGCCAGCACCATCGCGCCCGCCAGCAAGTGCGGAATGCGGAGTGCGGAATGCGGAATCGGAGGGCGGGCGTCGACTCCGCACTCCGCACTCCGCACTCCGCACTCAGTTGAACGCATTGAGGCCGGTAATTTCCTGTCCGAGGATCAACGTGTGCACATCGTGCGTCCCCTCGTACGTGTACACCGACTCCAGGTTGGCGAGGTGGCGCATCGCTTGATACTCCGCCAGGATGCCGTTGGCGCCGAGCAGGCGGCGCGTCTCGCGCGCCACGTCGGTGGCGATGTTCACGTTGTTGCGCTTGGCGAGGGACACCTGCTGCGGCGTGACCTTCCCCTGGTCCTTGAGCCGCCCCAGCTGCAGGCACAAGAGCTGCGCCTTGGTGATCTCGGTGAGCATCTCCGCGAGCCGCGCCTGCTGCAGCTGGAAACCGCCGATCGGCTTCCCGAACATCAGGCGGTTCTTGGCGTAGCTCACCGCTTCGTCGTAACACGCCATCGCGGCGCCGACCGCCCCCCACGCGATCCCGTAGCGCGCCTGGGTGAGGCACATGAGCGGGGATTTGAGGCCGCCGGACTCGGGCAGCAGCGCGTCCTTCGGGATGCACGCATCCTGGAGGACGAGCTCGCTCGTGTCGCTCGCGCGCAAGGACAGCTTCCCCTTCTGGTCCTTGGCCGAGAAGCCCTTCGTGTCGGTGGGCACGATGAAGCCACGGATCGAGTTCACGTCGTCGAGCTTACCGGTCTTGGCCCACACGATCGCCGCCTGCGCTGTGGAGCCGTTGGTGATCCACATCTTGGCGCCGTTCAGCACCCAGCCGTCCTTCGTCTCCTTCGCGACGGTGATCATGCCGCCGGGGTTCGAGCCGTAGTCGGGCTCGGTGAGCCCGAAGCAGCCGATCACCTCGCCCGCCGCCATCGGGGGCAGCCAGCGCCGCTTCTGCTCCTCCGATCCGAAGGCGTAGATCGGATACATCACCAGGGCGCCCTGCACCGATGCGAACGAGCGGACACCCGAATCGCCGCGCTCGAGCTCCTGCATGATCAGCCCGTAGGCCACATTGTTGAGCCCGGCGCAGCCGTACTCCTCCGGCAGATTGGCGCCGAACAGGCCGAGCTCGGCCATCTGGGGAACCAGCTGCTTGGGAAAGCGACCCTCCACGTAGTGCTCACCGATGATCGGCATGAGTCGCTCGTCGATCCAGGAGCGCACCGTGTCGCGCACGGCGCGCTCCTCCTCGGAGAGCAGGCTGTCGACGTCGTAGAAGTCGACGCCCTGGAATTTGGGTGCCATATGTGCCTCAACTCGGGTGGTCCGGTCACGGTGCGTGTACCCCGGGGCACGGCCCCGGGGTTGGTCGACCCGTTGCAACGCCTCGTATGGGTGGGCCAACCCCGGGCCCATGGCCCGGGGCTCACAAAACTAACCCTGGGGTGGGGTCAGCGCAGCGCGGCGGGCGCGGTCTGCGCTTGGGCGGCGCCGCCGCCCCGCGCGAACGCGGCGGTATCCGACGCGCGAAACTTGCCCTCGCCGTCCCACCGGAAAAACGTGATGTGGACCGCCGTCGGGTCGATCGTGACGAAGTTGAAGCTGGGCGCACGCCCGCCGCGGGTGCGGCGGCACAGCGTGCTCGCCGTGGAGACGACCACCCGGCCGTCCAGGACGTCGGCGTCTTCCTGGTGATCGTGGCCGCACAGCACCACCTCGGCGCCGCACGCCGCGATGCGGCGCTGCGCCCGGCGCCAGCGCGCCAGGCCCATGCGCCCGGAGATCTCGCCGCGTAGCACGTTGTGGTGCAGGGCGAGCACCCGGGCCTGCTCGGGTGGCGCCGCGGCGAACACGCCCCGCACTCGCTCGACCTCACGCTTGGGGAGATGACCTTTCACGGCGAGGTCACGCGGGCGCAGGGTGAGCGACCCCCAGGCGACGCCGTGCGACGTGAGCGCGCCCGCGATCACGGCGCCGGGAATTGCGAGCGTGGGCGTCAGCTCGTCGCCGAAATAGCGCGCGTATTTCGCGTACAGCGGCCGCTTCCCGAACGGCAGCAACGGGCGCGTCCACCAGCAGACGTCGTGGTTTCCCGGGATCACGTGCACCGGCGCCGTGCGCGCCGCGAGCTGCACCAGGGCCCGCGCCCGCTGGAACTCGCCGTGGCGCGCCCGCTGGGACACATCGCCCGTGATCACCACCGCATCGGGCCGCAGGTCGGGGATCATGCCTTCGAGCGCCTCGATCTGCGCGATGCGGGCGAGGCCACCGAAGTGCAGGTCGGAGACGTGCAGCAGCTGGACCGTCACGACTCCGCCTGCACGGTGTAGGTGAGGGTGGCATCCCCGTTCGGCGGCACGCTCACTCGGAATCGCACCTCCGCGGCGGAGAGCTTTTCGGCGGGGAGGCTGCTCTCGGTGACCCGCCAGACGCCGAACCGTGCCTCGCGCACGTCCACCGACACGGGCTGCGATTTGGCGTTGGTGATCGTCACCTTATAGGCGGCGGTGATCCGCTGCCGCGCGGGCAGGCCGCGCTTCGGCGGCGGGATCGGCTCCTGGCCGTAGTCGGTCTGCACCCGCTCGGCGGTGACGTCGAACGCGTCCCCGGACTGCACGCGCACGTCACGCCCCGGCGCGGTGTGATCGCTGCGCGCCTCTCCCACGAGCTGCAGCCGGCCGGCGGAGTCGGCCTGGAACACCTGCACGGTGCCACCGGGGAGGGGACGCTCACCGAACGCCGTCCCGCGCGATCGCTTGAGCGTATACCATACTTGCACCGGCACTCTGTTGGGTTCGGCAGGCGACTGCTGGACGAAGCCCTGCCACGGCAACGCGCCCGGGACGACGAACTCCTGTGTGTACGCGACGCCGGAGGCCGGGAACAACGCGACCGTGACGGGGACGCCGGGCGTGAGGGAGAGCCGCCCGGGGAGTTGATACACGTGCGTCTCCCCCACGGCCTCCTGGCCGGCCTCCCCCCCACCGACCACCACCTCCGAAAGCTGCACCGCCCCGCGCCGGAGCCACGCCCCCGTGGGCGGCGCACCGACCCGAGCACGATTGATGGAGCCCGCGACCAGCTGTACGTCCGCGCTGTCGACCCGGAGTGAGTCGGTTGTGACCGTCGCCGCGCCTGAGACCTGACACTTGGCGCCCGCCAAGATCACCTGGTACACGGCCTCCCACCGTGCCGCGCCGATCATGACGTACGCGAGGTCGGTGCGCGGCCGGTTACGGGTCGCTTCGAGCGTCACGGTCGCCTCCGGCATCGTGCGCACCAGCTCCGCCGGGAACAGGGGCTCCCCAGGCTCGGACAAGAGGAAGCGCCCGTCCGGCAGGCGGTACTGCGGCGGCGCGACGCGGACCACCGTGGCGCGCACCGTGTCCGCGCCGCCGCCGGCGCGTGGCCGCACGAAGCCGAGCGTCTGCCCGATGGCGCGCTCCATGGCCGCCGCCTGGCCGGTCGCCGGCCGGGCCGTGGCCGACACGAAGGCCACCGCGGTGTCCGGGGAAAACAGCGTCGCCGGATCGAGTCCCTCGAGCTTCAAAGTCAGCGTGTTGCGGCCCTTCTCGAGCGGCTGGGGCAGCGTCCGCCGCACCACGACCCGCCCGTCGCTATAGATGGATAACGACGTCTGTGCGGCGAGCGGCGCCATTCCGGCGACGACCGCGACGACTAAGGACGCCGTGATTTGAGCCATTCGAGCGCAATCCTCTGCACGATGCGAAACGTCAGCACGTACCATGCGACTGCCGCCACGGCGCCCACCGTGCGCGCCGTGGTCTGCGACGCCGGCGCCACGGCCCTGAGGGTGAGGATCAGATACCCCACAACGAGCAGGGTAGTGACGATGGCCACGAGACGCCCTATCCGTGACGCCTTCCGCGCGACGTCTCTCGTACATTTCGCGCACAACTCGCCCAAGGCAATCCCCGGGGTGATTTCCCCGCAGCGGGCGCACGGATGGCTAGACCCGGTGGGCCACAGCCCGGGCGAACTCAGTTGTGGAAGCACTGCCCCCCAGATCCTTGGTCCGGACGTTGTCCTTCACGATCACCGTTTCCAGCGCGCGACGCAGCCGGCCGGCTTCCTGCAGCTGGCCGATGTGATCGAGCATCATCGCGGCCGCGAGCATCTGCGCGGCGGGGTTGGCGATGCCCTGCCCCGCGATGTCCGGCGCCGAGCCGTGCACGGCCTCGAAGATCGCCGCCTGCTCGCCGACGTTCGCGCCGGGCGCGAGCCCCAGCCCGCCCACCAGTCCCGAGGCCTCGTCCGAGAGGATGTCGCCGAACAGGTTGGTGGTGACGATCACGTCGAACTGGGCCGGGTTGATCACCAGCTGCATGGCGGCGTTGTCCACGATCTTGTCGTCCGAGGCGATCTGCCCCTGGTACTCGGCCGCGATCTGCTTGGCGGTCTCGAGGAACAGCCCGGACGTCGCCTTGAGGATGTTGGCCTTGTGCACGATCGTCACTTTCTTGCGGCCGTGGCGGCGCGCGTACTCGAACGCGTAGCGCACGATCCGCCGGCAGCCGTCCCGCGTCATCACCGAGGTCGCCTGGGCGAGCGCCTTGGGGTCGTTCCCGACCTTGAACGTACGGTCCATTCCCACGTACAGGCCCTCGGTGTTCTCGCGCACGATGACCAGGTCCACGTCGACGTAGCGGCCACCGGGCACGATCGACTTGACGGGCCGCACGTTGGCGTAGAGCTCGAACTCCTGGCGCAGCGCCACGTTCACCGAGCGGTACCCCCCGCCCACCGGCGTGGTGAGCGGCCCCTTGAGGGCGAGCCCGGTGCGCCGGATCGAGTCCGACGTGGCCTTCGGCAGCGGCGTGCCCGCTTTCTCGACGGCGCTCATCCCGCCGTACTGCTCGTCCCAGTCGAACGCCACTCCCAGCGCAGCGAGCACGGATAGCGTCGCTTCCGTAATCTCGGGCCCGATGCCATCGCCGGCGATGAGGGTCGCCTCACGCGTCACGGCAGCCCCGGCGTGAGGCTCTTGACGGCGCGCGTGAGCGCCGTCCAGGGATCGTCCCCCTCGCCCCGCGCCACGGTGCGGAACCCGACCCGGCCGGTGCGGACGTCCACCATTACGATGGTGAGTTCGGCGGTCGCTAGGCCGCGAGGTAGGGGCGCAGCATGCGGCGCCCCTACACTTCCCGCCCCAGTCGTCGCCCGCCTGTACACGAGCCCTGCCGGCACCAGCATGAAGCGTCCGCCCCCCGCCCCCACCAGCGCGGCCAGCGTGCGCAGCTCGTTGCGGAGCGGATCGGGCACCATCTCTTCCCGTCCCCCGCCCCGCAGCAGGATGGACGTGCCCATCTGATCGGGGTCGGGCGCGATCCCCGGCGCGCGCCGGGCGGCGCGCCGCAGGTCGTCGGGGAGCAGCCACGTCACTTCCGGAGCCCGCTCCTTGAGCAGCGAGCCAATCACGCTGTCGGCCCGGGCGAGCGCCGTGCGCCGCGCGCCCACCAGAACCTGCCAATGGAGCGAATCTTCGGCGACCACGAGGGTGAGGGGCGTGATGGCCACCTGCTGCGCCGCGATGCCGGCGGTGGGGAGGGGCACGGTCGGTGCCGGCTCCTCCACGTGCTGCTTGCCGCCGCAGCCGGTCACCGTCGCGGCGACAACCGCGCACCGCGCACCGCGCACTAAGTAGTTGTTTTTCAAAGGATTAGTCACGGCGCGCAATATCGTGTCCGCGCCGTGGTTTTTCAAGAACCGAGCGTGAGTCCCCCGTCCACCACGATTACCTGTCCCGTCACGTGGCGTGCCTCCTCGCTGCACAGGAACACGATCACGCGCGCCACGTCTTCCGGCTCCGCCACCCGGCCCAGCACCGACTCGTGCTCGGCGCGCTCCAGCACCTCGCGCGGCAGCTTGGCCAGGAGGTCCGTCTTCACGAACCCGGGGGCGACGGCGTTCACGTTCACGTTGGACGGCCCCAGGTCCACGGCCGCCGCGCGCGTGAGCCCGATGAGCGCCGCCTTGCTGGCGGCGTAGTTGGCGATGCCGAATCCCGGACGAAAGGCCTGATGGCTGGCGACGTTGACGATCTTGCCGTAGCGCTGGGCCCGCATGGAGCCGGCCACGGCCTGGATACAGTTGAACGCTCCGGTGACGTTGGTGTCGAGCACTTCCTGCCACGCCTCGGGGCTCAAGCGCCACAGCGCGCCGTCGTGCGCCACGCCGGCGTTGTTGACCAGGTAGTGCACTCCTCCCAGACGTTCTCGCACGGCGGTGACGAACTTCTCGACCTCGGCGTGGTCGCGCACGTCGCAGCGGGCGCAGTACACCGGCACGCCGAGGGCGCGGATCGCGGTCTCGGTGAGCAGCGCCTGGGCGGCGACGTCGCGGTCGGGGAGGTCGACGTAGTTGATCGCCACCGCCACACCGCGTTGCGCGAACTCGAGCGCGGTGGCGCGGCCCAGGCCCGTCGCCCCGCCTGTGACCACCACGACGCGCCCGTGGATCGTCTCGGCGAGGCGCTGCTGCTGGGTCTGCGGCTCCATCGCTGGCGTGGTGACGCGAGTCGCCTCGCGCGCGGCCGTGAGCCAAGGGGTGGTCGGCGTCAAGCTTTCGAACCTATGTTCGAAATTGAACATCGGCAAGGCGCGCCGTAACTTAGGCGGCATGAACCGGCTGGTCTCGATGCTCGTGTGGGGCGGAATTTCTGCCCTCGCCGCGGCCGCGTTCGGCGTGCTCGCCTTGTCGCGCGGCGAGAGCGTGAACGCCGCGTGGCTCCTGACCGCGGCGCTGTGCAGCTACGCGGTGGGATACCGCTTCTACAGCCGGTTCCTCGCCGCCCGGGTGTTCGGGCTGGATGACCGCCGCGCGACACCCGCCGAGCGACACAACAACGGACGCGACTTCGTCCCCACGAACAAGTGGGTGCTGTACGGGCACCATTTCGCGGCGATCGCCGGGGCGGGGCCGCTGGTGGGTCCGGTGCTGGCGGCGCAGTTCGGCTTCCTCCCGGGCACGTTGTGGCTCGTGATCGGCGTCGTGCTCGGGGGCGCGGTGCAGGACTTCACGATCCTGTTCTGCTCGCTCAGGCGCGACGGCAAGTCGCTCGGCCAGATGGCCAAGGAAGAAGTGAATCCGGCCGCGGGCGCCACCGCGATGCTCGCGGTGCTTTTCATCATGATCATCCTGCTGGCGGTGCTGGCGTTGATCGTCGTCAATGCCCTCCGGGCGTCGCCCTGGGGATTGTTCACGCTCGCGTGCACGGTACCGATCGCGCTGCTGATGGGGTGGTGGATGAAGCGGTGGCGCCCGGGCAAGGTGGGCGAGGCGTCGGCAGCGGGAGCCGTGCTGCTGCTGGGCGCGCTGGGTGCCGGGGGCTGGGTGGCCGGCCAGCCGCAGCTCGCCCCGCTGTTCACGCACAGCGCCACCGCCCTCACGTGGATGATGGTGGCCTACGGGTTCATCGCTTCGGTGCTGCCGGTGTGGATGCTCTTGTGCCCGCGCGACTACCTCTCGACGTTCCTGAAGATCACCACCATCCTGGTGCTTGCGGTCGCCATCCTGGTGATCCTGCCGCCGCTCCGCATGCCGGCGCTCACGCCGTTCGCCACGCTCGGCGAAGGTCCCGTGTTCGCGGGCAAGCTGTTCCCGTTCGCGTTCATCACGATCGCGTGCGGCGCGATCTCGGGATTCCACTCGCTGGTCGCGTCCGGCACGACGCCGAAGATGATCGCGCGCGAGTCCGACGCCCGCATGATCGGCTACGGCGGCATGCTGATGGAGTCGTTCGTGGGCGTGATGGCGATGATCGCGGCGTGCACGCTCGACCCCGGCGTGTATTTCGCGATGAACACCACACCGGCGGCGCTGGCGCAGGCCTCGCAGGCGTTGAGCCAGGCGGGCTTCGTGGTCACACCGGAGACGATGCAGGCGCTCGCCGGGCGCATGGGGGAAGCCACACTCGTTGCCCGCTCGGGCGGCGCGCCTTCGCTCGCCGTCGGCATGGCGCAGATCTTCGCGAGCGTCACGGGCGTGTTGGGTGGCGGGAGCCGCACCTTCGACGCCCTGTGGTACCACTTCGCCATCATGTTCGAGGCGCTGTTCATCCTCACGACGATCGACACCGGAACGCGCGTGGGGCGGTTCATGCTGCAGGAGATCGTGGGGCACGTGTGGCCCCGGTTCGGCGAAACGTCCTGGTATCCCAGTGTGATCGCGTCCAGCGCGTGCGTGGTCCTGGGGTGGGGCTACTTCCTGTATCAGGGCGTCGTCGACCCGCTGGGCGGGATCAATTCATTGTGGCCGCTGTTCGGGATCGCGAACCAGCTGCTCGCCGCCGTGGCGTTGTGCGTGGGCACCACGATTCTCATCAAGATGGGCCGGCAGCGGTTCGCGTGGGTCACACTCGCGCCGCTCGCCTGGCTCGTGGCGGTCACGATGACGGCCGGGTGGCAGAAGGTGTTCTCGGCCGATCCGCGCTTGGGGTTTCTGGCGCATGCCGCGTCGCTTGCCGGGTCGGCCGACCCCCACGCCGGACGGCTGGTCTTCAACGACCGCCTGAACACGTTCGTGGCGCTGTTGTTCATGGTCGTCGTCGGCGTGCTGATCCTGACATCGGTGCGGGAGTGGTGGCTGGTGCTCTCGGGCCGCAAGCGGGCGGAGACGCACGAGACGCCGTATGTGGAGAGGGCGTATGCGACGGGAGACTGAGGGCGGCACAGGGCGGCAGAAGGCGGCAGAGGGCGGCAAAGGTTGGCGCCGCGTTCTGCGCCGGATGCTCGGCATGCCCGACTACGAGCTGTATCTGGAGCATTGTCAGGCCGCGGGGCACGAGCCTCGATTGAGCGAGCGGGAGTTCGTCGCGGAGTTCTTCGAGGCGAAGGGGAAGGGTGTGCGGTGCTGCTAGTCGCAGTCGCGCGGATGTGACTCTCGGTCCAGCCTGGCTCGCCCTGTGTATCGCGCTCGCGATTCACGTGGTAGACGAGGCCCTGACGGATTTTCTGTCCGTGTACAATCCGGCCGTGCGGGCCATCCGAGCACGATTTCCCTTCCTGCCGCTCCCGACCTTCACGTTCCCCGTCTGGCTCGGCGGGCTGATCACGGTCACGATCGTGCTGTTCGCGCTGTCCCCGGCGGCGTTTCGCGGGGAGCCCGTGATGCGGCCGGCGGCTTACGTGTTCGGCGTCGTGATGGCGGGGAACGGACTGCTCCACCTGGTCGGGTCGGTCTACATGAGGAAAGCGATGCCGGGGGTGTACTCGGCGCCGATCATTTTGGCGGCGGCCGTCTACCTGCTGGCAGCGGCGCCGTAGCAGCACGCCTGCCCATCAAAACAGGTGATGCCTGACGATGCCCCGAACCCCAGGCTCTATGTGCTCACGAACGCGGCCGACGCCACGCTCCCAGACCTGGCGGGAACGAGAGTGCGCTGGCCGGCCGGGGCCGCCTACCAGTGGCTCGTCGGGAAATACTTCCCCCTCGAGTCGGTCGACGAAGCGGCGGGCGATTGGTTCTGGGGCTTCGATTCTGGGGATCGCGGCTGGACGGGCTCGGAGGTCCACAGTTTCACCACTAAGACGGTTGCGGGCACAGCGCTCCGCGGGCCGATAGGGAGTCCGAATGCGCACCCGGCAGAAGGCCTAGGCCGGCCCCGTCGTTCGATGCTGCCACCGGGACTGACCGGAAACGGGCCGGAGCGATAGCGAACGGACACAGACCGAGCGCGCCGCCGATTCACGAGCCCCGAGCCAAGAGCCTTTGGAAGCGCGGGTGGCTCCGCAGCGGATCCCAGGTGGGATCGATGCGCAGCCACGGGACGGTCAGGTGTCCGGGAAGGGAGAGGAGGCGCTCGATCTCGGTGACGGCGGCGTCGTGCTCCCCTACCATCGTATAGATCCGAGCCAAATCCCACGCGCGATAGTACCCTCGGTACGCCTCCTTGCCGACCGGCATGAGCTCGACGGCCGTCTGGCCTTCTCGAATCGCCTCCAGTCTGCGGCCGAGGCCGGCATAGGCGATTCCCAGGGCGCTATGCAACCGGGGATCGTCGGGCCGTTCCTGAACCTTTTTGGAGGCATAGGCTCGTGCCGAGTCGTAGTAGGTTCGCTCCATGTCGTGACGACGCGTTAAACCATAGAGCTGTGCGCAAAGCTGGGCTCTCGGGATAAACCGAAACTGGTCCTGTATGACCTCCGGATTCCCCCGCGCGAGTTCTCCAAGCGCGGCGTCGTACTCGTGCTCGAAGACATCGACCAGCACTCGTTCGAAGACGATGAGGGGATTATCGGCGACGCCGACGGACCGCGCCTCATCGAGCACCGCCCGAGCACGGTGCGTGTCGCCGTACCCGCGCAGGTACATCCCTGCTTTCCAGAAGTAGGGTGAGAACCAATCCGGCAAGACCGCGATGGCGCGATTGTAGAGGGGCTCGGCGCGCGCAAAATCGCGCAAGCGCTCGTAGGTCTGTGCATAGCTGTCCATCACGATGGGGGAACCCGGATCGAGCTGCAGAGCCCTCTCGAACTCTGCCAACGCCCCCTGGACGTTCCCTTGCCGGTTTTGGATGGTCGCTCTGAGCAGGTATATGGTCATGTCGCCGGGTCGAATCGCTGCCGCGGCATCGAACTCTCGGAGGGCGCGGTCGTACTCCATCGTTCCCAGGAGGTAGAAGCCCAGCGCCCGGTGTCCTTCCGGAAGCCCGGGGGCCAGCTCGAAGGCTTTGTCCGCCGCGTGCTTCGCCTTCGCTCGGCCGTCCGCTGACCGGTCGTAGTAAAACCAGTACATCCGCGAATGCACCTGGGAGAGCTCGGCATAGGCGAGCGCGAAGTCGGGATCGAGCTCCACGGCCTTCTCGTACATTCGCAACGCAGTCCGGGTGAAGCGTTCCTCCGTGCCGCGATGCATGTAATCCTTTCCGCGCAAGTAGTAGTCGTAGGCTTGGAGGTTGCCGGTCGGCTTCGCTTCCACCAGACGGCGTTCCCGCTCGAGCAGCGTGACATCGAGTGCCGCTACGACCTTGCGGGCGACGTGGGACTGGACCCTGAAGATCTCGTCCAGGGGCTCGTCGTAAACCGCAGCCCACAAGTGGGTCTCGTCGGATGTGCTCACCAGCTGCGGCGTGACGCGCACCCGCGCTTGCCCCTGCCCCGCCTTTTCCCAGCGTACGCTCCCCTCCAGGATGTAATCGGCTCCCAGCTCTCTGCCGATCTCGCGAGCCGTCTTCTTGGTGTCCCTGTAGACGCTGCCACTCGTGCCCGCGATGACGCGCAAGCGATCGATCGCGGCCAATCGCGCGGTGATCTCCTCGGTGACGCCCTCGGCGAAGTACGCGTCCTCGGCGCGGCCAAGATTGGTGAAGGGGAGGACGACTAATCGTTTCGACGGTCGAGCGGCTTCGGCACTCCGAGCGCCGAACCGCGGCCGGAACAGCAGCCATCCCCCGGTGAAGAAGCCGCCCACGACCAGGGCGAGCAGCGCCGCCATGCGTACGCGAGCCCCCGGGACCGATGCTCCAGCGTGACCCGGGCTCGGCATCGGGGGCAGGTCCATCGGACCGTCGCGAGCCGGCGGCACCGGGATTGGCAATCGCTGATCGGACGCCTCGAGTAGGCGCTCGACCAGCTCCACCACGCTGCGGTCGGGCGCCGTATCGAACTCCTCCCGCAACCAGGCTTCGTGGACGCGCGCGAACTGCAGCGCGCCGGCCCGATCGCCCGCCGCGACGAGCGCGTTCATCATGCCGACGGCGACGCGGGCGTTGAGCGGGTCGAGAGTCGCGAGCCGGCGCCAGAGTTCAGCGGCTCGGGAGTGGTCGCCACGCGCGGCCGCTTCGCCCGCGACTGCCTCGAGCGCCGCGCACGCGCGCTGCGCAATCCGCGCCCGCTCCCCCTCCACCCAACGCTCGAACTCGTCGGCCCCATTCAGATAGAACCCGTCGAGGAACGGCCCTGTGTAGAGCGCCGCAGCGCGGTCGCGATCGCCGCTCTCGAGCGCGTCTTCGAACGCCTGGATGTCGCTCGACGCCACAGCGGGGTTCAGTCGTAGCTCGTCCCTGCCGAGGAACAAGTCGGGTTCGCCAAGATCATGGCGTAGGGCGTAGCAGGTCTGCTTGAGGAGATGGCGGGCGGCCGGCGTGCCGGTCTCGGGCCACAGGTAGCCGATCAGCTTGTCGCGGCTTAGACCCTTGCCCGCGGCGGCGAGGAGGGCGAGGAGCGCGAGCGTCTTGCGCCGCGCGGCCGCGCCCTCACACACCCCGCCGTCGTGCTCGACCGCGAGCCCACCGAAGGTCCGCACTACCAGCATTGGGCCTCGTTTGACCCGGATGTGACCGGGTCGCGTACGTCGATAGCCTAACTTAGCCCGCGTTCACCGAGGTTGCGAATCGCGACGGGGAGCGCGTCGCGCGTGCTCAGCCGAGCATGCGCAATGGACGATGGCACAACGCGTTGCATCGGCGGCAAGAGGTCGAATGGGAGGATCCATGTGTACGATCTGGAGCACCTGGCGCGGCCGCCGGTTGTGGGGCGGGGCCTTCGCGATCGTCGTCCTCGCGTGCAGTGGTACGGAACCCATCCTGCCCACAGGGAGCGTTCGTGTGACGACAGCCACCGCGGGGACTGACCTCGATCCTGACGGCTACACCGTCACGCTGGACGAGGGCCAGCCACAGCCCGTCGCCGTCAACGGTGCGGTCCTCCTCACCGGATTGACCTCCGGTGCCCACGCGCTCGCGCTGGGCGGCGTAGCGGCCAACTGCATCCCCAACGACGCGAATGCCAGCGCGTTGAATGTCGTCGCGGGCGACACGGCAGACGTGGCGTTCACGGTTACGTGCACATCGACGTTTGCCTCCGTGAGCGTCGGATACCTGTTCGCGTGCGGCATCACGATCGCAGGCGGGACGTACTGCTGGGGCATCAACCAGGACGGCCAACTCGGCCACGGGGCGACTGGGCCGGCAGAATGCTTCGGGTACCCCTGCAGCATCATACCCGTGAGCGTCGTGGGCGGGCTGCGCTTCGGGACAGTCAGCGCCGGATCCGATCACGCCTGCGGCATCGCGGCGGGAGGCGCAGCCTACTGTTGGGGCGACAACGCTTACGGTGAGCTCGGCGACGGCACCACGGTTGGCAAGGCTGCTCCGGTGGCGGTCCGCGGTGGACTCAGCTTCGGGGCGCTGAGCACCGGGGCGGGTCACACCTGCGGTGTCACCAACGGAGGCGCGGTTCACTGCTGGGGCATGAACGACTCCGGGCAGCTCGGCGACGGGACCACAACGGATCGCATAACACCAGTGGCGGTCTTGGGCGGGTTCACATTCGCTACCGTGAGCGCCAGCGCCGGCGGTGGGCATACCTGCGGCATCACGACCGGCGGTGCGACGTATTGCTGGGGTCATAACGCGTTTGGGGAACTCGGCGACGGCACCACGATCGACCAGGCCAGCCCTGTCGCGGTCGCAGGCGGAGCCAGCTTCGCGGCGGTCAGCGCGGGAGGCGGCCACACCTGCGGCGTCACCGCGGCGGGCGTGGCCTACTGCTGGGGCTACAACAACAAAGGCCAGGTCGGCGACGGCACGACGACCGACCGAACCAGCCCTGTAGCGGTTCTCGGCGGGATCAGCTTTGCGGTGGTCAGCGCCGGAGCCGGCCAGACGTGCGGTGTCACCACAACGGGTGGCGCTTACTGCTGGGGCTGGAACTCCGAGGGCCAGCTCGGCGACGCTAACCGGATCGACAGCGCCACTCCTGTTGCGGTGTGGGGTGGGCTCAGTTTCGCCGCGGTGAGCAGCGCCGGAGGCGGTGGCTATGTCACGTGCGGCGTCACGACCAGCCGTACGGCCTACTGTTGGGGCGACAACAGCTACGGCGAGCTTGGCGACGCCCAGGCGAGTTCGACGCCCTCCGCCCCCTACAGCACCGTGCCGGTCAAAGTCGCGGGACAACCATAGCGCTCAGACGTGAGGAGACATCCATGACACTCCAGCAATGCATCGCTTCGACGGTCGTTGCAGCCCTCACAGTTACGGGCTGCTCCGACCTTCCAGCGCCCACCGCGCCCGGTCCCATCCGTCATTCGATCTCGACCGATCTGTCTCGGCCGGAATCCGGTCGCTACGTCGTCCTGTTCACGGCCGAGCGGATCCCGCCTGACTTCCCGGAACGCGTCGCGGCCCTCAACGGCTCCGTCGAAACTTCGCTCGACAGCATCGGCGTGGCCGCCGTGAGCGGCCTTACGGATGGCGCCGCCGCAGAGCTTGCGACGGCGCCGGACGTCCGGGCCGTCGAGGCCGACCGGGTCACTGGCATCTCAGGCGAGCAGGTCGAGGCCGCTGACACCGCTGCTGATCTCGCACCGAGTCCCTCCCTGGCGTCGCTGGAAGGCAGTCCGTCGCCGACGTCGGCCCCGTTCTACCCGCGCCAATGGAACATGCGGGCAGTCTTCGCGGACCAGGCTTGGGCGGCCGGCCACACCGGCTCCCGGGAAGTCGTGGTCGCGATCCTCGACGCAGGCATCGATTATCTGCACCCTGACCTGGTGGGGCTCGTGGACGTCGCGCGCTCGAAGTCGTTCGTTCCCGAGGAAGACGCCGAAGTCGCCGCCCGCTTCCCCGGCCGGCTCCCGATCAGCGACCTGAACTACCACGGCACGGCCGTGGCGTCGATCATCGCGAGCAACGGCAAGGTCGTCGCCGGTATCAATCAGCATGTGACGCTGCTCGCCGTGAAGATTTGGAATCGCTCCCTCGTCGGGCCGGCGAGCAGATTCCTCGCCGGCCTCGTATATGCGGCCGACCAGGGCGCCGACGTGATCAACGTCAGCGGCGATTACACACGCGACAGGAGCGACAGCGGCGGGGTCGGGGCGGCTTTCAACCGGGCGGCGAACTACGTTTTCCGCAGGGGGGCGCTCCTTGTCTCTGTCGCCGGGAATGACACGACGGACCTCGATCACGACGGCGATCGCGTGCGGTTCCCGTGTCAGTCACCCCATGCGATCTGTGCGTCAGGGACCGGGCCCGCGGGCGCCGATGGAATCAATGGGCCGTGGCACGACGTGGACGCGCGCGCGCCCTACAGCGCCCACGGTCGCTCGGCGATCGATGTCGCGGCACCGAGCGGCGCCGGCGAGGTCGGTCAATTCCGCAGGGTGTGGGTGCCCTGCACGACGACGCCGACGGAGACAACGCCTGCCCCGGCGTGCCGCGCGCACCAGCCCGTCGCGCAGGCGAGCGGGACCAGCTTTGCCGCGCCGCACGTCGCCGGTCTTGCCGCGCTGCTCGTGGCGCAGCTGGGTCACGGGAACCCGGCCCTGATCCGCGCGCGGATCCTCCAGGCGGCGGACGACCTAGGCGAGCCCGGGACCGACCCGTACTACGGCAAGGGCCGCATCAGCGTTGCCCGTGCTCTGGGGCTCATCAACTAGTCCGGCACGAAGGAGAACCCATGAGAACCGCATTCGTCGCCAATCTGGCATCGCTGGCCCCTCTCGCCCTGCTGCTCGCGTGCGGTTCGGATTCCCATCCGGCCGCGCCTAAGCTCCAGGCGATGTCGTTCGCCAACTCCGAGTGGTCCGAGCCGGTCAATCTCGGCCCCGTCGTCAACTCGTCCTCCAACGAGCAAAACGCCACGCTCGCGCGAGACGGTCTCAGCCTCTATTTCTCCTCGAACCGACCCGGCGGAGCCGGCAACCTCGACATCTGGGTCTCCCGGCGTGCCTGCACTAATCCGGCCGACCCTGCGTGCGCCTGGGAAGCGCCCGTGATCCTAGCGCCGGTCATCAACGGCTCGGGCGCCGACTTCGCGCCTAACCTGTCCATTGACGGCCACCTACTCTTCTTCTCCAGCGTCCGACCCGAAGGGTTCGGAGGCCCCGACATCTACCTGTCACATCGTGCCGACCCCAACGACGACTTCGGATGGGAGCCCGCGGTGAATCTGGGTCCCGACGTAAACACCACGACGGCCGATAACGCGCCGATGTATCTCCAAAGCGCCGAGGACGGGGTGACAAACCTCTACTTCAACCGAGGCCTGAACGCTCTGCAGCAGGCCGACATCTACGTCACGGCCGTGACCCGCGACGGGGTCGCTCTCGGTCCCGTTGAGGCAGTGAGCGAGCTCAACGCTCCGAACGCAAACGACGCCGCGGTCACGGTGCGTGCAGACGGACGGGAGCTGCTGTTCTGGTCGACTCGCCCCGGTGGGCTCGCCGGAGCCGATTTGTGGGTGTCCACGCGGCAGACCGTACACGACTCCTGGTCGCCACCGGTGAATTTGCCGGCGCCGCTGAATTCGTCATCCGACGACCTCACGCCGAGCCTTTCGTTCGATGGGCGCACCCTGATCTTCGCGTCCAATCGGCCGGGGGGCTCGGGCGGCAACGACCTCTACATGTCCACGCGCACGCCGAGCGGGAAGGAAGGAGGCGTCATTGCGGTCCGATAGGGCTGCCGCCGCCCGACCCACTCGGCCGAACCTGCACGTACGCGAGCAGCCCCGCCGGAGTGCGGCTCCCATAGAAGGGACGCAGCTCTTCGGGGACCAGGTTGAGTGTGCCTCGCGCGCCCAGCCCGGCCGCGAGCGGCGCGCGGCGCCATACCCGGCGCTCGTACCCGACCGACACGGCGCCGATATCGAGCTCCCGGCTCACCGATCCGATCAACGCCAGGTCCGCGGCCGTGCGCCGCACGTACTCGGCGCGGCCGTACACGGCGTTCGCCTCGTTCATCTCGAGCGTCGTTTCGAGCAGCAGCGTGTTCAAGGGATGCCCCGCGCCGGCGGGCAGGTCGGCGCCGAAGATCAACGCGGTCGACCACGTTCCGCGAGTGCGCAACACGGACGCACCGAAGCGATCGAACGCGTCGTGCACGTGGGAGCCGCCCGCTGCCGCGAAATGTCCGAACCATGCGGCCGCGCTCCACTCGCGACCCGGATTCCAGCTCACGCGCGTCGCATACGAGTCGAGCCGCACGGGGTCGAAGTTGGTGCGGTCCTCGTCCGCGTGCGCAGCGTTGAACGACGATGCCTCGACCCGCAGACGTCGCGTGAAGACACCGACTGTCACAACGCCGAAGGTGGTGTGGGTGACATCCTGGGTATGATGCCCGAGCGGCACGGCCGGATCGTACGCCGCCGAGGGGCGATGTAGATAGGTCACGGGGCCGAGGGCGGGTTCGCCGACCGGAGCCGCGTAGAGCGATCCGGCAACTCGGGTGCCCACGGCGTGTTCGTACATGACGGCAGCCTCCGACACAACATCATGCGGATGCTGCCGGTCCGTGAGGATCCCGCCCCCGTAGGGTTCGGCGACCTGGAGCAGTTGCGGGTATCCGCGCGCGGTGAGCGTCCACGGTTCGCCGCTCGCCATCCCGCGGAATCGGAGCGTCCCACCCGCGGCGGGACGCTCCGCCACCGCCATCAGCCAGTTGACGCTGCCGAACTGGTCATCCGCCCGAGTGCCGAATTGCCGGTCGTACTGCAGAAAGACGTTTCCGTGGACCATCACCGTCCAGCGGCCCGCGGACGCGTGATAACCCGGCAGCGGCGCGGCGTCGGGGAGCCACGCGGTGCCCGATCCCATACGCGTAGACGGGATTCCCAACGTCCCCTGCTCAGGTTCATGCTGGTGCTGGGCGTACCCGGACACGGGCGACGCGCCGGTGAGCGCGGTGACGACGACCGCGACCGCCGCGGCGTCAGTGTACCAGGACTTCAAAGCCCCGAAAGGTCTTCGTGGACGTATCGGCGGGAAACTGCAGGGTGACGTCGAGGGTGCCGCCCGTTCCCGGGGCGGCGACCGTGAGGACGTCCCGAACCAGCGGCTGTCCCGTCACGGGGGTGGACGACGCCAGCCCGGCCGGGGTGAAGGTGAACTGCATGTCCTGGCCGCCGGTGACGCTCGTGAGGTAGCGCCCGTTGGCCGCGTACATGCGGACGACGACCCGAAGCGGGACACTGTCGAACAGCGGCATGTGAAACGTCAGCTCGCCACCCGTCGAATCGAACAGCCGCACGGACGCGACGTCGTGCGGCTCGCCCGGTCCGGCCCCGGCGGGATTGGCGCCACCGCCGGTGACGGAGCCGCCGCAGGCGGCCAGTGCGGCGCCGAGGACTGCGAGCAGCAGCGGGGTGCGCATGATGGCTTCAATCTACACTCGGGCCCCTGATTGTTACTTTGCCACCCGCGCCAGCCGCTCGAACCTCGGGTCACCCCGGAGAGGGTCCCACAGGGGATCGAGGCGCAGTAGCTGAGGTGAAAAACACGAGGGAATCGAGAGGAGGCGTTCGATGACATTCAACGCGGACGTGTTGTCATTCAAGAAGACGTATGCCAGGGCGAGGTTCTGAAGCGCCCCAGGACCAGCGATGGCGTCAACGGCCGGCGGATCCGAGGCGGCTACACGCCTGCTGAGATCGATCGCCTCAGCGCGGCGCCCGAGTGCCGCATCGGCAACGGCCAGGGCACTGGCGAGCACGGCGTATGCGCGAAGCGACCGTTGCATTGCGGCCGGGAGGCGTCCCTCAAGTTCGGCGCGCGCGGAATCGAACTGCTGACGCGCCGCAGCTGAGTCGCCGAGCAAGCGAAGGGCCACCCCCTTCCGCACGTGCTCGTTCCCCAGCCATTGATCCCACGCCCAACCGGCCGGTCTGCTGCTGCTGGCGCGCGCGAGTGCCGCGCGCGGTCTACGACCCATGAGCTCAAGATAGAACGGCAATGTCATGCCTTCGTTGCCATCCGATAGGGCTGCCGCCTCGAGCACAACCCGCTGGGCGGCGGCGAGATCGCCGTCCCGCAACACAGGAACGGATGCCCACGTAGCGTAGGCAAACCCCTCTCGCGGTTCGAGGGAGAGCGCCCGCCTGCTGACCCGCTCGGCCTCGTCGTAGTGACGTAGCCATAGGTGCGCCTGACCCAGGTTCAACAACGGCGCGTCCCATCGAGGGTCGAGCGTGGCCGAACGCTCGTACGAGCGGATCGCGTTCTTCCAGTCACCGCGTCGCTTGTATACGTTCCCGATGAGCATTACGATCTGCGCGTCGCCGGGGCGCGCGGCATAGGCCGTGTTGAGATGCTGCAACGCACGATCGTAATCCGCGCAACAGGCGTAGAAGTAGTGCCCCAGCGCGACGTGCGCGTCCGGCAGGTTCGGATCGAGCTCGAGCGCGTGCTCGGCGGCGGCCTTGGCCTGGCTCAGGTGCTCCGGACCGAGTTCGTTTAGCCAGTAGGCCTCCGTGTGGGAAAACGAGAGCCGTGCGTAGGCGAGCGCGAACTGGGAATCCAATTCCGCGGCGCGCTCGAACATCTGGATCGCAGAGAGATTCGTGGTGGCGCTCCAGGTCCCCCTCGCAATGGCGCGGCCCCGTAAGAAGTAATCGTAAGCCTCCAGGCTCGTCGTTGGCGCGGCGGCAAGTCTCT